>Ga0105356_10004868_pt1 | contig 12907 bp, 7 predicted proteins | sample GOMGulsemesocosm_3_FD_83502 | JGI IMG/M metagenome (GOLD analysis project Ga0105356, IMG submission 83502) | Methane-oxidizing microbial communities from mesocosms in the Gulf of Mexico - GOM9D Gulf of Mexico | ecosystem: Environmental > Aquatic > Marine > Cold seeps | place: Gulf of Mexico...
ATAGAAAAGAAAGAAGACGTCATTGAAGATGAAAAACCAATGTCTGCTTCAGAGTTTAAAGCAATGGTAGATGCTTCTAAAAATGGAGCACCAGATGATGATTGCTTAATGTGTGGATCTTAACCATGTCCATGATTGTCTCTAGAGACAAAAGAATAAATTAAAAGTTGAAAAAAGAGAGGTAGAAATACTTCTCTTTTTTTGTTAACTTCGGCATCAGAAAATAATAATAAGATACTGAACTAAATTCAGCATAAAATGAACTGGGAACAATTACTATCGTTAAAACGATTTGGAGATACAGAAAAACGTGATAGAGCCAAGCAAGATGAAACGCGTTTGGGTTTTGACGTAGATTTTGATAGAATCATATTTTCATCAGCATTTAGAAGTTTACAAGATAAAACACAGGTAATTCCACTATCAAAAACCGATTTTGTGCACACGCGTTTAACGCACAGTTTAGAAGTATCTGTTGTAGGTAGAAGTATTGGTAGACGTGTTGGTAGAGCATTGCTAGAACGTCATCCTAATTTGGCGAGTTTAGGCTATACATTTAACGATTTTGGAGCTATTGTCGCTGCAGCTTCTGTAACGCACGATATTGGAAATCCTCCTTTTGGTCATTCTGGAGAAAAAGCAATCGGAGAGTATTTTAAAACAGGAAACGGAGCGCAATATAAAGCGCAATTGTCTGAAAAAGAATACCAAGACTTGATAGATTTTGAAGGGAATGCAAACGGATTTAAAATTTTAACAGAAAGTAGAGAAGGTATTTCTGGTGGGTTGAGATTGTCATATGCAACATTAGGAGCATTTATGAAATATCCTAAAGAATCATTGCCAAAAAAACCAACGACACACATTGTAGATAAAAAATATGGCGTTTTTCAGTCAGAAAAAGACAAATTTATAGATGTTGCTCAAGAATTAGGGTTGCAACAAAAATCGACTACAGAAGATCTTTCTTTCTACCGTCATCCTTTAGCGTATTTAGTAGAAGCAGCAGATGATATCTGTTACACAATTATTGATTTTGAAGACGGAATCAATTTAGGCTTAATCGATGAAGAATTTGCGCTTGAGTTTATGATTAAGTTGGTGAAAAACACCATTGACACTAAAAAATATCATACTCTAAAACATACAAAAGATCGCGTAAGTTATTTGAGGGCCTTGGCAATTGGAGTATTGATAAATGAAGCTGTAGAGATCTTTTTAGCCAATGAAGAAGCTATTTTAAATGGTTCTTTTGATAGAGGATTACTAGATAAATGTAAGTACGAGGCACAAATCAATGACATACTAAAAATTAGTGTATCTAAAATCTATAAAAGCAAAGATGTTGTTGAGAAGGAATTGGCAGGTTATAAGATAATAGGAAACTTGTTAAATGTCTTTATTGAGGCGGTTAATAAAAATTTTGAGAAAGAGATGTCTAATTATCATAAATTAACGTTAAATTTACTTCCTCCTGAATATCATGAAGATAAAGGCAGTTTATATGACAGGATTATGGCGGTTTGTAATTATGTTGCAAGCATGTCTGATGGTTACGCAATTAGGCTGTATAAAAAGATTCAAGGAGACTTGATTTAAGAAAAAAAATGATTAAAAAAACAAATAGATAAATGTTTAAGAAAGGAATACCAATATTATTTTTAACATTGATTTCAAGTATGTTTTTCTTTTGTAAAACAGCAAATGTGGACAAGAAAACAACAAAAACAGAATCCGTTCTTTCTTTTGAAATGAAAGAAATAACAAAAGAGTTGTACAATCAAGAAAAATCTATGCTTTTGATTTTAAAATATTCTACAGCAAAAAGTCCCATCATAACATTTAAGTTTACAGTCATAGATATTGAGACGAAAAAGGAGCTAAAAAAAGGAACTTTTATAGGGAAAAGTATAGACTGGTTAGACAATTCAAATCTAAAATGTACACCTCATATCGGGATGGTACAAAAAGATGACCATAAAGAGCTACTAAACGGGAAAAAACAGCAACAACAAAATTATACAATCATTAAAATTAAATAATTCTTATAACCAAAACTATGAAACAAAATTACGTATCGTTAATAAAATACACTTTAGTTTGCCTTTTAGTTTTTGCTTCCTGTCAGCAAAAAACAAAAGAAGCAACTATTATAAAGGTAGAAGAAAAGAAGACGAGTAAGAAAGATCGAAAAAACCATAAAAAAGGAATTGAGCATATAGCTGATTACCAAGATCAAATTAGAAAAGGTTTAGGAGAAGAGAAATCTACTTATAAAAAGGGATATTTAATTACAGAATATAATAAAGCAAAACAAATTCAATTAGCAAAAAAATCTGCGAGTTCAATTACACCTGTTTTTGAAGAAAGAGGTCCATTTAACGTGCCAGGTAGAGCTAGAGGAATTGCTGTAGATCCAACAAATGCAAACAGATGGTTTGTCGGTTCTGTCGGTGGTGGTGTTTGGCTTACCGAAGATGGTGGGTCTACATGGACAAACCTTACAGATTCTCAAGTTCCTAATTTATCGACTTCTACAATTGTAATTAGCCAGAATGATGCAAATACCTTATATGTTGGAACAGGTGAACCTTTTGGGAATCTTGATGCTATTGGTGGTATTGGTGTTTATAAAACAACAGATGGAGGAACCACATGGCAACATTTAACAAACACAACTTCATTTGGAAGTATTGGACGTATTATTATCAACCCAGCTGATAAAAATAATGTGATTATAGGTACAGTAAATGGAATTTACATAACAACAGATGGTGGTGTAAATTGGTCGAAATCATATACATCTACAGGAAGAGTTCAAGATTTGGATGCAGATCCGTCAAACTTTAACATACAATATGGTTCTGTAAATGGTTTAGGAATTGTAAGGAGTACCAACGGTGGTGTCTCTTGGTCTACTACATTTGATGGAGTAGCGCTAAACGCTAACCATAGTAGGTTTGAGACTGCAGTATCGCCTGCAGATCCTAAAACGGTTTTCTTAAGCGTTTATAGTGGTTCAAATGCTACTGTAGGTGTAAATACAGATTTTTATGTTTCAAGAAATAATGGAACTTCGTTTACAAGTTTAGGTACTACTGGTACTGCAGCTGCTGCAAATTTAGTTACAGGCCAAGGTTGGTATGACAATGCTTTAATGGCGCATCCATACGATGCAAATATTTTTTATGTTGGAGGTGTTGCTGTGTTTAAAGTGACTGTAGTTGGAGATAAATTTACATCTACATCTATTGCTTCTGGATATGATGGATCTCAAATGAACTCTCATGTACATGTTGATCAACATGGGTTATTCTCAATTACTGGATCAAATCAAGAATTTAGAATTTTACTAGCCAATGATGGTGGTGTGTATAGTACAACAATGAAACAAGATTCTGGAGCAACTGAAGGCGATTGGTCTGCTGCTGTAACAGGAAAAAATAGTACTCAATTTTATGGTGCTGCCAAGCAAAATGGTCAAGACAATTATTTAGCAGGAGCTCAAGATAATGGTTCTTGGATATCAACAGGAAATAATACTACAAAAAATAAAACATACACAAGAGCATCAGGAGGAGATGGTTTTGAGGCTATTTGGCATTATAATAACCCACAAGATTTTATTGTAACCTCTCAAACAAATTATTTTGTACGTTTTATTAACTTTAGTGGTTCATCAGCAAATTTTGCAGAATCTAGTGATAGTAGTAAATCACCATTTTTCACAAAAGTAGCAAACGCAAATAACAATCCAGATGTTGTTTTTGCCGTTTCAAGTAGCGGTGTTTGGCGTTCAACGGATTTTGCTGGAAATTGGAACTTAATTTCAATACCTGGTAATTTCACACCTGGTGCTGCAAGTGCATTAAATGTTAAGGTTTCTCCAGCAGATCCGAATATTGTTTGGGCAGGAGCGGCAATGACAGAGTCTGGAAGTTATGCGATGTTTGTGTCTCAAGACAATGGGCAAACCTTTTCTGCAACAAATGTTTTTGACAATCCAATAGGAGATCATAGTCTATACATATCTGGATTGGCAACATCCTATATAGAAAAAAATAGAGCTTATGCACTATTTTCTTCTCAAGGAGCGGCTAAAATTTTAAAGACAGAAGATTTAGGAGCTACTTGGACCGATATTTCTGGTTTTTCAACTGGTACAAATACAGGTTTTCCAGATGTAGCAATACACAGTGTTTTAGAAATGCCTTTTGATAAAGACTTAATTTGGGTTGGTACAGATATTGGTATTTTTGAAACAGAAAATGGAGGAACAAGTTGGAGTTTGGTTTCAGGGCTTCCACCTGTGTCTGTTTATGATATGAAAGTGGTTAACGACCAAGTAGTAATTGCAACTCACGGTAGAGGTGTATGGTCAGCTACTATAACCGAATTAGGAACTTATACTCCATCTAGTTATTTAGCATTTGCAACAGCTACAACTGAACAAAAGGCAATAGACAACCGTAAAACAGTGGTAAGTTATACAGTACCTACAGATGATGTTAGTTCTGTTAAAATATTTATTGACAATGTAGAGCAAACCGAAATTGTTCAAAATTTTAGTGCTGGTGTAACATATACCTATGATACTGATGATTTGACAGAAGGTTATCATGATTTAGGAATGCAAGTATTTGATGCAACAAATAATGCACAAACACCAATAAACACTCAAGAATTTGTGGTTATTGATTTTGAAAATGCCGCTTCAAGTATTGGTATTGCAGAGTTTAAAAATACAGATGTATTTGTATATAAGTCTGATTTCAAAATAGATAATTTAAATGGAGATGTCTCTGGTGTAGTATTAAACAATGCAGACCACCCTTATAATGATAGTCAAACTTATGTAACAGTTTTAAAGAAACCATTGACTATTTCTGATGCTAATAAGAATTTTTCTTATGAAGATGTTGCCATTGTAGAACCTTATACAGATAACTTATTAGATCTAACAAAGTTTTATGATTATGTTATTATTGAGGCATCTACAGATTTAAAAACATGGAAAACATTAGACAAATACGATTCAAGAAGATTTCCAGAATGGAAAGCTGAATTTGATAAAGGAGCAAGTGCTTCTGCTAGTGATGCGCTATTTAAAACACAAAACATTGTGTTAACAGATAAAGGATTCTCTATTGGAGAAACAATTGTTGTAAGGTTTAGATTGGTAGCAGATCCAGGGTCAAATTCATTTGGATGGGCTATTAGATCTGTAAATAAGGCAACAGCATCTATAAAAGAGGTATTGAATGACACGAAAGTATTTACAATGTACCCTACTGTTTCTGATGGTAATTTTACCGTATTTGCTAAAAATACTTTGGGTAAATCGAAACTACAGATGTTTGATATTAACGGAAGAAAAGTGTTTACTAAAGATTTAGATTTTGATAAAGAATCAAAACAATCAGTTTCTGTAAATTTAAATTCGGGAGTTTATATTGTAAATTTAATTGATGAAAACAATAAAAAATCTACTGGAAAAGTGATTATTAAATAGATCATTTTTTCTTCTTAACTAAAAAAGCAGCATTATTTAATGCTGCTTTTTTTATATGTCTTTTTTTATCTCTTCTAAAATAGAATCAGAATCTATTTTAGCTTGGGTTTGTAATTCATCTATGGTTCCATGATGAATAAACTCATCAGGAATTCCCATTGTTTTTATTGTTTTTAAATAGTTGTTTTCTGAAGAGAATTCTAAAATAGCACTACCAAAACCACCTTTAATTGTGCCGTCTTCTACAGTCATAATTTTGTCAAACTTTGAGAAGATTGTGTGTAATAATTTTTCATCTAAAGGTTTTACAAAGCGCATGTCATAATGAGCAATCTGTTTCTCTTGAGATTCAATTGCTTGGGTTACATTTTTAGAAATGGTTCCTACAGATAAAACAGCAATATTATTCCCTTCTTTTAAACAAACTCCTGTTCCAATTTCAATTTTAGAAAAAGGTTGTTTCCAGTCAATTAGAACCCCTTTTCCTCTTGGGTAACGAATCGCAATTGGATTTTTCAAGCCCAATTGAGCAGTGAACATAATGTTGCGTAATTCAACTTCATTTCTTGGTGCAAAAATAATCAAATTTGGAATGCAACGTAAATAGGCCAAATCAAACACCCCATGATGTGTGGCGCCATCTTGGCCAACCAAACCTGCTCTATCTAAACAAAATACCACAGGTAAATTTTGCAATGCTACATCGTGTATGATTTGGTCGTATGAGCGCTGTAAAAAAGTAGAATAAATATTACAAAATGGAATGATTCCTTGAGTTGCCATTCCTGCGGATAAGGTAACCGCATGTTGCTCAGCAATTCCAACATCAAAAGTTCTATCAGGATATTTTTCTAACATTAAATTTAAAGAACTTCCAGTTAACATTGCAGGAGTTATCCCAACAATCTTATTGTTGTTTTCTGCTAATTCTACAATGGTTTCTCCGAAAACATCTTGATACTTTTTAGGCTCAATTTTATCTTCTTTTGGAAGGATTTCTCCTGTAGTTTTATCAAATTTACCCGGAGCGTGGTATTTTACCTGATCTTCTTCGGCTTGTTGTAGCCCCTTCCCTTTTGTGGTAATTATGTGTAAAAACTTTGGGCCTTTTACTTTTTTTAATCGCGTTAATTCAGCGAGTAAGTCGTCTAAGTTATGACCATTAATTGGGCCAGAATACTTAAAGTTTAAAGCTTTTATAATGTTGTTTTGAGCCGCAAGTCGCTTATCGGTCTTCACTTTGGTTAAATACTCTTTTAAAGCACCTACAGCAGGATCAATACCAATGGCATTGTCATTTAAAATGATCAACACATTAGCATCAGTTACTCCTGCATGATTCAAAGCTTCAAAAGCCATTCCGCTCGCAATAGAAGCATCACCAATTACCGCGATGTGTTGTTTCTCGGTGTCTCCTTTTAGTTTAGAGGCAATAGCCATTCCTAAGACGGCAGAAATAGAAGTTGAAGAATGTCCAACACCAAAAGCGTCGTAAATGTTTTCACTACGTTTAGGGAAACCAGAAATTCCATTCAACCTTCTATTGGTGTGAAAAATGTCTTTACGTTCGGTTAATATTTTATGTCCGTATGCTTGATGACCAACATCCCAAACCAATTGATCGTTTGGTGTGTCAAATAAATAATGCAAGGCAATAGTCAATTCAACAACACCTAAACTTGCGCCTAAGTGACCTTCCTTTGTTGCAACGATATCAATAATAAAATCACGCAACTCTTTTGCTAGTTTTGGCAATTGAGAACGATTTAGCTTTCGTAGATCTTGAGGATTGTGTATTTTATCTAACAACTTTTGTGACATATAGCAAAAGTACGAGTTTAGAACTCATTTACTTTTCGTATTATTGAAAAAATATTTAAAAGATGATACATCCTTTTGATGATACTTATTTTATGAAAAAAGCTTTAGAAGAAGCGCATATTGCTTTTGATAAGGGAGAAGTTCCTGTGGGGGCAATCATCGTTTTTAAAGATCAAATTATTGCAAGAGCACATAACTTAACTGAAACTTTAACTGATGTAACAGCACATGCAGAAATGCAGGCTTTTACTGCAGCAGCAGATTATTTAGGAGGAAAATATTTAAAAGATTGCACATTGTATGTTACTCTTGAGCCTTGTCAAATGTGTGCAGGCGCTAGTTATTGGACTCAAATAGGAAAAATAGTATATGGTGCTTCTGAATTAGACAGGGGCTTTGTCAATTTAAACACCAAATTACATCCAAAAACCAAGGTTGTAAAGGGGGTTTTAGAAAACGACTGTAGTTTACTTCTAAAGCGATTTTTTGTTGAAAAACGAAACTTAAATTAACAAATTCCACTTCGTTAGAATTGGGATTTTATTTTATTCTCCTGTAATTTTTACATTGTCAATTTGGAACGTTGTGGTAATACCTCCATCGGCACCAACATATTTAAAAGCAATATGAAAATCTCCAATTAAACAGGCAATGTTTACGATTCCAGATTTTGTAAAACTACTTCCGTAACCAGAACTTGGTCCTTCAGACAGTGCTACATCTAATTGAACCCAAGTTGCAGTGTGGAAATCGCCAATAAAATTAGAAGATACGTAAACAGTCATTACTTTTCCGTTATCATACCCTGTATTTGTTTCAAAAGAAAGTTTTTCGTTCGTGGATGTATCTAAATTTATTGTTGGAGAAATTAGCCAAACTTCTAATGGATTTTCTCCACTATTATAAGCTGACATTTCCATAAGTCGATTTCCTCCAGACGACCTTGTTTTAAAGACTGCACTATTCCCGTTTGCGTTGATATTGCTCCAACCTGCAGCTAATAATGCTGAATTGTTTTTAATTTTATCAAAACCTTCGTTTAATAATAAGCTAGAATTTCCACCTGTTGGTATTCCACAATCTAAAAAGACAGGGTCACATCGATTAGAATTATCAAATGAAATATTTGAAGGCGTATTGATAATAGTGACTAAAAATTCTGAACTGTAATCTTTGGTTAAAATTGCATCAATGCTTCCTTTGTCTGGAGGAATAATGGTTGATTTAAAACTTGAAAAAGTGCTCGTTTGCAATCGGATTGTTTTTTGTGTTTCGCAATCAAAGAGGTATCGAAACCCGTCAAATTCATCGTTTGGTTCTCCCGAAAAGGATTTTTGTAATTGTGCTTTTTCAAATTGAGCATTTTCTAAACGAATGAACGTGTTTATATGGTTTTCGGTAATTGAAGAAAGATCAACAATTGTTGGCTTAATTTCTTCTACAATAGAAGATTTGACTACGTGGCTTTTAATAGCAGTTGATGGAATATTTTGAACTCTGTTTTCTACTAGATAACCTAGAACATATTTCCCTGGAGTTAAATTTGTTGGATCAATTACACTTTTTCCATCATCATAAGAGACAGATAATCCATCTAGTTTGATATATAATTTCCGTCCAACCTCATAACTAGCATTTAAAGAGGGTTTGTTCAAAAGCATCACGATTCCGGCATTGGGGCTCTCTGAGGTGTCTTGAATAACTAGTTTTTTATAGAAGTTTCCTGTAGCATCAGAAGAAATTACAAAGCCTTCAACATAAGTTGGGTTGGTTTCATGAATTGGAAACGAATACATCACTTTATTATTCGAGTTGAATTCTTGTTGTAGCGCTGTTTTTATTTTTAAAATTGAAGAAGTAACTTCAATTGATGGTTCTGTAATAGAAGTGTCTGGTATTTCAAAATCGCCATCCTGAACACAAGAAAAGATGGATAGAAGTGCAATTGATAAAAGCGTTTTTTTATGTAGATTTTTCATAGCATTTTTGTTAGATTCTAATATTTAGATTTAAAAAGTAAGTAGTACCTCTTCCATACCAATACTTATTGCCAAAAACAGGTTTTTCTAGGGCTTGGTCATCTCGTAATTCTCTATAGTTAGCATTTCGTCCTTGTTCAAATCCACCGGTTTTATATTGTGTATTTAAGACATTGTTAATGCTTGCAAAAAAACCGATGTAATACTTGTTTATTTTCCAAGTTTTTCCACCAACCAAGTTTACTGTGAAGTAGCCATTAAATTGTTCTTGTTGTAATAGTTTTTTTGCTAGAATTGGATTATAATCGTTGAATGGAATTCCGCCATCATCAGAAAAATTAGTAGTTCTAGTTAGGGGATTGATATCAACATACACATCATCAAAAAAGTTTACCGTAGCTCCAATCCACCAATATTCTGGAGCTCGATATTCAAATCCAATTGAATATGCTTTTTGAGGACCAACAGGTAATTTATAATTTTTTAAATATGAGGTTCTATTTTTAAATTGAAAGTTTTCTGACTCTGAAGTCAATGATAAATTAGGATTGTTATCAAAAGTATATTGCCCAATATTTGCAGCTCCTTTCAGTTTTAATGTGGACGTGATTTGTGCTTCTAGACCAATTTCTAAACCGAGATGTTTTTTATCAATTCCGGTTAAAACTTCTTGAACAAAAGCAGTGTTTTCTGAGTCACTTCCTCCAATTCCGTCAGCGTAATAAAAAGAAACCTCTGTAAGATCTTTTCTTTTTGTAAAGTATCCAGAAATTTTCGCTTGAACAATTGGAGAACGAAAAACGTAACTCAAATCTGCACTTATAATTTTTTCTGAACTCAAGTTCTTTACAGCCGAATTGCTAATTCTAACATTAGAAAAGGAATTTTGTAATGTTGGTGGTTTTGTTAAATAAACAATGTTTAGATTCACTAAATGTCTACCAGTAAACTTAGAAGTAAACCCTGCTTTAATACCAAAAGGCGTAAAATTTAGCTGCTTTGATTTCCCTAGGGATTCATTCGTTTTTGTAAACTTTCCGTTTTGATACTTTCCAATCCTTTGATAAGAAGTAGAAGAGATGCTCCCAGCAATAAATGCATCAATTTTATTATAATTAAACTGAGCCTGAATAAAGCAATTTGCAATTTTAGCTTCTAAATTATAGTTGTATTTAAAACGATCTCCTGTAGAAACTGTTCGATTTGGATGAGAAATGTCATTTTGTTTTCTTTCATTATTTTCTGCAAAACTATCAATGTCTAAAAACCCTTTTCCACCTAATAGATCTATAATTTTGGCGTAATTTTCAGATTGTAATTGCCTCAGTTCAATCGAAGTATTGAGTATAATATGATTTGTAATTTCTGTTTCATAGATGCTCTTTAATATTAGTAATTTGTCATCATTTCTATCTTCATATATAACATAAGTTGCCTTGCTATTATTAAATGGATTCTGATTTGAGGCGTAGAGTTCTTTCCAATCTAATTGACCATTTTTAACAAAATCTTGTTCCATTTGGTATACATTTGGGTAATTTTGCTTTAGACCATAACTCGGTAGTTTTTGATAATAACTAGGATCTGGATTTGAGCCTCCCAGTCGTACAATTGTCGGTATATTATTGATTGAACCATCTAATTTACTTCCATTATAATCTATTCTAGAATTGCTGACTTTACCAAATTGATAACCAATACTGGTTTGCAAAGTTGATTTAGAGTGGAGATTCCAATAATGGCTTAATAGTACTATAGGTTCATTGACATCTTTAATTCTTGAATTCCTAATTTTTCCATTCTGAAAACCCCAATACGAATTGTATCGTATGCCTTTTAAATCAAAAATTTCTTGTGTATTTGCAGAAGACTTCCCTCTTTTATTGGGCGATACAATTGTAGCAAGAATAATACTACTATTTTTATTTAACTTCTTTTCTGCACTTGCAAAGAAAGAGTTTGCATCATAAAATGTTCCGTCAAAATATCCTTCTTCGGCTACTCTTTTGCTAGCAGAAAGTGTAAAAGCCCAATCGCTTTTTAATAGACCCGAAGCATGCGTAACCATAATTCTATGATTGTAACTTTTATTAGAAGTGGCATATGATATTTTGGTTCCTGCTCTTGCTTCACTCGGTCTGCTATTTACGTTTGTAACACCTAATAGTTTACCAAAAGTGTAGGAAGAAGGTGATAAACCAGCGTTGAATTCTTGGTTGTTTGTTATATCATTTAAACCTCCCCAATTACTCCATTGTGGTCTTCCGTTGTAAATTTTATTGAATTCTATTCCGTTAATTAATATGGATCCATTTTCTGAACCCAATCCTTTTACTCTAAAAAAAGAGGCGCTAAATTCATATGCAGCAGTTCTTAAATAAATATCCTTAGAAGCTTGTAGCAAACCAGAAATATTATCTGATGATGTGGTTTCGTCATTCAACTCATCATCACTTAAAGTAATGATACTTAAATCAATGTTTTTTGTACTATTCTTATAAAATAAAATAGTACCTAAATCAATTGTTTTTCCCGTGAATTGTAAAGAGAATTTTTGAGTTTCATATCCTTCAAATTTTAATTTAAGAATATAGGTTCCATTGGCAATGTTTTTTAAAATAAACCCGCCATTAGAAGTCGTTTTTTCTTGCTTAATTATAAGCGTTAATTTTACTTCTACATGTTCAATAGGTTTTTCGGAATTGGAGTCTACAACGACTCCTTTTACAATATTCTGAGCAGTAATCCCATAGCAGAGAAATGCAAAGAATACCATTAGGATGGTTCTTTTCATAAGTAGCAATTTTTATTTAAAGTTACTAAAAGTTTTTTAACTATAATAAAATCAGTAGTTTATGTTTGTTTTTTTTGTCGTAACTTTATAAGGAGCAAAAAAAATGTTATGAAAAATATTTTACTTTTTACTTGCTGTATTGGATTGTTGATGGCTGGATATTCTCAGAATAAAAGTAAAGAATATGCGATTAGAACTGTTGCGTTTTACAATTTAGAAAATTTATTTGATACAATTAACGACCTAACAATAAATGATGAAGCGAGTCCGATAATGAAATTGAAAGGGAATAGATCTAAAATATATTGGGACAAGATTGATAAGCTAGGTTATGTGATTTCTCAAATTGGTTTGGAGAAAACAAAAACGAGTCCGGCAATTATTGGAGTTTGCGAAATTGAGAATAAAAAAGTACTGGAAAACTTAGTCAATTCTAAATATTTAAAAGAGAAAAAGTATCAAATCATACATTACAATTCGCCAGATAAAAGAGGAATTGATGTTGCATTATTGTACCAAGAGAAGTATTTTAAACCAGTTCATCACCAAGCATTCAACCTGAATATTTATAGCGATGGAAGAAAGGTTTTTACACGTGATCAATTGTTAGTTTCTGGTTATTTAGATAATGAATTGATTCATTTGGTGGTAAATCATTGGCCGTCCAGAAGAGGTGGAGAAGCAAAAAGTAAATCTTTGCGTGAAAAGGCAGCCTATCAAAACACAAAAATTATTCAACAAATTAGAAACACAAATTCAGAAGCAAAAATTTTATTGCTTGGAGATTTTAATGATAGCCCA
>Ga0105356_10004871_pt1 | contig 12904 bp, 9 predicted proteins | sample GOMGulsemesocosm_3_FD_83502 | JGI IMG/M metagenome (GOLD analysis project Ga0105356, IMG submission 83502) | Methane-oxidizing microbial communities from mesocosms in the Gulf of Mexico - GOM9D Gulf of Mexico | ecosystem: Environmental > Aquatic > Marine > Cold seeps | place: Gulf of Mexico...
AAAATAAAAGCAGAGTCTCCTACTTTGGTGCCATTATCGTCAATGAAAGGAAATTTATGTTTAGGTGATTTTTTTAACTGATTAAAATCACTCATATATTCAAAATCAATTTGTGCCATTTTTAAAAACAAATCCACTTTAACAACAAATGGGCTAGCATCAACTACGCCAAAAGCCTTGCCAAAACCATAGAGCTTTATCATTATTCATCCTTAAATTTTATTAATTAACTTTATGGCAATAGAATACACAAAAAAAACAACACTGTAAATTAACACAGTGCTATTTTGATTTTATGGTTGTAAGCAAACATCTCAGTTTACTTTATTGAAAGTTCCCGATGATATTTATTGTTTTTCAGCAGCTATTACCGATATTTCAACGAGTAGTACATCTCGGGCCATTGATGCTTCAACGCAGGCTCTCGCAGGAGCATAACCTTCAGGAACCCAGTTATCCCAAACTTCATTCATTTTTAAAAAATCTTTCATATCTTTTATATAAATCGTCGCAGATAAAACATGCTCTTTATCACTACCTGCTAGCTCAAGTAATTCATCCACTTTCGCTAACATTGAGCTTGTTTGTTCAGCAATGCCTTGACTCGCATCCTTACAAACCTGCCCACATAAATAGATAACACCGTTATGTTTAACAATGCGGCTCATTCTTGTTTTTGTTTCTTGTCTTGTAATCGTCATCTTTGTTCAGTAATTATTGATTTTGCTAAAGTATATACTTTAGCAATTGAAGAATGTAGCTTGAATAAAGATACGATGAATAAACTTTGACCAATGAAAGTGAAAATAATTATTATTCGTTAAATCTTGCAATTAAACATTCACAAACAGGGCAATTAACGATAAAGTATTTAACAGGTGAACACTTACAAAAGGAAGACTGATGAACATTAATCAGTGGGTTGACGAATTATTTGAAGTTTTCGATGTTGATAAAGACGGCGTTATTAGTCGTAGCGAGTTTGTTGAATTAATTGACTGCCTTTTACAAGATAAAGGTATCCGTATGTGTGAGACCATTTTTAATAAATTTGATGTCAATCATAGTAACTCTATTTCTAAAGACGAACTCAAAGCTATGGTAATTGAGTTAGCTTTGTAATATCTCTGTTTCATATTTTCAGATGTATTGAAATATATCCTGCATAACGAAATTATTATTTTTCATCTAATCAAGAGCTTAACAAAGCTCTTTTTTTATATCTAAATTCCTATGGTCTGACCTCTTGTTTCAAATGTTATTTCTGTTATTATTTCGGTGTACACGTGTACACTCAAATAATTAATGAAAAATGACAGGACAATAAATGACAAGCCAAGCGAGCTATAGTACCAATGAAGAAATCGCCAATACCTTAACGCATGCTCTTGGTGCCATATTGTCTGTGGTTGCCTGTTACTTGTTATTAAATGCGGCTTTTGCTGACAGTAGTATTGTAAAAACAATAAGTTATTCTATTTACGGTGCAAGTTTACTCTTGTTATTCACTGCTTCAACTATTTATCATGCTGTTCAAGACAGTGATAAAAAAAAGCTTTTCAAATTACTCGATCACTGCGCCATATATTTATTAATAGCAGGTACTTACACGCCACTGATGATGATTGCTTTAGATAATCAGCTTGGCATAGTCATGCTTTGTATCATATGGGCTTTAGCGATATTAGGCATTTTTTTCAAATTGAGGTTTGTCCATCGTTTCAAAAAAACATCTCTGGTCACTTATTTAGGTATGGGATTGATCTCGATAACGATTATCGATCAATTGCAGCAGAAGCTCTCAAGCCAAGGATTAATCTTACTTGCTTTAGGTGGCGCTATTTATTGTTTAGGGGTTATTTTCTACGTGAATAAACGCATTATTTTTAATCATGCTATTTGGCATTTGTTTGTCTTAGGTGGAGCAATTAGCCACTTTTCTATGATTTATTTATACTTGTAAAAAACTATGTGAATATACCCCTAACTACAGGAAGTCGCCTGTAGTTAGGTTCAACTGATCTGCTGTTATTTATAACTGCCAAGCGTAACTAAACTTGGTAAAAATCGTTCTTTGATCTCGTTCAAGTGAGTCTAAATTATCATTTTGATAACCGCCATCAGAATAACCAACAAAAAATAGCGTTTGTGGGTTAATTTTATAAGAATAGATAAGCTGTGTTGAAAAATGTTTACTGATCTTATGAGGACGATCATCAATATCATCATAGTCGTACATATCAGCATCTCTTTCTATATCGGTATACTGCACAACTAACTTTAAAATACTGCGCATATTGAACTGGTAGCCAAATCTAATGTCATACTGATTAGCAGTAAATAAACGTTTACCGTCAATATCTAACTGACTGTAGTTATGGCTAAAATCAATATTAATATGCTTATTGGCATCCCAAGTCGCCGTTGTTTCAAAATTAAAGACATCACCTAGACGGGTATTCGCGTAATCAATTTGCTTTCCTAACCGAGTAAAAAATTGTAATTTTAATTCTGAGATCGGTATGAATTTAAAGTAACTTCTCGCTTGGTTTTCATAAAAATATTCACCGTCAAAGTATCGCTCTCTATGGGTAAATCCAAAATGACCGTACATTTGCATTGGCCCTTCAATTTCGCCAAATAATTCATACTCTTGTTCAAGCATTTTGCCGTCTTGGTCGTAGGTTTTTTCCCAATCACCAAAATAGCCCCATTGAGTGAGCGTATCTTCTTTGGTGCCATACCAGGTTTGATTACCACCTAAGACAACTTTTTCATAATTTGCTTGAGACTGAAACCCTAAATCAGCACGAAAGTCTTCTTCAACATTAGTGTAATTCGCTTTAAGACTATAATCACGAGTTTGATGTGAATATGCCAAGCTGTAGGCATTACCTTGTTGCTCTTTTTCAACATCAAAATCTTCTTGTACTGCCACCGGATTGTCTGATTCTGAGCGCGCTATTTGGTAACGTAAGCTATCTGTTTCACTGATCCAGTAATTTCCATCGATAGAAACCAAGGTATTTTTATAATCGGTTGCTTCTCGATTTGTAACCAATACACCAACATCGTTATGCTCACCTACATCCACTTTATAGCGAGCCACAACAACTTCTGACTCATCATTTAATTCTGCAAGATCTGAACCTGAATTTCCTGGCATTAAAAAGCGCGTGTTACTGTCATTTGCCACCATCAAGCCATAGCTATGTTCATTTGTTTTCCCTGTTAATTTCACACCAACATCTGGCTCAGCAATATTACGCGTATGAACAAAGTTGAAGCTACTGGTATCAAAATACGAGGCGCCATCTAAAAAGAATGGACGTTTTTCAGGAAAAAATAATGAATAAGTACTATTAACATCGAGCTGGCCTGCATCAGCTTCTACTTGTGAAAAATCTGGATTAATGGTCGCATTCAATACCATATCTTGAGTAATACCCCAACGAATATCCAAACCAGGGTCTGTGTCTGTATCACCACTTTCCCAATCTCCAGGTACCTCTGGTTTTTTATCTTGGCGAGATACCGTAAATGTTGGTGTTAGCTGAAAGTTATTGCTTGGCTTGATGCTTTTAAAACCAACCATTTGATCAAACTGGCATAAGTTACATTTAATATTACGATCACGTTTGTACGTTGCCATCTGACGTCGAAAATCGCGAGGATAATTTCTCCAGCCTGCAACATTCCAGGTTAACTTTCCATCAACCTGAGGAAAACGTAATGCTGTAAAAGGAATACTCATTTCAACGACGTAGCCAATATCAGTGATTTTTCCCGCACTATCCCAAATAGCATCCCACGATGGATCTTCATGCCAGCCATTAGTATCATCCATACGCATATCGGCTTGAGCACCTAGCGGGTTTACAAAGAATTCATAGCCACTTCGTTGATCGTTGAACGTATCGATAATGATACCGACATTATCATCGTTCCATAATGCATCTCGGTCACGTAATGAGGCGCGAATAAGTTCAGGTTCTGGATCATAGGCAATAATAGCAACGTTGAAGGTTTCACCATTTTCATAGAAAAATATTTCAGTTTTTGCTACTGCTGGAGTACCTTCTCCAGGATTATTTTCATACTTAAGTAACATTTTGGTGGCACTTTTCCACACAGGTTCATCCATAACACCATCAACGACTATTTTGTCTTCAAAGTGGGTTAATGCATAACTTTGCTTTACGGATTCTGCAGCTTGGAGTGAAAAATTAACGCTTAGCAGCGTTAAGGTAGTAAGGAGGTATTTTTTGAAGAGTGAAGCACTGGGCGTCGCATTATCTTCTGTCTTTGGGTTGATATTATTATTGTTTTGGTCAAACATTTAAGTTGCTCACAATTACATTTTATTACACCTATTGTCGTAGTTAAAGTTCAAAAAGTTTATGTGCAAATGTAACTATCTGTGTCACCCCCAACAAAAGACATTGAAATCAATAATGTAACGAGTAAATTATTTTTTATTTATCATTCAACTCTTGATGATTTTTAACAAATGTTTGCAGTAACTCTATTATCACAGGAAGACTTTTCCCACCTAACCCTAAACGAAAATAAGAACCTTCAAGACCAAACAAACAGGCAGGATAAATAAATATCCCTGTTTGTTCGGCAAGTTGTTCAGCCCATTTAAGCATGGGTATTTGAGTGTGACACTTAACTAAAGTGAGTAAGCCTGCCTGAGGAGCATGCCAACTAAAATACTGATGATTGGTGTCGATGAATTGCTGAAATAACGTTATGTTACTTTTGATAATAGCGTTATTACTGCTGGTGATTTTGTCATGATTTTCTAATGCAAGCTCTGCCAGCTTTTCATCAACAACTGAAGTACAAATTGATGCTTGTGCTTTTACCGCTAATAATTGTTTTAACAGTAACTTATTCTTAGTCACTGCCCAACCAATGCGCACACCTGCCAAACCAAAACTTTTTGATAATACTGATACCACAATAGTACGATCATAATCTAAATAGCCATGTGCTAACGCAATATTGTTATAGTTGCTTGCTTGGGATACGTCATCAGATAAAAGGTAACAATTAAATTTTTTCGCTATGTTAAGTATTCGATTTGAAAACTCATTATTTATAATACTTCCACTGGGATTATGAGGTGAATTAAGCACAATTAATCGGGTGTTTTCGTTGACTAAAGCTAAAAGCGCTTGTTCATTAATTTGCCAATCTTCTTCAAAGTTAACCGCTAAACATCTTACCTTTATACCCAATTGCTCTGCCATTTTCACCAAAGAGGGGTAACTTGGCGTGACGACAACAATTTCCATTTCGGCCTGTTTATCGTTATCCTTTTTATTCTCAACGTCATCATTAAAAAACACGGTTTGATAAATGGCTGACAGTGCTTCTTGAGCACCACAAAATGTTAATACATTATCAGCAGACAACTTATATTGATGGTTATTATAGTCTTGATGAAAACAAGCAATCAAAGAACGTAACCGATAACTGCCACTAATAGATGAATATGATAACTCTTGCTCACCCAGTAAATCATCAAGGCTAACGTTTCCTAGAGTACATAGCTGCGCCACTGACAAACTTTGCCCACAAGAGTTACTCAAATTATAACGAATAGTCACGTTTTCATTTGCCGCGAGTTGCTGACCAAAAGCAATATGTGCAGGTAAAGTTTTTCTCATTGTTTGCTACGTTTTCCGTTGCCAGACCGACATTTCTGTTGTTGTTACCGTGAAGGTGCAATGATTTTTTTTAATCACTCGCGATAATGGATGCGCTGCTAAAAAGCGAAAGTCATCTTGTAACTTTTCGCTTAAACCATCGAAACCACTGAGGTTTTCACCGTTTACTTTAAGACCACCCAACCAATTTTCTTTTTCAGTATGTTGCGTTGAGTATTGATGATCCGTTAATACGAAAAGGAATCCTTGCTTGTTGAGCCTTTTCGATAATGTAGCTAACAACTGCTTAGGTTGGTAACTTTTTTCTAACGCATGCTCAACTAAAATAGCGTCATAGCCATTAAACATCGTTTTTAAATTACTCGCATCACCCTGACTGAAAACAATATGATCAACCGATTCATTCAGTGATAAGTCTTTAAGAGATATTTCGTGAAAACTCTGTATGTCACCTGAAATAACAGCGGTGTAACGGAGTGTTTTTTGTTGTTGAAGTTGAACACCGTATTGAATGTAACGTGCAGAAAAGTCAACTGCATCAATATGTTGAAAAGATTCAGATAACTCAAAAGCCGTTCGACCTACACTACAGCCTAAATTCAATAACTTACCGGCACTAATGCCATACTCTTTAATATTATCAATAAGTAAGTCACTAATTTGTTGTGAATAATTATCAATATTTAAATGTTTATCACCATAATGGCTTTCCAATTGTTCGCAGACTTCAACATCCGTTTCATAACAGTTAACCGGTGTTAATGGTATTTTCCCATCAAGGTTTTCAACATAACGAAAACCTGCATGTTGAGTAAAATGACGGCGAAAAGCATAACGAGATGAAGCAATGGTTTCATTACCCGTTGATATCCATGAACCACCTTTAATCAAATTATGCTGGCCATCAAAGGTTGGCGTAGAAAAATCGTCGTAAAGAGGATGAACTTTAAATCCCTCATAACCATCTATTGCGGACTCATTCCATTGCCAAACATTACCAATAACATCATAAAATTTACCCGCCGAAAACTCGTCAACGGGACATGAAGAAGCATAATGCGCTAAGTTGATATTCGCCGATGTGTTAAGGTAATTAGATTTATCTTCAGTGACATTTTCGCGTAAGCAATGCCATTGTGCTTCTGTTGGCATTGCTATGTGTTTTTTTGTTTTTTCACTTTTCCACTGACAAAAAGCTTTCGCTTCTAAGTAGTTAACTTCTGCTGGCCAGTTCAGCGGTAAAACTATTTCGTTAAGCAAGTTACGTTGGAGGTATTCATCTCCATTTTTCTGCCAAAAACGTGGCATTTCAGCTTTGGTAAAATTCAGCCATTGTTGGCCTTCCTCAGTCCAGTAATGTGGATTTTTATAACCACCCGCTTCAATGAAAGCTAAAAACTCTCCATTAGAAACTAAATACTTAGCAGCTGAAAATGGCGCCACATTAACGGATAATTGGCCATACTCATTATCCCAACCATAAGTTTCATCACTTGATTTTTTACCTAATATGATTGAGTTTCCAGCTAAGGGTAATAATTCATTTGTTGGCGCAGCAGAAAATTGAGCACAGTCTCTCCAACGGCCATGTTCTTCTGTTTGGTTAGTTAAATTAGCTAACGGCAACATACGCATGATCACTGACGACGTTTCCAGATGGATACGCTCATGTTCACAGCCCATTAATATCACCCAAGCTAATGTGTCTTGTTTGATAGGCAATGTTAATTCCATGGTATCGATAAGCTGATTGACTAAGCCAAAGACTTGCTCTCGATACTCTCTCACTTCATCAACGTTAGGCCAGTCGTAATGTTCACTGTTGAGATCATCCCAACTCATTTCATCAACGCCAACCGCGCAAACGGCCTCTAATTTTGTATTTACCCGTTTGTTAATATATTTACCTAGAATCAGTTTATTAATGAAGAATGTAGCCGTATGACCAAAATAAAAGATAAGTGGGTGACGTAAGGATTCTGGTCGCAAATAATATGCTTCATCGTTATTAATTAACGCAAATAACGATTCGTAAGTTGTCCAAGTATTATGAAAGTAACTTTTCAGCTCTGCCCGTTTATCATCCACTGATAAACCATTAAGCTGTGGGGTAATTTTTTGATTATTGATAAAATTCATATTTTATATTTTTGCTATTTATAATGAATGAATGATTGTTTGAGAATAAGTTTCTGTTGGTATGGTGCTAAAATCATGTGCTTTATTTTGTCACCTAAAGATTGACCGGACAGTTTATTTAAACTTTCACTGAACCAGTTATCATTTTCAAATAATGATATTGCACCTACACCCGTTGTCAAATTATTATCATACAAAGACATTGGTAAGTCTTGCTGATGAACTTCTTTACGAAGCAATCCACGACAGTTATCATTTTTATATACTTCAAGTGCATCAATTAAATTCAATAAAGCATAAATAATATTGAAATAAGCATTATATTGTATGCTTGATGCACCAAGTCTATGTTCGATTCGAGCGGTTTTTTGCCAATTTTGCTGACTTACTAATACGTTATTATTATGGTCGTAAAGTAACGGCTCTTCGCCCATGGCTTGATTATGTTTACCCACTTCTTTATATAAGGCAATACTGCCTTGATGCCCGCCGGAAATATCGATAGGAGAACACAATTCAGCAGCCAAACCATACTTACTTTTTAACGCTAAACGTTCAAAGGCTTCTTCTTCCGGTAAATAAATCAAGCTGCAATTTAAGCTAGTATCTAGAAAACATTGTTGTAAATATTCACCAAAACCGCCATCGATTATAATGTTATTACCTTCAGCATCAATAGCGCTAATATTCATCTGCACGGCATTAGGAATATGAACAGCGCGTGTTTCCGTAGTAAATATATCACCACTGCCGTTGGCTAATTTACCTTTATCACCCGCCCATACAACAGGTTTAATTAACGTTTTATAAATACCTTGTTCTGCAAATAAACGCGGTAAAATTTTCAACGCTTGACTTAAGTTCTCAGCTTCTTTTAAAGGTGACTGACAATTAAATAGCGAAACATACTCCCACTGATTCTGCCAATATTCTGGAACAAGTTCTCCGTCGATGCCGGCATTGGCCAATTGACGATTAATGAGAGGGTAATTTAATGAGAATTTTTTTATGCTCACATCAAGTTGATAACACCCCTCTAGTTCGAAGTGAATTACGGGGATAAAACCCAATTTTTTGATATGATTTTGTAATAATATAATAGCTTGAACAGTTAGGGGGATTGTATTTTTCATATAAGGTAATAAATTTTCTATTGATAAATGACCACATTATTTTTTCCATTACGCTTTGCTTGATAAAGGGCTGCATCAGCATGTAGATATAACGTTTCACTCGAAGAGCTAACTTCAGAAAAGGTGGCAATGCCGATGCTTACGGTGACCTGTAACCCCGGTTTTTTTAGATAAGTTTGCTTACTAATTTTTTTCAAAAGTCGTTCAGCAATGACTTTACATTGCTTTTCGTGGGTACGAGGTAAAATACATAAAAATTCTTCGCCACCAATCCGACCTATAATATCTTCATTACGAAAAACCTCATGACAAATATCCGCGATTTGTTTAATGACTACATCGCCAAAAGGGTGACCAAACTCGTCATTTACGGCTTTAAAATCATCAATATCAAGTAAAATAACTGACAGTTCCGTTTTTTCTATTAGCGTACCTTTAAGATAGTCCGATAAATACTCAAAAATATAGCGTCGATTGAATAAATTTGATAATGGGTCTTTAATCGATACTGCGTACATCTTCTTATTATTTATATACTGAATCGTTATCACAGTAATAACAATTACGCCGCTACATAGAATGAAAATCCATAAATATATATTTTGTAATTCTTGTTGGTTCATTGACTCTTTTTCTAACGCAGTCACTTTTTCTCGTTGCTGGGTAAGTGCTTGTTCAATATATTTTCGCTCATTTTCCATAGCGGCACGGGCACTGGTTAACCGAGTACTAGAATTCTTCACCTGTAACTTATTGTATTTTTCGTAATATTGTCTCGACAATTGAAAAGCTACACTGTCATTATTTCTTGCGTGTGCGAGCTCTGCTGCAAGTTTTATCACTTCAAGTTGCCATTCAGTTCCTACCAATTCAGGCAGAGACATAAATATATTTTCAGCTTTCGTCAAAGATGTTTGAGCTTGGTCTAACTCACCCATTGTAATAAAACAGTGAACCTGTTGTTTGTATAGTTCAGCGTTATAATCAATTAACCCGTTTAACGTTAATGCATGATTAATAACATCTATGGCCTTTAAACAATCGCCTTTTTCTGCGAGTGTCATGCCCAAACCATAGGCAGAAAAAAATGAAATATCGGTGTTAGGGGTATAAGTTAATTTTTCTTGATAAAGTTCGAAATATCGAATCGACAACTCATATTTTTGCCAATAACGATAGGTTGCAGCAATGCCATAAATAGCTTCTGAAACATGGGCGGGATAATTTAAACGTTCGTAGGTATTCAACGCTTTTTGATAATACTCAATCGATTGTTCATAATCTTTCATATAACCATAAATAGCACCATATGTTTCATTGATAATCGCAATGAGAAAGTCTTCTTTTAAGGCATAGGCTTCTAAGTAAGCTTCTTGCATTTCATTTAATGACAACTCAAACAGTTCCGTTAAACTTTTGGTATAAGCAAGCTCTTGTTTGGCAATAATAAAAAGATACGTTAATTTTTCAGCTTTAGCGATATTCATCGCCTTACGAAAAATAAGAGCAGCATTAGCATACTCTGCATCACGTCGAAGGGTCAGTCCTTGAAAAATGTAAAGGTTACTTTTAATTTTTGCAGGCGTTTCGGTATCTATTAGAGCTACTGCTTGAGCAACTGTTTTATTAAAATCAGAATAGAAGTAGAGGAGATTTTCTGCTTGTGCTTTACGTAATAACCACCAAAGCTGCTGCAGTTTCGGCATGTCAGAAAAAGTATTTTCGAGAGTTAATAGTTGTTGATATGAACGTAAGGGTTGTTGATGTATTTCGTCATCCATGTCCAATAATCTTACAGACACATCGACTTGCTCGACTTCTGTTTGCGCACTATTATTTGCCTGTGACTGAGAACAGACTAAAACAGACAAAATAACAACAAACGAAAAAAACCTACAAAAATCAAACTTCATTAGACATCCGTAACCAATGACTCTGTTAATTTATTCAACACTTTAACATTAACATAGCCATTTTTTTAAAACGAGTCAAAGCATTAAAATAGTACGTTACCTCTATATTACTCAATATCTCAACAAATTAGTCATTATAGAGTTTAGTAAAAGCAGCGACTTTAAAGCCTTGAAGGTATTCATCTCCAATTTTTATTACCGGTACCGATCTAAAATTTGCTCGGCGAAACTCTTTCTGTCCCGCGGCCGTTTTTACATTACACAAACGGTAAGATATATTGTTTTTTTCAAGGTAGGCTTTTGCTGTATCACAATGCGGACAGTTACTCATGCTGTATAAAACAATTTTTTTCACGACTCAATTTCCCTTTATTATTTACTTAACGTGCCATTATAATAGTTAATACATTCTTCAATGTTGAGAGTAAGGCACGAGTTACTTGAATGCTGTCATTGAGAGTTTACAGGAGCTAGCAATAAAAAACGCTCACAGAGGTAAATAATGTTAAGTCATCAAAGGGTATTAAAAGACACTCAAATTAAATGCAATGCTAATTACTGGTTAGTAAAGCCAACTTAGTCGAACATATACCGACTAAGTTGAGCGATAACCAGTTTTATCAGCTTTTATTCGTTTCTTATCAAATAAATATATTCCGTAATATTAAGATAACTGCTGTTTACGCCATAAAAAGTACACGACAGGCAGTACAAGTAGCGTTAGCACTGTAGCGCTTACCATACCGCCAACCATAGGCGCCGCAATTCTACTCATCACTTCAGACCCAGTACCTTTTCCGTATAAAACGGGTAACAAGCCAATAATAACGGTTGCAACCGTCATCATCACTGGTCGAACTCTCATGCCAGCTCCCTGTATAATTGATGCAATCAAAGCATCAGTAGTGAAGGATTTTTTAGACATTTGAAGTTGCTTTCGCGTTTCATTATAAGCTTGGTTCAAATACACCAACATGATAACGCCGATTTCAACAGCGACACCAGCCAATGCGATAAAGCCAACACCAACGGCGACTGAAAAATTAAAACCTTCTAAATACAGTAACCAAATACCACCAATCATCGCTAAAGGTAAAGTCCCCATAATGATAAGCACTTCCGTGAAATTTCTAAAGTTCAAATAAAGCAAAATAATAATAATCGCCAGCGTTAACGGTAATACAAAAATAAGCTTAGCTTTAGCACGTTCCATATATTCATATTGCCCTGCCCACGAAATTGAATAGCCCGTTGGTAAATTAAGCTTTTTTTCCAATTCAACTTTAGCTTTTTCAACGTAACTGCCAACATCTATGTTTTCAATATCAATATATACCCAGCCGTTAATACGGGCATTTTCACTTTTTATGCCCGGCGGACCATCTTCAATAAATATATTAGCGACATCGGCTAATGAAATTCGCTGGCCATTAGGTGTAACAATAGGTAATAATTTCAACTGTTCTGGCGAATCACGATAATCTTGAGGATAACGTAAATTAACTGGATATCGCTCCAAACCTTCGACAGTTTGCGTAACATTCATCCCACCGATGGCTGTTGCAACGACGAGTTGAACATCAGCAATATTTAATCCATATCTTGCCGCTTTATTTCGGTTAATATCTACCTTAATGTAACGGCCTCCGGCAACGCGTTCTGAATATATTGAAGCTGTGCCGTTGAAGTTTTCAAGAATTTTTTCTATCTCTAGACCTACCGATTGAATAACATGAATATCACTACCCGCTATCTTTATACCCACGGGTGTTTTAATGCCTGTTGCCAGCATATCAATACGGGTTTTAATGGGCATAACCCAAGTATTTGTTAATCCTGGCAGTTTCACTACTTGGTCTAATTCAGCTTTTAAACTTTCACTGGTAACGCCTTTACGCCACTGGTCTTTAGGTTTGAATTGAATAAATGTTTCGATCATGGTGAGCGGCGCAGGATCGGTGGCCGTTTCTGCACGCCCGACTTTACCAAAAACTGTTTTTACTTCAGGTATGGTACGAATTAGTTTATCTGTTTGCTGAAG
>Ga0105356_10004872_pt1 | contig 12904 bp, 11 predicted proteins | sample GOMGulsemesocosm_3_FD_83502 | JGI IMG/M metagenome (GOLD analysis project Ga0105356, IMG submission 83502) | Methane-oxidizing microbial communities from mesocosms in the Gulf of Mexico - GOM9D Gulf of Mexico | ecosystem: Environmental > Aquatic > Marine > Cold seeps | place: Gulf of Mexico...
CCTTTTTCAAAGTCTAAAAATCTTAGGCTAACCTGTCCTTTGTTGTTAATAGATGTGTTTTGTGGGCTCTTTTTATAGAGATCTTCGTAGGTGCTATTGCTGAATATAAGGCTTGAAAGATGTTCGAAAAAGTCATTGTTAAAGGTTACAACTTCCTGAAAACTCCTATAATTAGTCGGTAAATGTTGCTTGGTTTTTTCTGTAAAAAACGGATTGCTATCATTACACAATTCAATAAACTGTTCGGCTTTACCACCACGCCATCTATAAATGGATTGCTTAGCATCTCCAACGAGCATTAGGGATCCGTTTTCGCCAGACAGGGTGTTTTTTAAAAGCGGAATTAAATTGTCCCATTGCATTACAGAGGTGTCTTGGAACTCATCAATAAAATAATGATGAAACTTTTCACCAATACGTTCGTAAATAAAAGGTGATGGCTGGTGTTTTATTTCGTTGCTAATAATAGAATTAAACTCAGAGATTAAAACGATATTTTTATCTTCTTTTAACGTGTTTAGTTCTTTGTTTATAAGATTGAGCACCGAGAGTGGAGTGGCATTCTTTTTGAAATTCTGTAAAAATTTGATATTAAAAACGCATTGTTTTATGTCGTTAAAAGCAGTAGCTAATTGCGGCTGGATGCTTTCAATTGTTGAGGCAACATCGGGAGTTACTCTCTTGGGATAAAGTACTCGGGATTCGAGATCTTCTTGCCATTTGGCTTCGAAATTTAAATTGAACTTTTTATCGGCAGTATTTTTAAAGAACTTGGGCAAATAACTTCCTGAAAAATCCTTGTATTCTAAGCCGCATTCGGCAATTAAGCTAAGCGCTGTATTAGAATTACTAACAATTGAATCCTCATTAGCTGTTATTTTTTGAGTTAAACCGTCCTTGAGTTTTTTGAAATCATCTAAGGTTTTTTCTTTTAAAGCGTTTAGGGGAGAAAGGTCATTTTCATTAACGAGAAGCTTGGCAATAGCATAAAAATCTAAGGCAACATCCCAGCTCTTGTCTTCGTCGGCTTTCTCAAAAGCAAAGTCAATTAAAATTTTGGTCAGCGTTTTGTCTGTCCCAGCTTTTGCAATAAGTTTATCTACCGCCTGATTCAATAGGGCTTCTGAATCTAATTCCACTTCAAAATTTAAGGGAAGTTTTAAGTCATAAGCGAAAGCTCTTATTAATTTTTGGGTGAACTTATCAATAGTAGAAATATCGAAGGCCGCATAATTATGAGCGATACGATTTAAAACTATTTTGGCCTTGTTGTGTATTTCATTTGGGGGTATTGATAGTTCTTGACATATGGTATTAAACATGTCGTTAGGACTGTCTAAGATATTTTTATCGGCAAATTCTTTTAAGGTTTCTATAATACGAGCCTTCATTTCACCAACGGCCTTATTGGTAAAAGTAATGGCTAGAATATGTTTGTATGGGTCTTTGCCCGCAGCACTAAACAATATTTTTAGATAGGCTTTAACCAGAGTGAATGTTTTCCCACTACCAGCGGAAGCATCATATATGTTGAAAGAATTTGAAATCAAGAAAGATAATTTTTATACCAAAATAGGCAAACTTAATAACTTATTGAGGTAAATTTTAATCCTTTATCGTAAATTTGAGTTGAAAATAAATATTAATATAAAAATAAAATATTATGGCATTTGAATTACCAAAATTACAATATGCATATGACGCTCTTGAGCCACATATAGATGCAAGAACCATGGAAATACACCATTCTAAACACCATAATGGGTATACCTCTAAGCTGAATGCTGCTGTTAATGGTACGGATTTAGAAGGAAAATCTATAGAAGAAATTTTAGGAAACTTAGACATGAATAATGGTGGCGTTAGAAATAATGGTGGTGGATTTTACAACCATTCATTGTTTTGGGAAGTGATGAATCCAGAAGGAAAAGGACGATTGTCTGGTGAATTAAAGGACGCTATTGAAGCAGCTTATGGATCGTTTGAAAGCTTTAAAGAGGCCTTTAGTAATGCCGCTGCAACACAGTTTGGTTCGGGATGGGCTTGGTTATGTGTGCATAAAGGGGGGAAAGTTGAAGTGTGTTCTACGCCAAATCAAGACAACCCATTAATGCCAGGAGTTACTTGTGAAGGAACACCTATTTTAGGCTTGGATGTTTGGGAGCACGCTTACTATTTGAATTACCAAAATAGAAGACCCGATTATATTGAAGCTTTTTTTAATGTAATTAACTGGAATGAAGTTGAGAGACGTTATGCAGCTTCTAAATAAGTTTTAGAAAACATATAAAAATAAAAAAGGTGAACGAGAGTTCACCTTTTTTGCCCCAAATCTACCATAAACTTAACCTACTTATGTTATGGTGAAGCAAATATAACGGTGAATATTTCTAATTATTAAATTTATTAGTTAAAATACTAATAAATTAGTCCAACAGTTTTTCTATGAAAGCTGGTAATTAAAAAAAATACTGTGTAGACGTCTAAAAAAGTGTGCTGTAATATTTTTGTTTTCAGTGGGTTATAAAAATAAAAAAAGGTGAACGAGAGTTCACCTTTTTTTGCCCCAAATCTACCATGAACTTAACCTACTTATGTTATGGTGATATAAAAGTAGACGTATTTTACGTAACGCTTATATATATTAGACGAAATGCTAATTTTTTGGGTTAAAGCGTTAATTTTCACGGACTAACAGATTAATAACTCATTTTTTCGCTAATATGCACGTTCTTTATTTCCTTCATAAAAATTAATGAAAGCCCTGTTAACCACTCTGTTACCGCCTGGAGTAGGGTAATCTCCAGTAAAGTACCAGTCTCCTAAGTTTTTTGGACAGGCAATATGCAGGTTGTCAACGGGTTGAAAGATAATATCTATCTCTGCTTTGATAGATGCGTCACCTAGCAATTCTGAAATTTTATTAGAGATTTGATCATCGGTAAAAGGATCGTAAATTTCTTTGACAAAATTCTTGACATCCTTATCGTTCAGGTTGACCTGAGCGATACACTTTTGATAAACGGATTTGACGATGTCAAATTTGTTATGATCTTTTAATAGGGCTAAGGCCGCATTAAAAGCAATGAGGCTTTCCAAATTAGCCATATCAATACCATAACAATCAGGATATCGAATTTGTGGTGCCGATGAAACAATTACTATTTTTTTAGGATTCAATCGATCCATCATTTTAAGAATACTCATCTTTAATGTGGTTCCCCTAACAATACTGTCGTCAATAATAACGAGATTGTCTTCTGGTTTTATAACCCCATAAGTAACATCATAAACGTGAGCAACAAGATCGTTTCGACTGCTGTCTTCAGTAATGAATGTTCGCAGTTTAACATCTTTAATTGCAATTTTTTCTATTCGTGGGTGTTCCGATAGGAGTGCTTTAACACTGTCTGCTGATAAGGAACGCTGTCCGTTTAAAATAGCATCAGTCTTCTTTTTATTTAAATACTCTTCAACAGTCTCAATCATTCCAAAAAATGAGGTTTCTGCAGTATTTGGAATGTATGAAAAGACAGAGTTCTTAATATCATGGTTGATAGACTCCAATACTTTTGGCATGATGAGCTTACCGAGTAATTTACGTTCCTTATAAATTTCAGCATCACTTCCTCTTGAAAAATAGATGCGTTCAAAAGAACAAGACTTTCTTTCTAAAGGCTCTAAAATTTCTTGAATGGAAACTTCTCCAGATTTTTTAGTGATGATAGCATGTCCAGGATCTAATTCTTTAACATCATTAAAATCGACATTAAAAACGGTTTGAATTACTGGACGTTCAGAAGCTACAACAACAACTTCATCATCCATGTAATAATAAGCAGGTCGGATTCCCGCAGGATCCCTAAGTACAAAAGAATCACCGTGGCCTAATAAACCAGCCATAGCATAACCACCATCCCAGTTTTTTGCAGCTCTTCTTAGAATTTTAGCAATATTTAAGCGTTCTGCGATTAACGGAGAGCTTTCGATTTTACTATAGCCTTCTTTTTTAAGTTTCTTGTATATTTTGCTCACCGCATCATCCAAAAAGTGACCGATCTTTTCCATAATTGTAATGGTATCGGTGTATTCTTTTGGGTGCTGGCCTAGCTCAACAAGGTTGCTAAAGAGTTCTTTAACATTAGTCATGTTAAAGTTTCCTGCCATAATTAAATTACGGTGCATCCAGTTGTTTTGTCTTAAAAAAGGATGCACACTTTCTACACTGTTTTTTCCAAAGGTACCATAACGCACATGTCCTAATAAAACTTCGCCAATGTATGGAATATGTTTTTTCTGCAAAGAAACATCGTCGGCATACTCTGGATTTTCAGTGATTTCTTTATTAATTCGTTCGTTAATTTGAGCGAAAATATCCTGAATGGGTTGTTGCTCAATAGAGCGGACTCTACTAATATAGCGTTCTCCAGGTTTGGTATCTAATTTAATACTGGCAAAACCTGCACCATCTTGACCGCGATTGTGCTGTTTTTCCATTAATAGATACATTTTGTTTACACCGTAAAAGGCACTGCCATATTTTTCCTTATAAAATTCTAAGGGTTTTAAAAGCCTAATATGTGCGATACCACACTCGTGTTTTAAAGCGTCACTCATTGTTTTAGTGTTTGTTTTAATTCCTGATGACTTAGGAATGACAATTAATTGAATCCATAATGCTTAGATTATGAGAGTACTATTATAATTAAAAAACGCGCTCAAATTTTGAGCGCGTTTTTTTATGTTAATTCTATTTCAAATTGTGTTAAAGCCTTGAACTGCTGAAGTCGCTTATGGACTTCCATGCCTTCCAAATTTTCCATGCGCTCGGTTCCAAATTTCTCGACGCAAAAAGAAGCTAATGTCGATCCGTAAATAACCGCCTTTTTCATGTTTTCAAAAGAAATGTCATTTGTTTTAGCTAAAAAGCCAGCAAATCCTCCAGCAAATGTGTCTCCAGCTCCCGTAGGATCGAAAACTTCTTCCAAAGGAAGTGCAGGAGCAAAAAACACATTGTCATGGTTAAACAATAATGCGCCGTGTTCCCCTTTTTTAATCACTACATATTCAGGTCCCATTTCATGAATCTTTCGCGCCGCAACAACTAAAGAGTATTCTCCAGTAAGTTGTCGTGCTTCTTCATCATTAATGGTAATGACGTCTACCCTTTTGATCACATTCATGAGGTCTTCCAGCGCACAATCCATCCAGAAATTCATAGTGTCTAAAACTACTAAATCGGGCTTGTTAGTCATTTGATCCAGTACGCTAGCTTGTACTAAAGGATGTAAATTACCAAGCATAACGACTTTGGAATCTCTATAGGAAGTTGGTACCACAGGTTTAAAATCTGCCAATACATTTAACTCGGTAACTAAGGTGTCACGAGAATTCATATCGTTGTGATACAAACCACTCCAAAAGAATGTTTTGCCTTCTTTTACAATTTCAACACCCGAAATATCCATGTTTTTATGAGATAACAGGTCTAAGTGTTCCTGTGGAAAATCACCTCCAACAATAGAAACTATAGCTGAGTCTACATTGAATTGAGACGCGGCCAATCCTATAAAGGTAGCGGCGCCACCAAGTATTTTATCTGTCTTTCCAAAAGGTGTTTCAATAGCATCAAATGCTACAGTACCTACAATCACTAATTTACTCATAAAGAGGCTTAAAAATTTACTGCAAATATAATCGTTTAAGCACTAATACACGAATATTTTTATGGCCAATTAAATTTAATGAAGTAAGCCATATAAATAGAATTAAAGGCGGATTTGTTTCTGTTAAGCATAGCGATTTTAACTCTGGAACTTTAGGGCTTTGGGCTTTCTTTGTAATGCCAAAAAAACAAATAATTTAGACCAATAATCAACAATCATTTCCTGCCAAAATCAGCAGGAATTTCCCCCCAGGCTTTGGTTTCCCACTTTACAATAATCGTGGTATAGCTATTCTGTTTTAGCCAATTCACGGCGCGATCGACGAGAATAAACAAATCTTCGTTTTTTGCAGAGCGCTCCAATTTGGTATTGCAGGTTTTCTTTTTTACCCAGCTCATGGCCGTTCTGGAGTCCGTATAAAGAATACGTTTACTCTCATGTTGTTTTAAAAAAGCAAGCCCGTGAACAAGCGCTAAGAATTCACCAATATTATTCGTGCCCTGCTTAAATGGTCCCTGAATAAACAATTGTTTTTTGGATTTAGTATCTACCCCACGGTATTCCATAATTCCTGGATTGCCACTAGAAGCAGCATCTACCGAAATAGAATTATAATTAGGAAGGCCTATTTTTTTTAGGCGCTCCTTACTTAATTCACTTTTAAAGGATTTTGATTTGCCTATATAATCTTTATAATTTCCGTCGAAGGCCTTTTTTGCTGCATCAAAAGTTAAAAACGATTTGTATTGTGCCCCTTGATAATCTTTGATCTGAGCCTTACAATCATTCCAAGATTCAAAAACACCGGTATGATGTCCTTGCCAAACGGTATAATATTTTTTCTTTTTTTTAGACATTTTTGTTATTTCCGCCTTTGGACGCTGCAGGAGGTAAACGCTACAGAACCCTCTTCAATTTGATTTTAATTTTTTTCAGATAATAATTTATCTACGACTAAAGGAAAATGTTTCATTTCCAATTTGTGGATTTTTTTGGCCACGTCTTGGGCATTATCTGTCGGTTCAAGGTCACATTTCGCCTGAAAAATGACCGCGCCTTCATCATAATGTTCATTTACATAGTGAATAGTGATCCCAGTTTCAGCTTCTTTATTTTTAACGACAGCTTCGTGAACATACATTCCATACATGCCTTTTCCACCGTAATTTGGAAGCAAGGCGGGGTGGACATTAATTACTTTATCAGGGAATTCATCTAGAATAGCATCAGGAAATTTCCATAAAAAACCAGCGAGAACAATAAGGTCAGGCTTCGCATTTTTAAGGATGTTTAAAACATCCTGACTATGGTAAAGTGCGGTCCGATTAAAGGATAAGCAACTTGTTTTTAGCGCATTGCATCGCTGTATTACTTTAGCATGAGGGTTGTTGGTTAATACCTGAACAACGGCAGCAGTATCTTTTTTTTGAAAAAACTTTATTAAATTTTCAGCATTAGTTCCAGATCCGGAGGCAAAAATTACAACACGTTTCATTTTCAAGTATAATGTTAAGATTCTCAGGCAAAAAAAAGAATAAATATTAACAATTAGAAGCAAAATTGAATTTCTTAAACTTAAAATTCTTAAATTACTTCACATTTTTACAGTAAAGGTTCGTTTTAAAATAAAGTTTTTTATTTTTGCGTCCTAATTAAAACTTAAAATTTAAAGATTATGTCAGACATTGCATCAAGAGTAAAAGCGATTATCGTAGACAAATTGGGTGTTGATGAAAACGAAGTTGTAACTGAAGCTAGCTTCACTAACGATTTAGGAGCAGATTCATTAGACACTGTTGAATTAATCATGGAATTTGAAAAAGAATTTGATATTCAAATCCCAGACGATCAAGCTGAAAACATTGGAACAGTAGGTCAAGCAATATCATATATTGAAGACGCAAAATAAGGAATAGTTTATGAAACTAAAGCGAGTTGTAGTTACTGGTCTAGGTGCGCTTACGCCAATAGGAAATACCAAAGATGAATATTGGGATAGTCTTATTAGTGGTAAAAGTGGTGCCGCTCCAATAACATATTTTGACACTGAGAAGTTCAAGACTAAGTTCGCTTGCGAATTAAAAAACTTTAACGCAACCGATTTTCTTGATAGAAAGGAAGCTCGTAAAATGGATCGATTTGCGCAGTATGCAATGGTAGCTTCGGATGAAGCGATTGCAGATGCAAAATTAAATCTTGACGAGGTTAACAAATTAAGAGTTGGTGTTATTTGGGGAGCCGGAATTGGAGGCTTGGAAACATTTCAAAATGAAGTTTTAAACTTTTCTGAAGGAAATGGAACACCGAGATTTAATCCGTTCTTTATCCCTAAAATGATTGCAGATATTGCGCCCGCTAATATTTCCATTAAATATGGATTTATGGGACCAAATTACACGACAGTTTCTGCCTGTGCCTCTTCTGCTAACGCGATGTTCGATGCTCTAAACATGATACGTTTAGGACATTGTGATGTTATTGTTACTGGAGGAAGTGAAGCAGCAGTTACTATCGCCGGAATGGGTGGTTTTAACGCCATGCATGCATTATCAACTAGAAATGAAAGTCCCGAAACAGCATCCCGCCCATTTGATGGATCCAGAGATGGTTTTGTCCTTGGTGAAGGTGCCGGAGCTCTCGTTTTAGAAGAATATGAGCATGCAAAAGCAAGAGGAGCAAAAATATATGCTGAGTTTTTAGGAGGTGGTTTATCTTCTGATGCGCATCATATGACAGCTCCACATCCAGACGGCATTGGTGTATTTGCAGTGATGAAGAATTGTTTAGAAAATGCAGGACTTAATCCGGAGGATGTTGATGCTATCAACACTCATGGTACCTCTACTCCTTTAGGAGATGTAGCCGAACTTAAGGCTATTACAGAGGTGTTTGGAAGTCATGCTAAAAACATTAATATTAATTCTACTAAATCTATGACGGGGCACTTGCTGGGAGCAGCAGGAGCTATAGAAGCAATTTCAGCCATACTATCTATGGAACATGGAATTGTGCCTCCAACAATTAACCATACAACGGTTGATGAAAACATAGATCCAGAATTAAATTTAACGCTAAACAAGGCTCAAAAAAGAGAAGTTAAAGTAGCTATGAGTAATACCTTTGGATTTGGTGGTCATAACGCCTGTGTATTATTCAAGAAATTAGATTAAATCCCGAATGAGATTCATTCGTAACATACTAAATTCCCGTTCTGATAAAGACGGGAATTTTTTTATTAAACTTCAAAAAATATTGGGCTTTAAGCCTAAAAAAAAGAGTCTTTATAAGAAAGCCTTTACGCATAGATCCATGAATAAGCGTGACGCTAAAGGCACACCCATAAATTATGAACGCCTGGAATTTGTAGGTGATGCGATGTTGAGTTCGGTAGTGGCTACACATTTATTTAAAGAGGTGCCACAAGGTGATGAAGGCTATTTGACTAAAATGCGCTCTAAAATTGTGAGTAGAGAGCATTTGAACGAATTGGGTAAAGAGCTGAATCTTATCGATCTTGTAGAGAGTAAAATACCAAAAGGAAATTTTGGAGATAATATTCACGGTAACTTATTTGAAGCCTTAGTAGGTGCTATTTTTTTAGACCTCGGTTATTTTTATTGTGAAAAATTTATTTTTAGCCGTGTGATTACCCCTCATGTGGATATTGAAAAACTTGAAGGCAAAGTAATTAGCTATAAGAGTTTACTTATTGAATGGTGTCAAAAAGAAAAAAAGACCTTCGACTACAATGTTTATGAGGATACAGGAAATGACCAACTCAAACATTTTTCAGTAAAATTATCCATAGACAATAAGATAGTAGCCAAAGCTCGGGCAACTTCAAAAAAGAAAGCTGAAGAGAAAGCTTCCAAACGCGCATTTTTTGTTTTTCAGGCAAAAATATCCAGAGCGATTTAAAATAAGACTAATTCCGATAACGATTTCGTAAAGATTTACCATTAAGAATACCCTAACTGTAGCTGATTATGTTGGTAAAATACTATATTTACATCGCATAATTTGAATATTATGGCGTTACACAAACTTCTTGTAGACGATTTTTATAATGATACCTATTCTTTATTTGCAATTCATTGCACAATAGAAGATTATCGTGTTGCCTATCTTTTAAATCAAAATTTACAGATTAATTTAAAACGCAATACTCAAGATTTAGACTTTAAGAATGCTAACTTATCGTATTCTATTTTTGAATGGGAAGATAAAAATCAGCAAATGACATGGAATTTAGTTTCCAATGTATGTCGTAAAGAAGAGCAAACAGAGACCGGAACAGGATCTCTATTTAATGCTCAAAGTAAAATTATAAGAACTCATAATTTAATTCCCGAATTTAGAAAAGTGAATTATTTATTGAAGATAGATAATGACGGGAATTTTATAAATGAAAAAACGATAATTCAAAAAATACAAAAGATTTCACAAATTGCTGCCGTGTATAGTATAGATGCAATGCAGTTGAAATCTAAAGACAATTTAATTTTTAATTGATGGCGAATAAAAGAAAGAAAACCAAAATAGTTGCAACATTAGGACCCGCAACAAGCAAGAAGGAAACGCTTAAAGCAATGCTTGATGAAGGCGTAGATGTGTTTCGTATTAATTTTTCTCATGCGGATTACGACGATGTGAAATCTCGTATTAAGATGATTAGAGAATTAAATGAAGAGCATGGGTATAATGCGGCTATTTTAGGTGATTTACAAGGACCAAAATTGCGCGTTGGAGTCATGCAACATGAGGTTATTGTAAATGTAGGAGACGAAATAATATTTGCCACTGGAGAACGATTTGAAGGAACTAAGGATCGTGTGTATATGACCTATGATAGGTTTCCTCAAGATGCAAAACCCGGAGAGAGAATTTTACTGGATGATGGGAAATTAATTTTTGAAGTAGTTTCTACAGATAAGAAGAGTGAGGTAAAAGCCAAAGTAATTCAAGGGGGTCCATTAAAATCAAAAAAAGGAGTAAACCTTCCAAATACTGATATCTCACAACCGGCATTAACAGAAAAAGATATTGAGGATGCTATTTTTGCCATAGAGCAGAAAGTAGATTGGATGGCCTTGTCCTTTGTTCGTCATGCTGAAGATTTAATGCAACTCGATGAGTTGATTAAAAAGCATAGTGATCATAAAATTCCCGTTATTGCCAAAATAGAAAAGCCTGAAGCAGTTGAGAATATTGATAAAATTGTAGCTTTTTGTGATGGATTAATGGTAGCACGTGGCGATTTAGGTGTTGAAATTCCAGCAGAAGAAGTTCCACTGATTCAAAAACAACTCGTTTTACGAGCAAAACGTGCGAGAATCCCTGTAATTATTGCGACTCAAATGATGGAAACTATGATTACTAGTTTGACACCGACAAGAGCAGAGGTTAATGATGTTGCCAATTCGGTGATGGATGGTGCCGATGCTGTTATGCTTTCAGGAGAAACCTCAGTGGGTTCATATCCGGTAGAAGTCATACGTCAAATGTCTAATATCATTAAGAGCGTTGAAGATTCTCATCTTATTTCTGTACCGCATACGCCTCCGCATATTCGTACAAATAGATATATTACCAAATCCATTTGTTATCATGCGGCAAATATGGCTAACGAGATAAACGCCAAAGCTATTTCAACTTTGACAAATAGTGGTTATACCGCATTTCAAATTTCTGCGTGGCGACCTGATGCTCATATATTGGTGTTTACTTCAAATGATCGTATCCTGACACAACTCAATTTACTTTGGGGAGTTAAAGCTTTTCATTATGATAAGTTTGTAAGTACGGATGAAACTATTGAAGACGTTAATGCTATCGCCTGTGAAATGGGCTATTTGGAAAAAGGAGACATGCTTATTAGTTTGGCAGCAATGCCTATACAAGCCAAAGGGATGGTAAATACATTACGTGTGACAGAAATTACAAAAGATGTAAATTAAGCGCAATGCTTGATCATTCTCATTAGAATGAAACCATATATTAAAAAGGGTGTTAGCGGTTTAAATAAAACCCTAACACCCTTTGTTTTTTTGCCGTGTTAAGGCCCTAAGGCCTGTGAATTATCTAAGTATTGTGCCTATTAAAACCCAAATTTTAATTGTACACTTATACTTTTTTGTTCTGGAGTTTTCTTGGTTTCGGTGTTTAAATTGGATAAGGAAATCCCCAATAAACGCACCGAATTTTTCATTTTTTCTTGGTATAACAAATCCTTTGCGGTTTCGAGAATAATGGCTTTATCGGTTATGAAATAAGGCAAGGTTTTACTTCTGGTTTGCAGGGAAAAATCACTGTATTTAATTTTTAAAGTGACCGTTTTACCGGCGACTTTGCTCTTTATTAATCGTCGGGAAACCTCTTCAGCAATATGATCTAGTTTTTCCAACATAAAAATCTCGCTGGATAAATTCTCGCTAAAGGTACGTTCGGCGGCTAGTGATTTTCGTTTGCGATTTGGTTTTACCTCACTATGGTGTTGGCCACGTACTATATGATAATAATAGCGTCCAGACTTACCAAAAGATTGTTCTAGGAACTCAAGAGATTTTGTTTTTAAATCGGCACCAGTAAAAATACCCTTTTGGTACATTTTTTCGGCAGTAACCTTCCCAATACCATAAAATTTTCGGATATCAAGAGCTTCCATAAATTCGAGAACTTCCTCAGGATTTACCGTTTTTTGACCATTGGGTTTGTTATAATCACTGGCAACCTTAGCAATAAATTTATTGATGGAGATTCCTGCTGAAGCCGTTAACCCAACCTCCTTAAAAATACGACTCCTAATTTCTTGTGCAATTAGTGAAGCACTAGGGTTTCCCATTTTGTTTTCAGTAACATCAATATAGGCTTCATCTAGAGAAAGTGGTTCAACCAAGTCAGAATAATCAAAAAAAATACCTCTTATTTGTTTTGAGATTTCACTATAACGCTCAAATCGCGGTTTTACAAAAATAAGATCTGGACATAGTTTTTGGGCTAAATTTCCGGCCATAGCACTGCGAACACCAAATTTTCTTGCCTCATAACTTGCAGCACTTACCACTCCGCGTTTACCACCGCCACCTACAGCAAGAGGTTTACCTTTGAGATCAGGATTATCCATTTGTTCTACAGAGGCATAAAATGCATCCATATCCACATGAATAATTTTTCGTATTGGTAAATCGCTAGACATGCTGTAAATTTATAATTTCTAATTGAATTCATTCAACAATTAA
>Ga0105356_10004883_pt1 | contig 12881 bp, 6 predicted proteins | sample GOMGulsemesocosm_3_FD_83502 | JGI IMG/M metagenome (GOLD analysis project Ga0105356, IMG submission 83502) | Methane-oxidizing microbial communities from mesocosms in the Gulf of Mexico - GOM9D Gulf of Mexico | ecosystem: Environmental > Aquatic > Marine > Cold seeps | place: Gulf of Mexico...
AAAAACTTAAATTTGATGTTATTTATGATCAGTCAGAGTTTATCGTTAGTGCAGTCGATGAAGTTAAAAGTGCAGCGTTAATTGGCGGCTTGTTGGCTATGTTGGTTTTGTATCTATTTTTAGGTAACTTTTTTAATACCTTTATAATTTCCTTAGCCATTCCTGTATCAATAATCGCAACCTTCAACTTAATGTTTGCTTATGATATTAGCTTGAACGTAATGTCATTAGGTGGAATTGCTTTAGCTGTCGGTCTCTTAGTTGATAACGCGATTGTTGTTTTAGAGAACATTGCTCGTTATCGCGAGAAAGGGAAAGGTATAGTTCTTGCCGCTGTTAAAGGTACGGAAGAAGTATCTGGTGCTGTAGTTGCCTCAACCTTAACAACATTAGCGGTATTTTTTCCGTTAGCATTTGTTGTTGGCTTTGCTGGGCAACTATTTAGCGATCAAGCAATGACGGTGACTTTTGCCTTATTAGCTTCGTTAGTTGTCGCGCTGACCTTGATACCGATGTTAGCTTCTCGTCAATTTGGCTTAAATAAAAATGCTAACGATATCAAAAATGATGAAAGTAGCTTAGCTGACAATGAAAGCGAAGAATTGGTTAAGCAAAGTACAGAGCAAGCAGGTAAATTGAAAAAGTCTCTGATGATGATAGGTAAAGTCTTACTCTTCCCATTTAAATTACTGTTTAACTATTTACCTATGCTACTAACGAAATTAGCGTTATTAATTTGGAATGCAATTGCCAAAATTGCCAACATTGTCTTTAAGCCTGCACATCGAATTTTTAGTTTCTATTTTAATAAGGTTGTAGCGGCTTACGCGATATTATTGAAAACGACGTTAAATAATCGTGCGGTTATGGTAGTTTCTAGCCTGACTTTTGCTGTGCTTGTTATGAGTTTATTACCTCGGATTGGTGTCGAACTTGTACCTGAAGTCGCCAAATCAGAATTTACTATTGAGTTAACGTTACCGCAAGGTACACCTATTTATATCACTGATAAACGCTTGCAACAATTGGCGGCAACTGTAGCTAATAATAAATTAGTTAAGCATAGTTATTCATTGGCAGGAAGTGGCAGTTTGATGATGAGCACTGCCAGTCAAGGTGGAGAAAATTGGGGACAATTACTAGTTGCTGTTCATGACAGCCGTAATATCGAAGTTGTTAAGAATTTAGTTCGCAATGAAGTTGCTAAAATGGCAGATGTTAGTGCCGAAATAGCACAAACTGAGATGTTCACCAGTGAACGACCACTGCAAATTATTTTGTCGGGCTATGACTTAGTCGCTTTGAAAAAATACAGCGACCAGTTAGCTCAAAGCCTTTCGGCTGATAAGCAATTTACTGATATTAATAATAGTCTTCGCGCAGGGCAACCTGAGTTAAAAATTAGTTTTGATAATGAGCGGTTAGCTAGTTTGAATTTAAAAGCATCTGACATTGCTGACCAGTTAGTTACTAAAGTTGCAGGCTCAGTAGCCAGTAAATATAACTTACAAGATAGACAAGTTGATATTTTGGTACGTGCGGATGAAAAATCACGAAATTCGGTGCAAGCTATTCGACAAATTACCGTTAATTCAGAGCAAGCGAGATCGTTGCCTTTATCATCAGTTGCTACTATTACCGAAAGCATAGGACCAAATGAAATTAACCGCGTTGACCAAAACCGAGTGGCGATTGTTGCTGCATCACTCTCCTATGGCGACTTAGCTGAGGGGGCAAATAAAGCACAAAGGTTAGTAGAACAATTGCATTTACCCGACTATATCAGAGCAAAAATAGCGGGGCAAAATGAAGAGATGGCTAGCTCATTCTCTTCATTAATGATGGCGTTATCGTTAGCTGTATTCTTAGTTTATTTGGTGATGGCTTCACAATTTGAGTCGTTATTAAATCCGTTTATTATATTATTTTCAGTGCCATTAGCTGTATTGGGCTCTGTTTTGGGTCTATATATAACGAATACCAATATCAGCGTTATTGTATTAATTGGTGTCATTATGCTGACCGGTATTGTCGTTAATAATGCTATTGTTTTAGTTGATCGTATTAATCAATTACGTCAACAGGGACAGGAAAAGCTAGCTGCGATCTTGGTCGCGAGTGAGTCACGATTTAGACCTATTATTATGACGACGCTAACCACTATATTAGGGTTGGCACCGCTAGCTATTGGCACTGGAGAAGGCTCAGAATTAAGAGCTCCTTTGGCAATTACCGTCATGAGTGGTTTGTTAGTTGCGACTTTATTAACTTTGTTACTAATTCCTGTGCTTTATAGTCTGTTTGACCGCAAAACTTATACCAAAGTAGTGACTGATGATGAAACTCGTTTAGCGCCTGATAGTGAGGTTGAATATGAGCACTAGTTCATCAGCTGAAAATCAAAACAATGCTTCCAAAAATATAAAGAAAGCAAAATCTTTACCAGTACACCTTTGGTTAACATCATTGGCATTAAAGCGGCCAGTAACAACGATTATGATCATGTTATCACTATTTGTTACGGGGCTAATTTCAAGTCGTTTATTACCACAGGAAAGCTGGCCTGCGCTCAATGTGCCAGCAGCGTTTATTAATGTGCCATATAACGGCGCGACGCCAGCTGAAGTAGAGCGTTTAATTACTCGACCTATCGAAGAAGCATTAGCTACTTTAGGTGGTATAACTGAAATGACCTCCCGTAGTCGCGCCGACTCAGCCAGTATTACCTTGATGATGAAACTTAGTACTGATCTTGATAGTAAAATATTAGAGGTACGCGAAAAAGTTGATATGGTTAAACATTTATTGCCTGATGATGTTGAACGAGTATGGGTACAAAAATTTTCAACGGAAGACATTCCAATTATAAGTTTGGTGCTGTCTGGCGATCGCGATTTATCGTACGCTTATGATTTTTTAGATAAAAAACTAAAGCAACCTATTGAACGACTAAAAGGGGTTGGTAGTAGTGAGTTTCGTGGCGTTGTGCAGCCCAATATTGAAATTCATTTAGATAGTATAAAGCTGGCGATGAACCGAGTTAACCAAGATAAACTATTGCAAGACTTACGCGCCGCAAATTTTTTGGTTAAGTCGGGCACGGTTTTAAATGGTGAGCGAAAATACCGGCTTACCCCTGACGGCGAGTACCATAGTCTAAAAGATATCGAAAACTTCCAAGTGAAAGCTGGGGTGAAATTGTCTGATGTGGCTAGTATCGCACTAGTTTCTCCTGAGAAAAATAGTGAAATACGTACCGATAGAAAAAAATCTATTGGTATGGAAGTTTTTAAAGAATCTGATGCGAATGTTGTGGAAGTTACACAACAAATTGTTGAGTTAATTGAGCAAATTAAATTGCAGCAAGAGTTCGCTAACATTAAAATTGATGTAAATGATAACAGTGGCGCTGAAATTCAAGAGTCTTTAACAGACTTACTAAAAGCAGGTGCAGTTGGTATTTTTATGTCGTTTATCGTGTTATTCATCTTTCTACGTAACAGTCGTATCACCTTAATTGTTGTCGCTTCAGTGCCAATTTCGTTAAGTTTTGCCATCGCAGGTATGTATTTTATGGGTTACACCCTAAATATGTTGACACTTGCTGGCTTGTTTATCGCAGTTGGATTACTTATAGATAATTCAGTAGTTATTTGTGAAAGTATTTTACAACAGCAAGGGAAATCGCTTTCTCAAGTACAAAAAATACTTAAGGGTGTCGATAACGTAAGTATCGCGATTATCAGTGGCACCTTAACAACTACCATCATCTTCTTACCGTTATTAATGGGGGAAAAGAACTTTATCACCATTTTAATTGAGCAAATAGCGGTTGCGATTTGTTTACCTTTGTTTGCCTCGTTAATTATCGCAAAAACTGCCATTCCATTAATGTTAAGTCGAGTGAATCAACAAGCTTTATCTGCCGTTGTTACTCAAGGTAAGTTAGACCAATGGTACCGACCAAGCCTAACTAAAATATTGACTAAGCCAAAAATGACTGGATTAGCAATATTTCTATTATGCATAAGTGGAATTTTTACCCGTGGCTTGGTTAATGATAATCAGGATGTTGGTGATGCAGAGAAAGAAATTCTAGTTCGATATCATATTAACGGCGAGCAAAAGCTTGCTGATGTTTCAAAAATTGTGGATCAAATGGAACAATATTTATATGACAACCAACAAGATTTTGAATTTGAACAAGTAAATAGCCGAATTTGGTCTAGTTTTGCTATGTCACGCATTAAGCTAAAGAAAGACAGGGTTACACCAATACATGAATTAAAAAAGAAGATCCGTAAGGGCTTCCCTGAAACTGCAATTGCTAAACCCTCTTTTGATTGGGCATCAGGTAAAGAGAAGTTAGTTAAGATAACTTTAAATGGTAGTTCTACAGAGCGTTTAATGGCATTGAGTGAGGGGATTATTCCGCAGCTAAACAATGTTGAAGGCTTTGCTGAAGTTGGTATCGATAATGGTACCACTAAGCTTGAATTATTATTACGAATTAACCGTGATAAGGCCTCGCGGCTAGGAGTAAGTACACAAGAAATTGCTAGTCGAATTTCTACTGCACTTAGAGGAAATAACCTTAGGTCTTTTCGTGATCAGGTATTAGGTGAGGTTGCTATACGATTGGTCTATCACACTGAGAAAGCAGTACCATTAGAGCATATAAAACAATTACCTATTTTAGAAAATAAAGGAAAAATTATTACTTTGCAGCAATTGGTGACTATTAGCAGTACGCCAGTTATGCGACAAATATCTCGCTCGCAAAGACGTACTAATTTAACCATATCTATTAATCTTGAAGGTTTAGGTAGAAAAGAAGCGGCTGAAAAAATTGAACAAGTGATGGAGTATATTGCTTTGCCGTCGGGTTATGATTGGAATTTAGGTCGTCAATTTGAACAAGATGATGCTGCGATGAAAGATATGGCAATGAATATGATGCTTGCACTGGCATTAATATTTATGGTAATGGCTGCATTGTTTGAATCGTTATTAATGCCGATTGCTATTTTGTCGTCCATAGTTCTAGCCTTTATTGGCGTGTACTGGACTTTTGCTATATTAGGTATTGGCTTAGGTGAAACCGGCATGATTGGTATGTTGATATTAATGGGCATAGTGGTCAATAATGGTATTGTATTAATCGATCAAATTAATAAGCTTAAAGGCGACTCTATAAGTCTATTAACGCCAATTATCGATGCCTGTGTTAGTCGTATTCGTCCGATTTTTATGACGGTGGCAACTACAGTTATTGGCATGGTGCCATTGGCATTAGCTTCAAGCGATAATCAGGCCTATCCGATGGCGGTAGCTATTATTGGGGGGTTATTATTTTCCACTTTTACTAGCCTATTTTTAGTACCATTTTGTTATTTTATGCTGGTTAAATTGGGAGAGCGTTCTGCAAGGCGTTTTAATAAAGCTAAAACGTTCGCAGATAGTAAAATCTCAGTATAGCTCAAATTTAAATTTTATAACGTTTTCCGCAAGTTGCTTAAGAGGACTTGCGGAGCTTCCTTTGTCTACAAGCTTTTTTATTATCCCTTACTATAATTAGTAGATCACAAAGCGGTATATTTGTAGGTAAAGATAATGAAAAATTACAAATGTTTTATTGTTATAGCGTTAATGTGTTGCTTCTCTTTTTCACTGCAGGCAACGTTGATTGAATTGGATCCTTGCACAGGGGCGAATGAGTGTATTATTACAACAACGCCACCTGCTATTGTTAGTCCTAATCCTAATGATGGAATATTACTGGCATGGGATGAAGTTCAGAACTTTACTTTAACAGAGCGACTACGAGTTGATCGTGTCTTTGATGTTTCAGCTAGTTTTGTCACTGCAATTAATGACGGAAGTGGAGATTACTGGTTGGCTGCGGGAACTGTCGTTTCGAGCCATTATTTACAGTGGGACCCAGGAAATAGTAGTGGCAGTACCGTTAATGCAACAATAAAACTTGATTCTCAAGTATTTGCTTTTATTATTGCTGACCAAAACTTGTTTGATAGTGACTTCTTAGGATTACCTAGTTTAGATTATAATGATTTTGGTTTGAGAGGGCTTGAGTCAGGTGATACTACTGTATTTAATAATACCGATGTCGATATCAGCTGGTCAGCTAGCTCTCCTGGCGATTGGACTCGACTAATAACCGCTTTATCACCCGCAGCAGTGTCAATTCCCGAGCCTCAATCACTTGTTTTATTTTTTGTGTCGTTAATATTGATTAATAAAACTAAGAAAAAGGTAGTAGGTACTATGTTTCGATAAATAGCGATTTTAGTTAAGTTTTAAAATTTTATTTTTATTTACCCAGCTTCTTAAGCACTTTCTCCATATGTAAGCGAAAGTCTTTTTTATCTTTGGATATGCCACAGCTAACACTAGAAAGTGCGGTAACACCTTCAATGCCAACATTAGATAAGTCCCTTTCAATGGTGCAGGTGCCATTATCATTTTTGGTCACTGATAAGCCATCACTAAAACGAGTGGTATTTTTAGCTTTTTTTTGTTCCCGTGTTAACGGGATAATTGAAGTAGGTACAGGGATAGGTATGCCATGCATCACTGAACCTGTTCTTGGTCTACTATATTCAAATGCTTCGTTTTCAAACATTTTTTCTTTAAGCTTACTTCTTAGCTGTTCAAGTTGTTTTAATGCGGAATATTTATTGACGGCTTTTTTTGTGGCAGATTTATTTTCTAATGGTTCAGATAACTTTTTCTCGGGAGAAGGCTTTGCTTTTATCTTGACTAATTCTTCTGTTGCTTTCTGTTCAACTTTTTTTACTACTTTCCCTTGAGCTATTTTTTTTTGCTCTTGTTTTAATTCTTGTTCCAATTCTACCCTTTGATTTTCTTCAACCGCCACATCAGGTTCAGCGGTTACGCGTTTTATCGGTGGGACATATAAAAAACTCTTTATCGGTTTGGCTTTACTTGGTTTTTGAACTGCTGGGGTAACGATCGCTCTACTGATCAGGAAGAAAATCGCTAAATGAATAACAACAGACAATATAATAGCGGTGTAGCGTCCTTTTAACACAAAAAACTCTTCTTAACTCAGTAGGTTTTAATAGACTCTGCTTGAATGAATAGGTTCAATCTACATTAAAATAACGTGCGTCTTTTATCACTTAGCCAATAATAATTTATCAATTTCTCCTGACTTTTTTAACTTGTTTTGCATAGCAGAAATATCACTCCATTCAAAGAATAATGGAGATTTACGTGAAATAGCGATATAGGATTCAACTGATTTATCATATTGATATTTGGCTAACTTAATATGATTTTCATAAATGTTTTTACTGACCCAAGGCAAAACTGACTCTTCACGCTCTAAAAATGTATCTATGCGTCCTTTTAGTAGCATTTTAATTAATTGAGAGTAATTGTTTACTGCTGTTTTTGTTAACTTACTATCATTGTCAAAAGGATCAAAATAAGAGGCGCCTCTGATAGTTCCTATATTTAACTTACTTAGATCGGCATATTTTGAAATTCTAGTACGACTATCTTGACGTAAATAGAAATGTAATGGGAACGATTGAGTATCATAAGGTAGGGGAAGATAAGCTAAGTATTGCTCTCTTGCTTTTGTTTTTTTTATACCAATAATCATGTCCGCTTTACCTTCTTGCAGTAAAAGTATACAACGAGCAAATGGGCAGGCAATAAAAACTATTTTTTTATTTAAGCTCTTAATGAGCAAGTTAATAATATTGACATGCATGCCAACATATTCTCCATCTACCAACTCTATATATGGTGGCTCGACATGAGTCGCAATACGCACCACATTTTGCTCTGAGACTGCATGTACTCTAAAGCAAAAAAGTATAATGCTGGCAATAATTAGTTTGTACATCAATGTAACCTGATACCTTAAATTCTAGTCTGTTAGTTAAATAATAGTTAAAGAAAAGTGAATTTTGTAGAATAAGTTAAGCTTGACTGATTATTACTCATTAGAAACAATTAAATTGTTAATTATAAGGGAAATTGACAAGAGAGAATATCGCTTTTCTTCTATACTCTGTATATTGTCATATTTTCCTTGAGGCACTTATGGAATATGAATTTATCCACGATACAATAACCGGTCTTGCCAAAGCACAATTTTCATTTGAACACCAAGTTATGGGTCCTTGGTTGGAAGTCGAAGTAGGGCAAGATGCTAAAAAATTAACCCAAGTCTTAACGGCAATGAACCATATTCAATCAGGAAAGAACCAAGAGATAATCATCACAGGGCACGAGTATTCAGTTTCTTTGAGTGCTGATGATGTTGAAATACATGCAAATGCTTTATTGAATGGCGAGGAAATATTACCCGAGCAACTGAAAGAAGATAATATCGATTTTGATCTAAATGCTAGTTCAAGCTGTGGCATGGAAGATTTTAGGGAATTGTTATTATCTTGGGCTACTTTTACTCGAATGAATTAGTTTACAAAGGCATTAGCTTACTCGAATAAATTCAGTTACAAAGTGCATTAGCTTACTCGAATAAATTCAGTTACATTGAATAAATTTTGTTTATTAAGCCAGTTTAAGTCATAAAAGGTGAACCTCTGACGGTACACTTGCGTCTATTGCTCAATAGTAAATGCGGTACCTTCAATCGCTCCTAAGTAAAAATAAAAATAGGGAAGTAATGAATAATAAATCCACACCCCATACACAACCACGTGTTGTAAAATTACGTTACGTTTTAACACCAATCGCTATTATTTTTTCGGCGCTTATTGTCGTCATAATCTTAGCTGCGTTGGAGCCCAAACCTGCTAAAAAGCCTGTGGTGATTAAATCGCCCTTGGTTGAAGTATTACCTTTAACAGCACAGCAGGTTACCTTTATCATTCAATCTCAGGGTAGTATTTCACCAAGAACTCAGACAAGTTTAATTTCTGAAGTATCTGGGCAGGTCGTTTCAGTATCCGAAAAATTCAAAGTGGGTGGTTTTTTTAAAAAAGGTGAAACCTTGTTAATCATTGATGATATTAACTATCAAGTGTCCCTTATTCAGGCACAGTCAAGGTTAGACACGGCGATAGCTAATTTGGCTGAAGAACATGCGCGTGGTCAGCAAGCTAAAGAAGAATGGTTGCTATCAAATAACTCTCTTGAAGCTGCGCCCGTTATGGCATTGCGTAAACCACATTTGCAAAAAGCACAAGCTGACGTAAAGTCAGCAGAAGCTGACATTACGCAGGCTGAAGTGAAGTTAGCAAGAACGAAAATTATTGCTCCCTATGACGCCATGCTCAAAGAAAAACACGTTGATATTGGCCAGTATGTCTCAACAGGCAATATGTTAGCGACAACTTTTGCAGTTGATTATGCCGAAGCGCGACTACCGGTAAAACAACGTGATTTATTGTTTTTAGATTTACCAAAAATAAACCAAGCTAATAAAAAGAACTCTCCTATCGATTTAACAATGAGCGTCGCTGATAAGGTTTTTCATTGGCCTTCATACATAACTAGAGCTGAAGGTGTGGTCGATTCGGCCAGCCGTGTACATTATGTTATTGCTCAAATTAACGATCCCTATGGAATTTTAACTGATGAATCTAAGCAAGCTTTACCAATAGGCAGCTTTATCAATGCCAGTATTACAGGTAAAACCGTTGACAATGTCATTGCTATTCCACGCAGTGCTGTTCATGGTGCCGATACTTTGCACATGGTCGATGAGAATAATAAATTGCATATTCAAAAAATCAGTATTTTACGTAGTGATCAGCAATATGTTTACAGCCATGACTCAATTGACTCTCAACATCGCTTGGTAGTTACTCGGCTAGAAACACCTGTTTCAGGCATGACACTGCGCATTGATGGAGAAACTGCCTTAAGCACGAATAAAAATGATGTCGCATTGGAGCAAAACTAATGTCCTTAGGTAATCAACAATCTAAAGAGCCATTAACAGGGATTATTTCTTGGTTTGCCTACAACGGTGTTGCTGCGAATCTATTGATGGTCTTTATTATTGCTGCGGGATATTTTTCCTATCAGTCAATCAATAAAAAAATGTTTCCAGAGTTTAACTCTAACAGTATTCAGGTGCAGGTTGCTCACTTAGGTGCTGCGCCTGAAGAAGTTGAACAATCAGTGGTATTGAAAGTTGAAGAGTCTTTAGAAGATATTGATGGCATAAAGCGCATCACTTCTACTGCAAGTGAAGGCTTTGCGGTAATAAATATTGAGCTTCAAGCGGGTTATTCGTTATCGGAAAAGCTTGATGAAGTTCAAATGCAAGTTGACGCAATAACAACGTTTCCGGAACAAACTGAAAAACCGATAATCACCAAACAAGAATTTAAAAATCAGGTGATGTGGCTTTCTGTTAGTGGCCCAATGGAAAGACGTGCACGTCAAGTGATGGCGCAAAATGTTCGCGATGAAGTGATGGCACTACCCAGTGTAAATAGCGCACAAATAGTGGGTAATCGAAACTATGAAATAAGCATCGAAGTTTCTGAAGATAAGTTACAAAAATTTGGTTTAACTTTTGCCCAAATTAGTCAAGCGGTAAAAAAATCGTCGGTCGACATGCCTGGTGGAACAATAAAGGCTCATGGCGGCGATATTTTATTGCGCACCCAAGGGCAGGCATATACTGGTGAAGAATATGGGCAATTAGTATTACGTACAAATGTAGATGGTACTCGCCTTATTTTAGCTGATGTTGCTGATATTAAAGATGGATTTGTTGAAGGAGACGGGTTTGCAAAGTTTGACGGTGAAAGTACCTCAAGCATTATGGTGCAATCGACTGGCGACCAAAATGATCTAGCTATAGCAGCAGAAGTACGAGAGTATGTTGCTGAAAAAAATTCTCAGTTACCAGAAGGGGCAAAACTCAGTGTTTGGGGGGATGTTTCTTACTACCTTTCTGCACGGTTAGATATGATGATCAGTAATATGCTGATGGGCGCTTTTTTAGTATTCCTTGTCTTAACACTTTTCCTGCGCATAAAAATTGCCTTTTGGGTAATGATAGGTATTCCAATCAGCTTTTTTGGCGCCTTGATGATGATGCCATTATTAGGTGAATGGTCAGTTTCAATTAATATGTTGAGTTTGTTTGCCTTTATTATGGTACTTGGTATTGTCGTTGATGATGCGATTGTTATTGGCGAAAGTGCCTACGCTGAAATTCAACAATATGGCCACTCAAGAGACAATATTATTCGTGGCACACTGCGTGTTGCCATGCCTGCTACTTTTGGCGTACTGACCACTATAGCTGCATTTATGCCGTTATTATTTATTGATGCTACTTTTGCTGCATTTTTCCGTTCGATAGCCATTGTAGTAAGTTTCTGTCTGTTATTTTCATTAATCGAATCTAAGTGGATTTTACCAGCGCATTTGGCGCATATGAAATATGTTCCGTTAACTGATAAAAATAGTAATGCACTTGAGCGTTTTCAAATGCGCTTTAAAGACAAACTTGACCATTTTATTCACCATACCTACAAACCTAAATTGGAAATGGCATTAAGGGCGCGTTATAACACCATGGCGGCTTTTGTTGCGATATTTATTATTGCTATCGGCTTAATTGTAGGCGCTTTTGTGAAAATGGAAGTTTTTCCAAATATCCCTAGTGACTTTATTCAAGGTCAAATTACTATGATCGATGGCAGTGCAGTTCATCAACGTAATAGGGGAATTGAAGTTGTTAATAAAGCGGCACTTAAAGTAGCCAAAGATAATAAGTTTAATGACACAAGCTTTATTAAACATTCAATGGTCTTTACTCAGGGAGATACCCAAGCAACATTCTTTTTGGAACTGGTCAAGTCAGAAGAACGTGAGTTAGATGCATACGACATTGAAAAACTTTGGCGCGACGAAATAGGAGAAATACCCGGAACAAAAGAGCTTCGTTTTTTTGCCGGTACCAATGCAGGTGGTGGTGCGGCTATTGAATTTCAATTAACCGGTAAAAATGATTTGGAGTTAGAAAATGCGGCTGATGCTATTCAAGCTAAACTGAAAAGTTATGATGGAGTTTATGATATTCGTCATTCTTTTAGCCGTGGTAGCCAAGAAATTAAATTAAGTATTAAGCCTGAAGCTGAAATTTTAGGCTTAACTTTATCAGACCTTGCTGGCCAAGTGCGTCAAGCATTTTATGGTGATGAAGCACAACGAATTCAACGTGGTCGCGATGAGCTGAAAGTGATGGTACGTTATCCAAAGGAAAGTCGATTGTCAGTTTTAGATCTTGAAGATATGTGGATACGTACGCCAACTGGTGAACAGGTGCCATTTTATCAAGTAGCAGATATTGAAATTGGTCAGGGTTTTTCAAGTATTACGCGGGTCAACCAAAAACGCTCGATAACTATTTCTGCTGATATAGACAGTGAAAAGGTGGAATCTCGTAAAGTCGTTAATGAAATGAATGATGAACATATTCCTGAAATCTTGGCTAATTACTCTAGTGTTCAGTACGGAATTGAAGGTGCGAGTAAAGATCAGGCCGACTTTCTTCGCCAATTAGCATTTGCCGCAATGGGAGCGTTATTTTTAATTTATGGTTTAATTGCTATTCCAACTAAATCTTATAGTCAGCCATTGGTGATCATGTCTGTTATTCCATTTGGCATCGTTGGTGCAATTGTTGGTCACTGGTTATTAGGTCGAACAATTAATATGATGTCTATTTTTGGGTTTATAGCATTAACGGGGGTGGTGGTGAATGACAGCTTGATCTTGGTTGATTTTATCAATAAAGCCAAAGACAGTGGTATGCGCATGATGGATATTGTTGTTCAAGCAGGCACAAAAAGGTTTAGAGCGATATTATTAACCTCGTTAACGACATTCTT
>Ga0105356_10004887_pt1 | contig 12874 bp, 11 predicted proteins | sample GOMGulsemesocosm_3_FD_83502 | JGI IMG/M metagenome (GOLD analysis project Ga0105356, IMG submission 83502) | Methane-oxidizing microbial communities from mesocosms in the Gulf of Mexico - GOM9D Gulf of Mexico | ecosystem: Environmental > Aquatic > Marine > Cold seeps | place: Gulf of Mexico...
ATCTTATCAATAGTTGAATCAATAACCTGTAAGTCATATAATGCTTTTAATCTTTCTTCTATAGTCGCTTCTTTTTTAGCCATCTTTAAAGGTAATTTACTGGGTTTGTATTATTTTCAGTTAAACTAACTGCGAAATTAGGAAATTTTTCATTAAGAATCTCATAAATCAACTCACTTGTGTACTGTTCACTTTCATAATGCCCAACATCTGCAATAATTATTTTATTTTCTGAATCAAAAAACTGATGATACTTAAAGTCTCCGGTTATAAAAACGTCTGCTTGTGCAGCTATTGCATTATTTAACAAAAAACTTCCTGAACCTCCACAAATAGCAACTTTCTTCACTTTTTTATCTAACAATTTGGTATGTCGAACACAATCCGTTTTTAAATCTTTTTTTAATCGTTTTAAAAAGGACAGTTCTTCTTCCTCAATTATTAGCTCACCTACTACTCCACTACCAACATTTGCATATCTATTTTGAAGGTTAAAAACATCATATGCAACCTCTTCATAAGGGTGAGCTAATTTTAAACTTGTAACAACATGATTGACCAAATGAGAAGGAACAACAGTTTCTATCTTTGATTCATTTTCAAGGTGTAATTCCCCCACTTTTCCAACAACAGGATTCGTATTTTCATCCCCTTTAAAAGTACCTACTCCATCCACATTAAAACTGCACTCCGAATAATCACCTATACTTCCTGCACCTGCATTGAACATTGCTGCTCTAACTTTATCAGCTGATTCTTTAGGACAATACGTTACAATCTTACTCAGCAAGTTATCCTTTGGCTGTAATATACTACAGTTCTTGAGTCCAATTTTCTCTGCTATTTTAAAACTTACACCATTTTTAACATTATCTATGTTAGTATGCACGGCATATATTGCTATGTTATTTTTAATTGCTTTGATAATTGTTCTCTCAATATAATTATTCCCATTAAACTTCTTTAAGCCACTAAATACTATTGGATGATGTGAAATAATCATATTACAGTTTTTAGCAATAGCCTCCTCCAGAATTTCCTCAACACAATCTAAGCTTATCAGAACCCCGGTTACCTCATCATTTTCCTGCCCAACAATCAATCCTGAATTATCATAGGACTCTTGGAAAGCTAATGGTGCAAACGCTTCAATTATAGTGATAATCTCTTTAACTAGCATAAAAATTGTTTTAAGATTACAAAGTTAAGATAATTGACACTTCAGTACCTGCAACTTCTCTCTTTTCGGTATAAATTTGATATGGCCCTCTTATGGCACAATCTTTATTTGAAATCTTACTAATTAACTTTATTCTACCTTTTGTCAATTCCATCCCTTTTGAATCGTGATGCTGGTTTTTACCTTGCTTATTTGCAATACTTTTATCAATTCCAATCCCATTATCTTTAATAACAATTATGAGTTTACCTTCCTGTTTAGTGACGATAACTTCGATAGTCCCTCGTTGATCTCTAGGAAGAATACCGTGCCATATTGAGTTCTCGATAAAAGGCTGAAGCAACATTGACGGTATTTTTATCGATTGAGGCTCTATGCTCTCATCTACATCAATCTTATAATCAAATTTATCCTGAAACCTCATTTCTTCTAATTTCAAATACAGGCCTATCCGTTCAATTTCATCGTCTAAATAAATCTCATGGACCAACGAACTATCTAAATTTTTTCTTACCAATTTCGCAAAACTGGAGAGGTATTTATTCGCTGATATTCTATCTTGTCGATTAATATAGTATTGTATAGAATTAAGTGCATTAAAGATAAAGTGACGATTCATACTAGAATTTAATGCCTGTTGTTCTAACTTCATCATTTTTGATTTGTCAACAATTAGTTGAGTTACACGCTTTCGTTCATCTATTTTTTTACTCCTATACAAGATGAGCCAAACACCCCCAATTGATGCTATAAAGCACAATAAATAAAACCACCAAGAAGCCCAGAAAGGGGGAGTAATAAAGAATGAAAATTCAACTGGATCTGTCCAATTTTTTAAATCAGCAGTTGCTGACAACTTGAATGTAAAGTTACCAGCAGGAATGTTTGAATAGGTGACATAAGTTGCTTTGGTTATGGGTTGCCAATCTTCATCAAATCCATCTAGCTTAAACCTGTATTTCACTTTATTAGGACTGGTATGATAAATCCCAACAAAATCAAATGTTAAATGATTCTTATTATATTTTAGCGTTAAGTTTTCTGGCAATTTAGATTCCTCATTAACTCCTTCAGAATATTGAGTTAAATCCTTTTTCTCTAAAAATAATCGAATATTCTTTACTTGAACCCTTGGTAAAGTGATTTTTTCTTTTTCTGTACTTAAGGCTCTTTTCATTAATCCGGAACTTGTTCCAAACCATAAATTATTTCTACTGTCAATAAAAGATGAGTTTTGATTGCATTCTAAACTTTTTAAACCATCTAAATTAGAATACCTAATAAAGTCGGTTTTATAAAAGGTATCCTTATTTAGAATATTTAATTGATATAACCCATAATTAGTCCCTATCCATAAATTATGGTCATTACCTAATTCTAAAAAATTAATGTTATTTGATGCATAGTTATCCGGAATCTTAATTGTAGAAATATAACCTTGAGCCAATCTTGCCAAACCATTATTAGTTCCAACCCAATACTCATTATTGAATTTAATTATATTCATCACACTAGTACTTGGCAATCCATCTTTCTCGGTAAATACGATCGTTTCTCTAGTCTGTGGATTATATCTAAAAAGGCCATCAGAAGAACAAAACCAAATAGAACTTTCATCTTCAATAAAAATATCTCTTACATTTCGTCCTATATCTATGTTATTAATACTATCCGTTAACCTATTTAATACTGAAACTCCCTCTCTAGTTCCTATCCAAATATTATTTTCTTCATCCTCTGCAAGTGCATATACTTTCTTAGCCATTAACCCATTTTGAACGCCATAAGTTTTAAACCTTTTGCCATCAAAAACGGATAGCCCCCAATCAGTCCCCGCCCAAAAATGATTATCTTTGGAAATCATACTGCACCAAACGGTATTATTTCTTAAACCATGTTCTTTAGTTAATGATAAAAAGCCATCACCTGTAAAAACACCCACTCCATTCTCAAATGTTGAAACCCAAATATTTCGATTAACATCTTCTAAAACCGACATCACTACATTACTATGAATCATCCCTTCATCTGTAAAACTCATAAAATTTTCATTTTTAAATTTTATAAGTCCTCCGACATCAGAACCAAGAAATAAATTACCTTGAGTATCTTCCATTATGGTTTTAATATTATTACTAGTTAAACCATCTTTTTCTGTAAAATTTTTAATTTTCTTATCCTTTAATTTCGAAACGCCATCTTTTGATACAAACCAAATAGCCCCATCTTTTCGTTTTACAAAACCTCTAATATGATTACTAACCAACCCTTGTTCGGTAGTAAATTCGACTTGACTATTTTCACTCAAATGAAGAATCCCTTTTCCAAATGTCGAACACCAAACTGAGCTATCATCATCTAAATATATTTGTGTCGCATTAACATCTTTTATGGTATCAATAATATTAAAATCAACATCTATTATAGAAACCCCATTTCTGGTTGCTAACCACTTATTATCATCTTCATCTACAAAAACATCTCGAACGTAATTGTTTTTAGCTCCATTTGGAAGTTCTATATAATTAAGCTGATTATTCTCGAAATAAACGACACCACCACCACCTGTAGCAAACCATATTTTCCCCGTTTTATCTTCTGTTATTGAAAATACAAACTGCTGGCTTAATCTTTCTTCAAACTCGTAATTTACAAATGTTTCCCCATCATAAACAGAAACTCCTCCTCGCGAGCCCAGCCAAATTTGACCTTTAGTATCACTATAAATAGCATTTATTTGATTATGAAGTAATCCTTCATTTGTCGAAAAATTTTCAAAATTGATTCCGTCAAACTTAGATAATCCCCCTAATGTTCCTATCCATAAATAACCATCAGCATCTTGACTAATTGCTCTAATTTGAGATTGCGCTAAGCCTTCTTCAATAGAATAATTTATAAAATTGTACTGCTGTGTATATGCGTTAAAAGAAAATAATATCGCACTTATTAATCCGAGAAATTTATTCATTAATATTTTACTTAAAACGTTTTAATTGCGCTTATAAATCCCGATAATTTTCTTCTTGCCACAGGAATTACATCTCCGCTATCCATAATTGCCATGTTACCATCGTGCCTGTTAAATTCCTTTAGATGATGTTTGGTATTTATAATGTGTGATTTATGCACTCTAAAAAAAGTATTAGGATCTAAAACCTTTTCGTAACGAGCAATTGTCATACTACTTATACATTTAGTCCCATCAACCAAAAATATTCTAGTATAACTTTCATCCGCCTCCAAATGTACAATATCTTCAGCTTTAATTATTTCATAACCACTTAGTGTTGGTACAGCAATTGTTTCACTTTTACGTTCATTTTTATATTCTGATAAAAGAGATTTAATCATATTAAAATCAACTCCTGTATTTTCTTCTACGTTAATTTTAGCAACTGCAGCTTGCAGATCTTCAATATCAATAGGTTTTTCAATATAATCTATCGCTCCAGCTTTTAATGCTTTTAATGCAAATTGATTATGGGCTGTAATAAAGATAACAGAGAAGTTTTTATCTTTAATAGATTCCAACAACTCAAACCCATCTTCATTAGGCATATTAATATCTAAAAATAATAAATCAGGTTTATGTTCCACTATTATTTTCCGTGCATCTTTTGCAGATCCGGCTTCGGCAACAACATTTACATCCGGACAAAAGTCAGCAAGGATTATTTTAAGGTTTTCACGCGCATTTTGCTCATCATCAATGATAATAGTAGTAATAGCCATAATAGAAGTGTTAGTGTTGTTTAAATGTACGAGAAGAAAAACAAATAAGTTAGTCAGAATTACCCAATGGTAGTTTTCAGGAATTAAACAGTATCACATAAGAAGCTAACGGTTATAATGCTTTTATTTTTTTAACGAATTCGGTTATCCGCGCTCTAGCAACTGGCAACTTCACCCCTGTTTGCATGACTGCATAGCTCCCTTCATCTTGTAAATAATCTGTTAAGTATGATATATTTATGATGTTCTTTTTATGGATACGATAAAACTTATTATGATTTAAAATTTCTTCATATACCTTTAAGGTTCTTGTATCAAAAAAGGAACTGCCATCTAAAAAATGAATATTGGTATAATTCCCATCCCCTTCTAAATAAAGGATATCCGCATCATCAATAATTTTAATTCCTTTTGCATGGGCAACTGTTATTTTATTAGATTCATTCTGATAATGAATACTCTCTGATAGATTTTTTATAGATTCTAAATAGCTTACTAGGTTAGACGAATCTTGAGAAAAAAGCTCTTTATAATTTATTAGCTTACTGACAGCATCCTTTAAATCATCAATATCAATTGGCTTTAATATATAATGAATAGAATTTGCATTAAATGCTTTTATGGCATAATCTTTAAATGCTGTAACAAAAACGATTTGAAAATTATCATTTTTCACATCCTCTAACAAGTCCAACCCTTCTTCTCCACTAGGCATTCTAATATCTAAAAAAACTGCCTCTGGTTTTTTATTAACAATTAATGTACGTGCCTCTTCAACATTTTGTCCTGTACCAATAATTTCTACTTCAGGACAGAACTCATTTAATAATAAACGTAAGTTTTCTCTTGCAAGCTGTTCATCATCGACTATTATAGCAGTAATTTTTGACATTATTTGTTTCTTCTCGCTTTAGCTCTTTTCTTATGTAATTTTTTATTCCGTTTTTCATTCTTTTTCATTCTCTTCTTCACCGCTTTGGTCTGAATATTTTGATGACGCTCCTTCCCTTCATTTATACTTTTCTGTTGGGCTTTCTTTTTCTCAACCTCTTGTTTCTCTAATGCTTTTTTTCTTGCAGTTACTTTTTTAGTTTCTTGCGAAAATACAGTCATAGAAATCACCACAAATAGTAGCGATACAATATATTTAAATCCTTTCATGTATTTTTATTAATTGTTTTCCAATGGTCACACGGTACATCCTTAATTATGATTTTATGGGGTATGAAATATTGTATTATGGATGTTTCATAACAGTTACTATTCAATTAAAATCGAATTTACTAATTTTACCTTTATAAATGAAAAACTGGCTTTACATAATTACTATTCTTCTGCTTTTATTTGGATGCAGTAAAAACGAGGAGCAAAACATTCCTTTAGTTCGAGTAGATCTAACCATTTATACCAACAACCCTTCTTTTAATGCCATTTCTGTTCCTGGCACATGGACTTACATCAATGGAGGATCCAGAGGAATTATTATTTATCGTGTTTCAAACGATGAGTTCCGAGCTTATGACAGGCATTGTACTTATGATTCTGGCAATAGCTGCGCATTAGTATCTGTAGATAACACCAATATAACGGGAATTGACGAATGTTGTGGGTCCACCTTTATCCTAACTGACGGTGCAGTTACTCAAGGCCCTGCATCTTTGCCTTTAAAACAATATCAAACTAGTTTTGATGGCGCAGAACTACGAGTTTACAACTAATTTAATTCGTCTATATCTATATTAAACCCTACAACTTCAGATTCATTTCCAACAGATCTAAATGATAGTTTTATTATCCCTGATCCATTTTTAAAACCACACAAATAATATACAGAAAACCAATTAGCACCTTCTTCAAAACCTAAATGTTCGTAATGAGAATAACTATAAGAGTCTATTTTACCAGTTGCTTTTATTAAAGACCCGAATTCTTTTGCAACTTCTTCTTTCTTTATTATTGCTTTAGAATAGTTTCCCAAAACATTATATATTCCTGCCCAGTCCTCCTGGCTATAATCTTCTTTTATTTTCTTAAGAATTCGACCCATTGACTTCTCAGTCAAATCATCGGGCAATGATACTACATTTGATATATTATTGCTATTTCCTTTTTCAATATTACTTCCTTGATAAATGTTATACCCTAAATTAATAACAATCAAAACAATTACGACCACCAACCCTAACTCTACTCTTTTAAGTCTTTTTTCCATATTAAAATATTTTCGGTAAATAAACTAAAAATTATTATTCACGATTAATAAAAAAATACTCTTTTCAAATAATTTTTCAACACTTAATTACAGATTCTTAAAACAAAAAAATCCCATTCGAATTAACGAATGGGATTTCATTTTTTTAAAACCAGCGACTAAAAACTAGTCTCTAATTTCCTAATATCTATAGTGATCAACTTTGTAAGGTCCTTCAATTTTTACATCGATATAATCAGCTTGTTCTTGAGACAATGTCTCTAACTCAACACCAATTTTAGCTAAATGTAATCTTGCTACTTTTTCATCTAAATGTTTCGGTAACATGTAAACTTCGTTTCCATAAGCATCAGTATTGTTCCACAATTCTAATTGAGCTAAAACTTGGTTTGTAAATGAGTTACTCATTACAAAAGAAGGATGTCCTGTTGCACAACCTAAGTTTACCAATCTACCTTCTGCCAAAACAAAAATTATGTTTCCATTAATATCATATTGATCAACTTGTGGCTTAATAGTATCTTTTGTACTACCATATTTACCATTTAACCAAGCCATATCAATTTCATTATCAAAATGACCGATATTACAAACGATTGTTTGATCTTTCATTGATTCGAAATGCTTACCCGTAATAATGTTAAAGTTACCAGTAGTAGTTACAATAATGTTAGCTTCTTGACAAGCATCATCCATTTTTTTAACCTCAAAACCATCCATTGCAGCTTGTAAAGCACAAATTGGATCAATTTCAGTTACAATAACTCTTGCTCCAGCTCCTTGTAAAGATGCTGCAGAACCTTTTCCAACATCACCGTATCCAGCAACAACAGCAACTTTCCCAGCCATCATTACATCAGTAGCTCTTCTAATAGCATCTACTAAAGATTCTTTACAACCATACTTGTTATCAAATTTAGATTTAGTAACAGAATCATTAACATTAATTGCTGGCATAACTAAAGTGCCATTCTTCATTCTGTCATACAATCTATGAACTCCAGTAGTTGTCTCTTCAGACAATCCTTTAATTCCTTCACACAACTCAGGGTATTTATCAAACACCATATTTGTTAAATCCCCACCATCATCTAAAATTAAGTTTAAAGGTTTTCCACCTTCAAAACCATGAATCGTTTGGTCAATACACCAATCAAAATCTTCATCAGATAATCCTTTCCAAGCATAAACAGGAACTCCTGTAGCAGCAATTGCAGCAGCAGCCTGATCTTGCGTAGAAAATATATTACAAGATGACCAAGTTACCTCAGCACCTAAAGCAGTTAATGTTTCAATTAACACAGCCGTTTGAATGGTCATGTGTAAACAACCAGCAATTCTTGCTCCAGCTAATGGTTTAGAAGCTCCGAATTCTTCTCTTAAGCTCATTAAACCTGGCATTTCAGCTTCAGCTATTTTTATTTCTTTTCTACCCCATTCTGCTAGGGATATATCTTTAACTTTGTATGGTAATTTTTCTACGCTAGTACTCATTCGTTATCGTTTTTATAATTTTAAAGGATGACAAAGTTAAGGAATAACTCAATAACTTTTATAAAATGCCTATTTATCAAACAAATAACGTATCCGCAAACCTAAAGATTGCTGTTTGGAGAATTACAGAAACGGAAAGGGAACTTTTGAATAAATTGATGACCTTAGGTTTTGAGCAGAGTTCTATCTTTCAGACTAAAAATAAGCAGCGTCTAAAACAATGGATGGCAACGCGTCTTTTATTAAACACCTTTTTTGAGAACGCTAAAATCATCTATGATAATTTAGGTAAACCAAAACTAGATAATGGCTGGAAAATATCCATTTCTCATTCTAACGATTTTGTTGCAATAAACTTAAATAAAAATGAGGATTGTGGAATTGACATTGAAAAAGTAACCTCTAAAATAGAACGAATTAAACATAAGTTTTTAAACCCTACTGATCTTAAGAACGTAATTACACTTGAACATTTAATTATATATTGGGGAGCCAAAGAGGCGCTATATAAATACTATGGAAAAAAGGAAGTTCTTTTTATTGAGAACCTTTATATCAATAACTTTAATAAAAATGAAAATATTTTTAATGGTGAAATAAAAATGCCTGATTTTCAGCGAGAAGTACCTATGGCTTGGGAAAAAATTGAAGATTTTGTAATGGTTTACACATTATAATTAATTTAGCATTTACAATGACTAAAATCAAAAACATATATCAATCAATCATAAACAACTCTAACAACGGAGTTAAAATGTTTGGTGTTTTAATTGATCCTGACAAACAAAACGTTAAAGAGTTAATTGATACAGTTCATGTTTGCAACAATTCTGATGTAGATTTTTTCTTTGTAGGAGGTAGTATTATTACGAATGGTGATATAAAAAAGACGACTCGATTAATCAAAGAAAATTCTAATAAACCTGTCATTATTTTCCCTGGTAATCCAGATCAAATAACAGAATATGCTGATGCGATTCTTTTCCTATCGTTAATTTCTGGAAGAAACCCTGAATTTTTAATTGGTCACCAAGTAGCAGCTGCACCCATTATTAAAAAAATAGATTTAGAAGTTATTCCTACAGGATACTTATTGGTTGACTGTGGCACAACTACTACAGCTATTTATGTAAGTGACACTAACCCTATACCACACAACAATGCTGAAATAGCTGCAAACACCGCGCTTGCAGGTGAGTACTTAGGTTTAAACCTGACCTATATTGATGGAGGTAGTGGTGCAAAAAAATGTATTTCTAACAATATGATTTCCAAAACTAAAGCGGCTAAAAATGGCCCATTAATTATTGGTGGAGGGATTAGAACCTCACAGGCTGCGAACGAAATTTTCAAAGCTGGCGCTGATGTCATTATCATCGGGAATGGAGCTGAAGAAAATCGAAATTTAATTATAGAAATTGCTAAAACAAAAGTAATCCTTAATTCTAAAAAGCTGAAAATTTCTAAATAAGAAGTATTAAAGGCTGCCTGATTTCTCATGCAGCCTTTCTGTTTTTAATTTATCGCTTTATGCGGTTTGAATTAATATTAAATCAAAAACACTTTCTTACAATTATTGTATCACTATCGTTTTTGTAGATACTGCCATTGTATTAAAATTTCCTAAAGCATTATTACTCCAGTTGCTAGCCGGGTTTGTTGGCGAAACTTTATCTCCCTCTCCGTTTGTGATTAGATTTAGTTCTTTATAATAATTATAGTTGGATAAATTAATATGGTATAGATTAACCACTACTACATCGTCTGACTTTAATCCTCCGATTACAGGGTAAGACACTAAATCGCCATTTTCAAGTTCATCATTAAACAGTACGATGTCATCTATAGCACCAAAAGCTTCCCCATTAATCGTCCCATCAATTCTATAGTAATTCACTTCCGATTTTGCATCCTGAAATTCGGCATAAATTGCAAAGCCTTCACCCGCAAAGATAGATCCACCTTCAAATAGGAAAGTAATATCAAGTAACTTTACTTTTGGCGAGAGCAATGAAGTAGCCTCATATACAACTCCATCAATTGTTACTGAGAGTCTATAATTTTTATTTTCTGTAGCTGTAAATAATGGAAGTTGATAATTTCCATTCCCTTCATTTTTTAGATTAAATGTGTTTACACCTTCAAACAAAACAACTGAAGCATCTACCACTGTTTCCACATCGCTTGGACCAAAAAAATTACCCGTTCTAGTAATTAGAACATTAAAATCGTTTGCCCCAGTGGTTAATCTAGCATCGATAACTATTCTTTTATCCGCATCTTTTAATTTAATATCTATCGTTTTTCGGCAAGAAGTAAAAAGTAAAACAATAAATAATATAGCATATATATATTTCATAATAAGTCGTTTAAAATTTAAAATTATAGGTAACAGAAGGTATAATTTTGAACAATGATGTTTGTTCGGCTATGGTTTCTGAAGCATTATTTGGATTATTTTTAAATGCAATAGAAAAAGCATTTGCCCTAGCATAGGCATTATAAATCGAAAAATTCCAACTCGATTCAAATTTTGCTGTTTTTTTACTGTACAAAGTCGCCCCTAAATCTAATCTATGATAAGAAGGAAATCTTGCTCCATTTCTATCTGAATAAGAAGGTACAAGAACTCCTTCAACTTCGTACTTTCCTTGTGGAAAGGTAACTGCTATTCCAGTACTATAAATCCAAGTTGCAGAAAGTGCCCATCGCTCATTTAATTTATACATTCCTACTAAAGAAACATCATGAACAATATCTTGCCGAGCAGGATAAAATTTACCATCATTAATTTTATCAAATTTCCGTAAAGATCGTGAGAAGGTGTAGCTCAACCAACCTGTAAATTTTCCTTTTTTCTTTTTAAAGTAAAACTCAGTTCCATAAGCAATTCCTTTACCGTAAGCCAATTCTTTTTCTACATCGCCATTTAAAAATAACTCGGCACCATTTTTATAATCAATTTGATTTTGAAGGTTTTTATAATACCCCTCAACTGAAAATAGGAACGCATCATCTTTATAACTTTTAAACCATCCTAGAGCCACTTGATCAATTATTTGAGGCTTAATATTTTTAGAACTCGGCACCCAGGCATCTGTTGGGTCAGAAGAAGCCGAATTAGACAACAAATGTAAGTATTGATAATTCCTGTTATAAGACAGTTTTAGCGAACTGGTTTCGTTCAATAAATATTTCGCTGAAATCCTCGGGGAAAGACCTCCAGAATGGCTTATTATTTTTCCCTTTTCATAGTAATTTGAATCTGTTTGTTTCCCCTCATCATTAAAAGTTTTTACCGTATCATTATTACCAATAGAATAAAACGAGGAGTAACGCAAACCATACTGAACACTTAATAATTCGGATATCTTTTGTTCGTTTTGAACATATACTGCACCCTCTATCGCTTTTTTATTTTTTAACTTAAACTCTGTTTTATCTTTTTCAGAAAACAACTCTCCTGGGGAAAACGTATGATGAATTGCATTAAACCCAAACTTTATTGTGTTCTTATCATCTTTAAAATAAGAGTAATCTTGCTTTAAACTATAATCTTGAATAAATGCTTTTACGCCAAAGACGTCCTTCGCTTCACCAATTTTAAAGCGATAATTGTAATTACTAGCAATAAAAGATGTATTCAAAAATAGCTTATCACTAAATAAATAATTCCATCTTGCAGTCCCAGTAAGGTTTCCCCAATCAAATAAAAATTGCTTTTTTATTGACAGTACATCTTGGCCAAAATATCCCGAAAGATAAATTCTGTTTTTCTGATTTATTTGATAATTTGCTTTAAGATTAAGATCGTAAAAATACAAACGTGAGTTATTCAATTCTTCTTTGTTCGAGAGCTTCAAAAACATGTCCGCATAGCTTCTTCTAGCAGAAACAATAAAAGAGCCTTTATTTCTAACTATAGGTCCTTCTAGCGTTAACCTCGAAGAAATTACACCTACTCCACCAGACGCCCCAAACTTTTTATTGTTCCCATCTCGCATAGTAATATTCATTACCGAAGATCCTCTACCACCAAACTCTGCTGGCGTTCCTCCCTTATAGAGTGTAACATCTTTTAATGCATCAGAATTAAAAACAGAGAAAAAGCCCATCAGATGCGATGCATTGTAAACAATGGATTCGTCCAATAAAATTAAATTTTGACCAACACCTCCTCCTCTCACAAAAAAGCCTCCACTACCCTCTCCAGCAGATTTTATTCCTGGAGTAAGTGTTAGTGTTTTAATAAT
>Ga0105356_10004889_pt1 | contig 12869 bp, 13 predicted proteins | sample GOMGulsemesocosm_3_FD_83502 | JGI IMG/M metagenome (GOLD analysis project Ga0105356, IMG submission 83502) | Methane-oxidizing microbial communities from mesocosms in the Gulf of Mexico - GOM9D Gulf of Mexico | ecosystem: Environmental > Aquatic > Marine > Cold seeps | place: Gulf of Mexico...
ATAACGCCCCATTAAGAGGCAAATAATGGTTGGCTAAAATAGGTGAACGTAGTGAACAAATAGCCAACTGTTATTTGTCCTGCTTGAATGGCTTGTTATGAGTTTAACCCCAAAAACAGCCTTTTAAATCTTCGCTAACAATTTTAAACAACGGCTCTAGATGTTGATTAATACCATTAGGTTCATATTGTTGCCACTTCGAATTTTGACGAGACCAATATAATTTCCAAACTTTATCTTTTTTAACATACATAAATTTTGCAACTAAAATCTCTATCTTTTTAGTCGGGTCATCCCACTTTGGGCGAACTTCCAAAAAGTATAAAGTTTGATCTTCCATTCTATAATCAATATAGAGTTGTTCAGGTGGAAAAGGCTTATTCTTATTAACGCAGAATTGCTTTGCTGCTTTCTCTACTTTAAATATTTCAAATTCACTGATTGCCACAAAACCCTCGAAACTCATAACGCCCACTTAAGCGGACAGAAATAGTTGGCTAAAATAGTGTAGCGAAGCGAAACATAGCCAACTGTTTATGTTCCGTTTAAAGTGCTTGTTAGCATTAAACTACGCTACTACTTTGTTTATCAAATGAAATTTCAGAATAGTTTATAGTAAACATATGTTTTTTATGTAAATAATCAACAACGCTGAACCAATCTAAATCAGCATAATATGCATCACCATTTTCCGAATGAATACGTCCACTACATTCACTAAAACTACTTTTATTATAAAAGCTGTTAGATATGATATTCATTGTATTTTTTGCTTGATTAGTTGCTTTAGAAATTAGGCTTCTATTTAAAGCATGCATTTGGGCTATTGCAAAAACGTAACCATCTAAAATTTCAGTTAAATCAAACTTATCTTCTGTATTCAAAATACCTTTTGGTACTTGCGCACCAATTAAGTCTTTGTACTCATAAATAATTTTGAAACTTGCAAATGTTGTATTTTCAACATTTTGAATGCCAGTCGTAAAGTTATTTACTGGAAGAGAACTGTGCTGACTATAACTACGTAATTTACACCCTATTTGATAATGAATATTCTCTGAGAATATTTTGTTTCTTTGCTCAAAAACAGCAGACTTAACTCCTTCATCTTTAGTGATATCATATGCAAAGAAATTTTTCTTTTTCTCATAATAGTGTAAGTCTAAATACAGCTTCCCTAAATTTAATACATTAAAAGCTAAGCGGTTTAATGAGCTTCTTATTTCGTGATTTAGGCTATAGTCCAAATTTCTTCTGGAGATTGAACGCATATTCCAGTAATTGAGTTTACTTTTGTAATCCCAGTAAGACTCAACTATTTGGTCATATATCTCTTCTGCCTTTAAAACATCCAATAGTATTTTTTTACAGTCATCTAAGTTTCCATATATTTCATCGGATATTTCAAACGTTTGATTCTCGAAGGAGTTTGTATCTGTGACTACGAAATAATGCAAATTATGACCTTAATGCTAACGCCCAATTAACGGGCTAAAAATTGTGGGCTAAAATGGAAGCGGAGCGAACAGCCCACTGTTTTTAGTCCTGTTGAATTGCTTGTTATGTTTTTGATAACTCTACTTTAACCAGAAAAAGTTAATGATGAATTAAAACAAAATACTGGCTCTAAATCTATGTATGGCTCAGGAGCCCAACAAGTAGTCCTAAATTTTTCATAAACGTCTCTAAAAGGAGATACATCTAATTCATTTTCATCCTTCATAATGTTAGCAAAATCAGCGGATTTAATAACAATATAGATATATTCAAATTCATTGTCTTTTTCATAAAACACAGAATCCCAAAAGTAACCTTTTTGCTCCATTTCGCTTTTAGGGAAATCAATATTTTCACGCATATAAGATATCAAAGTATCTAAATGGGTTCGAGAATTGGGATTCAATTTGATTTTTAGTAACTTAGATTGCACTCAAACCTCTAGAAAAACATAACGCCCTGTTAATGCCCTTCAAAAAGAAAAATAAACCTAGTAAAATCAACAAGAAAGCAAGTAGCAACCACACCTTTAAAATTAATTTGTAGCAGATGTGTAGCATTTTGTTTTAGGCATACACTGTCGATACAATGTCCTAAATTCACATAAGGTATTAGGTAATAAGCAAGGCTTCCAATTTAATTTCTATCGATAACACAGCAACAATCAAGTAAATTTGAAACATAGCAAACTATTATATGCTCAAGTTACCTTTCTCATTAGGCTTCATCCAATGTAAATACCGAAAAACTCAACCCAGTACCTTTAATGGATCTTGTTTTGATGTTTCGATACTTAACCCACTCTTGTTGTCTTTCCTCTTGCTTAAAAGCCTTGTCAAAAACATTGTGACTTTCATTTTCTGATGGGTGAAAGCCAACCATCCAAAAACTACGAATATCATGTTTTGATTTTGTGATTTTTCGTAATAAAGAGCCATCTTTAATCATTCTCGATACGCACCCATTAATACTTTTGGCTCTTTTAAACTCGATAAGGGTTTCACCTGAAATTTTTTGATATTTTCTTTTTAACCAAAAATCTACTGTAGTTGTTTGTTTTGATTTTATACTATCCTTTTTTCGCCCATCTAAATTGTACCTTCTCTCCCTCCCCCAATCAGCCACTTCATTTATTTCATTCTGATGTAGGAACATTGCAAATTCAATTTGCAACCATTTTTCATAGTCATGAGTTCTTTTTCCTTGGGTACCACAAAGCTCATCAATTAACTTTAATCTTTTCTGCACTGCTTTTGTATCAACAAAGTCAGCAATCAATTTAAATACAAAGTCGAAATCCATACTCTCACCTTAACTAAAATACATAACAATCTAACAATGACACAAAAAAATAAACCAAATAAATTCACTAGCTTAAAGGGATTTTTGAACAGCACCCTTCTTCCACACAGTATATTTGAACCAAATTAGAATCATCTATTCATTGTTTTTTATTTCTTCATGAGCCATACGGTACCAATCAGCAGGTTGTTGTAACCCATACTTTATATACTTATCAACAATTTGTTTTACATCTCTTTCAAAGCCAGAATTAATCAAATTTTTGTAAATGTTGATATAAGAGTTTTCGGGGTATGGATAACTAGGCACCGTTGTTAGTAATGACATCCATACTTTAATTGCGCAAGCGGGTGAAACATTACTAATTTTTTCTATTACTTTTATAAAATCATGAGAATTGTGTTCTAGCTCTGCATAGGGTGCAACATCGATAATCCAATCTATATGTTTTTCATTACTAAAATCTAGAAACCTAGCCCAGTCAACTAAGTGAGATATGAGTTTTTTTCCTTCTAGACTTTTGTTATCAAACCGATTAAACACAATAGGAAATAGCTCAATAGCTTTTTTATCGATATTATTTGCATGAGCAAAACTGGATCTGAATAAATAAATTATTTCTTTGAATTCTTTAGCTACATTTCTCTGTATAAGTTGATAGCTTAAACCATATTCATCACTTAAAGCCTCGTCATTAAATACATAAGGAATTAAGCCAAAAGTTATATATCGGCGTTCAATTTTTTTACCTAATGATTCATGATCTAATATATGTTCAAAGTTATTTGATCTTTTTAAATATTCGTACATTAATGGGTCTAGATAATTATTTTGGGCATACCCCTGTAGTGAGCAAACACAAGATATATCTAATTCATCAGTAAAAAACACATTGAAATTTTCTTCAAACCATTCCTGAGATAGCCATTTGAAATTTGTAATGTACATAGGTGCAAGCGTTCTAAATTCTAGACTTTTAACCTCGATTAATTCTTTTGTGAAAAACCGAGAATACTCTAACCATACAGATTGATGCTCTTTATTTTTTCGATTTGAAAATCGACATTCGAATAATGCTAAATTAATTAAAGCTTCTAAACATTGCCCCCTATTAGAGTTAATGCTTACGCCAACAGCGTCACTATCAAATGAAATATCTCTACTATCTTGATGCTCTAGTATATTTAATAAGATAGCTTTAGACTTCTCTATATGACCAATAGCAAATGAGTGTTTGTCATTCTTACAACCAGCTTCAATGAGACGGCATGTGCTTGCAACGAGCCATGTTTTTGTGCCTACAAATGGATGACCGTTATCAGTTTCTTCTTCCCAAAAATCTCCCTTAGTTAAAATATTTTTTATAAAATCTAATAAAGATGGCCACACTAAATTCCAATCAAGTCGGCTTTTTTTGGGATCCTTCCAGATATCGGAAAATGCTTGGATGATTTCATATACAAACGGTATGCTTATCCTTTCGAATCTATGTAGTTCAAAGTAAATTTCTTCAGCTTCATCTATAACAAATTTTTTAAAGCATTTTACTAATTCCTCTTTACCTGATTCAAATTTGTAAGTATTTTCAGGTGGCCGATAATTATTTAAGAGGTCAATTAGTTGTTCTATAGAGCGTCTTGCAGTTTCTTTTAATTGTTCAAGGGGAATAGGTGACTCACCAGAACCCCACCTAACTGAAGAAGTGTAACTAGTAAAGTCAGGATGTTCAGGAACTACTCCACCTATTTTTTGTACAGCGTAATTTAGCTTTTCACTCAGTTTATCTTCATAATTGCTAATTGCAATTAGCCATTCAGCTTGATTGTAATAAGAAATCGAACCATCCTCTTTCAAGGATTGCTCTTCAATTAAATGTAATAGCTCTTGTTTTTGATCATCTGTGAACTCATTATAATTATCTTTGAGTAAATGCCACATTTCATGACGAAAATTTGATTTGAAAAATTCAACCTTAAGTAACTCATTTAGAAGGACATTGCCAACCTTGTCAAAATAGTTACTGTAAGTGTGTATTGCAATCCTTTTAATAATTGAATAATGATGTCCTAGTAAGCCTTTTAACAAAGCAACTCTATCGACATCAACAGCGACCTTAAAATAGCCATCTAAAGCTTCCCTACATACGACAATTAGAATATCTTCATCTTCTCTGTAGCTGCTATTTTGATTGTGTTCTTCAATTGCAGAACGCCAAATATTTGAATAATCATCTGCTTTAATTATTTCAACCGCTACAGACAGAGAACTCAACAGGGTATTAATTCCCTCTTTATCAAGCACTGCACCAACTTTTTGACCTATAGCAACAATTAACTCGTCTTTTCTATGTGATTTTAAATTAATACTAACTTCGGGTTGAGTTCCTGTATTAGGTTCCACTCTTTTGACTTTGAATAAAATGGATAAAAGTTTGAGGTTTTTTTCTTTATTATCAAGAGAAATGTTATCTAAAGCACTTAATAATATCTGTGCCACATCATCACTTACATAATCAAAGTTACGTATATCACTAAACCACATTTCTACTAATTCGATATCAGCAAGTGTCAAGCTATCCACTGGTATATTTCTATAAATTTTAGCAAAATTCAAAAGCAGATAACTATTGCTATATGGGTTTTGGGAATTTTTCTCAGTACAAACCCGGATGATTGATAGGAACTTAGGTATTAACTCTTCCTTCTGAAAGAGAGATTCTGACGCTTTAATTAAATACTCTATCGCAGGCCAATGGGGAAAACGATACGAGCCATCTGTATTTTGTATAATTTCAGGCATTTCTTCCAATGAAAAAAATCCTGCTTCATCAAGAGATTCAAACCATTTAATATTTTTGATTTTCTTAAAAAAATATGGTTTTAAATCTGGTTCCCGTTCTACTTTTTGTAGCAAACTAATTTCTTCGATTGTTAAATTAGTCATTATCATCTCCTACAATCGCGTCAATTTCGCTGTGTGCATCCACAGTTGCAGGAGGTTTAACATCTAATTCCTCAGCCCAATCTTTGATTATCTTTTCTAGCTGGATGTAATCTTTAAAATCACGAGTAAAACCAATTAATTCAACGCCAAATGATTTTTGATAATATTTTTTAAGTTGGTCATATAAAGGTTGATCGCTATTAAAGAAACCTTGTACTGAAAACCTTTTTTTTGCTACTCCCACACCTTCATACCTAACATTACCTCTGCGAAGTACATGCTCTAGTATTTCAGCTTCTTCTAATCCATACCCCACAAATAACACAGTATATTGTTCAAATAATTCACCTAAAAAAAACTTAACATTTTCATTATCATAGTGTTCTAAGTAGTCTCTTGTTGTAACGATCATTTCGTTCGGATTATCCATATCGCCATGAAGATGAATTACAGTACCGGGTTCTCTTAAAAAAGCAGTTTTGAATTCATCAACACCAGAAACGCGTTTCAAAAATTCTGAAGGTTTACTATCATCATCTACAACTACCGTTTCAGGTGATAATTCATGATCGTAGTTAGTTGTCACACACACAGCTCCAATAGAATTCAAAAACTCATAAATTCTGGAGTCTCTATCTGAAACTAAATATTGGGCAAGATTTAGATCAAATTCTTTTTCATCTGCTATTACTTTTGCTATAGAAAGTTGTTTTTTTGGATCAAGCTGTTGAAGTTGCTCAAGTTCTGCAAAGTTTATAAAGCCTTTATTATTAAGTGATTTCAAAGCCTTATAGGCTAATCCACCCCATGACGGAAATCCTAGTAACATTGATGCACCTGCACCAATAAATAATACAAGCTTACCATCAAGGGCGGCGTTTTTTACCTCATCTGGTAACTCTGGATCCGTCCTTAAATCACCGGCTCTACTCATAAAACTCTCAATATCATTTTAGAAAACATTATTATTTTTATTAGAGAGTATACTGGCTTAATTTTTTGTACCAAGCAACAAGTTATCGAGTATAAAATCATGAACAAAGTTCATGCAGTACAGTTATTTACAGGACTCCAAGTAAAAGCATCTTTGCCATTCTGGCAGGCGACTAACTAAAGCCTAAAATTTCTATAGTTGTTTGTTTTTGATTAGAGCTAAAGCCTATTTGATAGCTAAAGCCTATTACTGAAGTGATTTTATACGTTCGTTTTGCTCGAAACATAGCTAAAGCCCTAAATATAGCTTTAGGGGTAAAGTATTATGAAACTCTTACTAGTCGCCATGTCATCGTTCGAGTGATGAAAGCTTTACCTTCAAAGAGTAACCCTTTAACTTTTGTGACCAGTTCACCATCATAATAACTCTGTGAGCACTCCCCTGTTTCTTCATTAATATTCACATCGTAATGTAATTTAATGGGATGACTTTTAGGTGTTGATTCAATTCCTCCCATTGCTTCAATGTAACCTTTCCAATCACTGGTATCAGCCGCAAGTCGTGCCTTTTCTATAGTTGATTCAGGAAAGAAGGATTCTTTTAATCGTCTTAGTTCACGCCAAACAGAGACGCTTGCACCACCAATTTGTTGAAACTGACGAATACACCAACATGACGCCCATGCATTAATACGGGTCGCGGCTGTGATTGCATCATTACCAAACTTATCTTCGCCAAGTCCCTCTCCATCAATATTTTTAACAATGTATTTAAGGATATAACCTGTTGCAGAGCCTTTAGCAGGGTCAATAAGCTTAAAGTCACAGCGGTTCTCTTGAGCGCCTTTCTCATCACCATCTTCTTGAAGCGCATAATGATGAATGATTTGTTTTAGCTTCATTATATACTCAGGTTTTACGAACAATAAAGTGTGCCAGTGCGGTGTGCCGTCATGTTGAGGTTCAACCACCCTAAACCCGTAAGGATTGATATTCTGTCTTTTTAGCTCTGCTCGAACCCTAGACCATAACTTATTCAAGTATTGTTGAGCATCATCAGGCATTGAGCCATCCCATTTAGGGTTTTCAGCACCTGATTTTGAGTAAGCGCGATGAAACTTTGAAGGACACGTTATCGTTATAAATATACCTTGATGACCAAGCGATTCAGACAAGTCCTCAAACCCTCTTGCGCGCTTTATTAATTCGGCTTTCCTGACCTTAGGGTTAGATACATTAACGCTAGATATTTCTTGTAACGACATTTGTTCACCTACACTGTTAATAAGAACGTGTCTGCTCATTAATTGCTCGTTACGCAATAATTGGGCTTGTCGATTTCTGGTCGTGACATTGCTCGCATAAATTTGTTTTCTTCGGTTAACGAGATTAAGCAATATTGCCGCTTTCTCATTTGCTTGAGTTATCATTTTTCTAATACGCCTCAACCACCAACGATTATCGGACATACGCTTAAAGCATCCTGATATTTTAATTCGGTTGTTCGGTATAGGGGGTTCTATCTTATAAGTCGTTACATAACGACAAGCACGCTCGTATACGAAATTTTGTACTACTTTGCTAAAGTCATCAACTTCAGTGCTAGTTCCGTTAACGGAATTAACTGAACTTAGATTTCCGTTAACGGAATTCATCTCTTTATAATTTTCGTTACGGTTTTTAAGTGCTGTTACCTCAGCCAATGTTTCATTAGTGGGGTCAAGAATATTATATCGACACTCCTGTGCACATTTTTTCGCAAGGAGTTGAATATCGTTATCACTCGCAAAAAACAAATGCACCAATCTTTCAGGCAGTAACGCAAAGAGTGTATCAGTTGTTTGACGTATATAAGCGTTAGTTTCAAACACCGTTTTATGCGCGTAACCTTTTTTTAAAATGATGGATTTAATCGGCTTTGAAAAAGACGACAACCTCTTCATTAAAAAGTCATCGTTAAGTTTATCTGTTCCCGTTAAATAAGGAGCTAACACTTCATCAGCAATAGCGCCTTCAATACAAGATACAAGTTTGGATTTATCAAACATAACAATCTGCTGCTATGTTTACTGTTAATAGCTTTCCTGCATCTGTTATTGTGTATCGCGTCCACTCAAGACCACAATAATAAACCGTTTCAAAATCAACAAGCTTATTGCCCGCTAATGCTTGTAAGGTTCTTATATCAAATTTATATCGTTTCCCTTTTTCATCTTTATAATGATGCAAACCATTATAAAGAACATCATGTAAGTGATGGTCGCTTGTGACTTCAAAAAAACTGGATGGTAAAGATAACCATAGAAGTAACCTAACCTGCTCTTTGCTTAATTTAGGCATGGGAATCTCCCACAGGCTTTTGCCCTAAATGTTCCATTCGATAAAAACTGTTTAGCCAGTTGTCTAAATCATCTTTTATATAACGAACGGCGCGACCAATTTTAATAAAGGGTGGAGCTGGGGTTCTATTTTCGCGGTTTCCTTCCATACGTGATTGACGTAAGAAGGAACGACTCATACCGATATACTCGGCAGTCTCTATTTCTGATAGTGCTCTAGGTTGAATATTGTGTGACATTGTTATCTACCTCGATTGATTAAAATGCTTCGAGGTATTAATTTATTTGTCATTCTTGTCATATGACGTTAGCCATGACTAAAATTATTTATTTTTTTTAAAGCCTCTTACTAAGTTTTTAAATGTTCCTTTAGTCATTGTTCGGTCGGTAGCATTACCCTGCCCCCAAATTATTTTGTCTGACGACATTTCGCGTAATAAATAATCTGGGTCGATTAAATCATTCTCTTCGTTGAATTGTTGGAGAATGTAACTCCACAGTGCAGAGGCACCTTTTCTTGGGTGAGTTTTAATAAGTTTTTTAAGGTAAGTATGAAAAACATTCTCTCTTTCGCTGTCGCTTTCTTTGGTTTCTCGAATGTAACTTTTATTGAATAAGCACTTTTTCGCCCAATCAATATCTTCAAGGGTTACGACCATGTCTTGTAAGTGAAGTGATAATGAAGCGGTAAGAAGGTCTGTTTCTGTATGCACCATGTCTCTATTTTTTTCTTCAATTATCCGAGCATTAATATCTGTTTCAGAGATATTATCAAAGTTTAAGGGTTGAATAATATGAAGGATACTTAAGCAATTTTTTACGAATATTTCGGAAGGTCTTTCTAACATCGTGATGCTTGTCTTTTTCGCCAAGCTACATTCAGTAATCTCTACTTTATTATCTTGTAGCAAACGTTTTCTATCTTTAGGTTTTAGGTTAATAACGCCTTTATAAGCCGCAACACCTAATACTTCTATTTCGGTAAATGTGGGTTTAGTGACAAGGAAGTAACGACTGTAAATATAAAAGCGGATGGGGTTATTAAATTGTTCACACAAATAAATATAGTCATATGAACTAAAGCCAAACTTTTGCTCTAATTCATTTAACCTGTAGTAATCCTTTTCTATCATTTGATTTTTCCATTTTCAATTAAAAACCAAGCCATTGGTTCCAAAGACTACTTATAACTTATAACGCCTGATTAACAAGCAAATAATAGTTGGTTAAAATAAGCGACGAAGGAGCAAAAACCAACTGTTATTTGTCCTTGTTTAATTTCTTGATATGTTTTTTGACTCGATTCATACGTAAATAGACAAAAGCTCTGATTGTTATGTAAATGCGTTTGAATACTGAAAAGAGCAATTTAGCCTCATCTTTAAAGGGAATTTTACTCCATAAATAAGTGCATACATCAATGCAAGTTATGATCAATTTATTGATAGCGCCGCGTTTAACAGCCCTGAGTCGAATCTCATCTTTTTCTTGCTCGCACGGCAAACGGTGAAGGAGACGATTTCCTTTATATACACCATTATCTATTTGGTGCGAACGATGAGGTTCTCCACAATAGAAGCACTCATCGTCCCAATTACCATCAAAGTCAGAATAATTTGGTTTCATAAAAACATAGCTCAGGCTAACTTTTGCCACACGGCGGTCATTAGGAGTTAACATCGAAATGACATTTTAGATTAGATTTTTATCATTAACGCCTCGTCAAGAGGCATAAAATAGTTGGCTAAAAATAGCGACGCAGGAGCAAAACCAACTGTTATTTGTCCTGCTTGAGTGGCTTATGTCATGTGTTGCTGAAAGTTACCAAAATATGGCTTTAAGGCTGTAATTAAAGATTCTTTACACTCTCCCTTTATCAGTCTTACTACTGTCTCTGGTAAACTACCATTAGATAACCCTAATGACGTACTAACTTGAGTACAAAGTGATTTACGATTATATAAAGCTAGTAATTGTTTATAATCTTTAGCTTCCAATACATCGGTGAATCGTTGATTTATATCTGAATATATTTGATTAACATCGATACTTGTTACTAAATTTTGTACCGCTGTATTAATATTAGTAGCGCCTTTTTGGCTGACATCAAATACATTAAGTTTAAATTTTATTTCGCTTGATACATGCAGTGACACTTGCGTATCAAGTTCAGATTGAAGTTGACCAAAAATTGTATTGGATACTGTAGAGAAATCAGCTGATGAATCACGAGCTAGCCTTTCACTTACGATTTTTAATACTTCCTCTGCACAAAATAAATTTTCGACTTCAGCAACTTCTAGAACATATATAGAACTTTGCTCTAATCTCGTTATTTCAGCTTGGAGACGTCTATCTCTATCTATTACCCCAAATACATCTAAATGATGAATTTGTGTGTTGGCTTTTAGTGCTTTTACAGATTGAATTACTTGCGTACAACTGCCACGAGGAATAACAAGAAAGTTAGGTAACAATTCTCGATAAAGACTGCTATCGAAGCTACCATTTTCTCCTTCGACAAATATAACAGGCTTTCTACTGCCTAATACTTCAATAAGTAGCTCGTTTGGTAAATTTTCATCCTCATTGATAAGCTCCCAGTCCCACTTTTGACCATCGAACGACTTCAACCAGATAGATTTTGCTGCTTCTTTAGCTGCAGCAAAGTCGACGTCATGGGTTAAATAAACAAAAAGGCAATCTTGGCGTAGTTTTTCTATAGCATCCCATAGAGGTGCTTGTACTGACTTATGTAAGTGTAATTCAGGTTCATCTATTACAATGATGCCATCTTTTGGAGCCGCTAAACACTGCCCTATAAGGTAAAATATTACTCTCTCTCCATCACTCATTTCGGATGAATTATATATCTTGTCTTCTTGTCCCTTTATCCGTGTTTGAATCCGTAGCCCCCCAATAATCAACTCCCTATGAGGAAGAATTTCTTCCCAGAGCTCTTTGACACGATCAATTTTAGTTGTTGGCGGTGCAACACGAACTTCCGAAGCAATGCACGCTCTTTTGAATTTGGCATTTTCTTCTGTTTCGTCAGAAAACAAATAAACCATGAGCTTTTGAAAGTCATTCAAAAATGTAGTTGCGGGCTTACTATTCCATTTATTTACTTTGTTTTGATGAGTCCATCCTGGGTTGCCAAATAATAAGTCTTTTTCCGCTTGATCTATTGATTGTGGAGTCGTGGAATCCGGAAAGGCTAAAGATTTTTGTGCAGAAATTCTATGTACAAATTCTTTCTGTGGAGAAGTTATTTCTATCCATGAACCTAATCTGGTTTTACCTGAACCATTGGCGCCTATAAGTAACATACTTTGGCTTGTTTCAATGGATTCAGTTGCATTTTCTTTGGGAAGGGTAAGTGTTTTAGTGACCAATATTCTCTACTCCATCAGAATGACATAACAGTATATTATGGATACATCTCAGTAATGACCTATCCATAACAATCATTTAATTCACGTTAATATCCCATAATATCAAGATATTAGATACCGTATACAACAACATTTATGTAAATAACTAGATTTCCTACTGGTAGATGTGTGTTACTGAGTCGGCTCAGTAATATGACATAAAATATTCATTAGCAAATCAAATTAACTGCCGCCGCTTTATGCTCAGGCGCTAAATGTGCATATCTCAGTGTCATCTTTAAATCACTATGACCTAATAGCTCTCGAACGGTATTTAAATCAACGCTCGCCATCACTAACTTACTGGCAAAATGATGACGTAAATCATGAAAACGAAAATGAGTAATGTTAGCTTCATCTAATATTTCAGCCCAAAGAGATGGAAAGTCTTTTAACGGTTGGTTGTTCTTATCTTTAAAAA
>Ga0105356_10004892_pt1 | contig 12866 bp, 8 predicted proteins | sample GOMGulsemesocosm_3_FD_83502 | JGI IMG/M metagenome (GOLD analysis project Ga0105356, IMG submission 83502) | Methane-oxidizing microbial communities from mesocosms in the Gulf of Mexico - GOM9D Gulf of Mexico | ecosystem: Environmental > Aquatic > Marine > Cold seeps | place: Gulf of Mexico...
ACGTGCAACCATCATGACACCTGAGCAGTTTCGTGCTGATGTTAGTAAAAGCAAACAAGTATTAGAAGATGCTGCGGGTCAAGCCATCATTGGCTATCGAGCACCTAGCTTCTCGTTTAATGACAGTAATACTTGGGTTTATGAAATACTGACAGAGTTAGGATTCGAATACAGCTCAAGTACTTACCCTATAGAGCATGATTTATACGGTGTCCCTGATTGGCCACGCTTTAAATATCAACGACCTGAAGGCATTATTGAAATCCCAGTACCTACAGTGCGTAAAAATGAGCAAAATACAGGTATAGGTGGTGGTGGCTATTTCCGTCTATACCCATACTGGTTATCTAAAAGACGTATTGATAATTATTTAAAGATAGAGAAACAACCTTACAGCTTTTATTTTCACCCTTGGGAAATTGATCCTGATCAACCCCGTGTGGCAGGTGCATCGGTTAAATCGAAGCTACGCCATTACTTAAATCTTTCGCGTATGGAAGGTAAAGTAGTGCGTTTACTAGAAGATTATCAGTGGGACACCATGAAAAGCGTGTATTTAGACGGAGAGTTAAAATAAGCATGACTAACCTACTCGTTAAAATGGCGCCAATTGCCGCCATTTTTATAGCTTGGTTTTATACTTATTACCAAGGACTGGTTACTGCGGTAAATATTTGGGCTATCTCTGAAATATTCAATCACTGCTTTCTCGTTACTCCTATTTCTTTTTTCCTTATTTATCAAAAGCGAGCTTTACTTTCACAACAGTCTTTTGTTGCTAATTATTGGTTACTACTGCCTTTAATGGGCACGTTACTTCTATATACTTTTGCTGTTGTAGGTGATATTCGGTTATTTATGCATGTTGCCACTTTTGCCTCTTTACCATTGTTGATTTGGTTTGTTATTGGTAATCAAGCAGCTAAAATTATAGCTTTTCCTTTATATTTCATGTTGTTCTCTATTCCGTTTGGTGAGCAGTTAATACCTTATTTACAAGAAATCACTACTGATATAGCCGTTCCTTTATTAGAAATGACAGGCATACCTGTTTATAGAAATGGTCTTTATTTAGATATCCCTGAAGGACGGTTTTTAGTTGCTGAAGCTTGCTCTGGCATTAGCTTTTTAATCACATCAATCGTTTTTGGTAATTTATACGCCTATGTTTCCTTTAACAGGTTACTAAAAAGATTATTCTTTATTTGCATCTCATTATTAGTCCCAATCATTGCAAATGCTTTAAGAGTGTATGGCATAGTCTTAATTGCCCACCTAACTGACATGGAACATGCTGCAGGGGCCGATCATCTTATATACGGTGGCGTGTTTTTCGCATTTGTATTGTTTTTATTGATAATGATAGGTGAGAGATTAAGAGATAAAACAGAAATAGCTACCCCTAAAAAGCCTAAGTCTAGCGAAGGTATTGACGAAAAAACTGTCAGTGTAAATAGTATCAGCGTAAAGAATAAACCTGTGATGGCATCTGTTGTTCTTATTCTGTTATTTGTCAGTCAAAGTTTTTGGTTATCTACTGTTATCAACAATAAAGCCAGCTTAACAGATGAGGCATTAATAGTGGATATAAGCGCATTACCTTTTGTTGTTAAAGAAAAAGTATTGCAAAAGTGGCGTCCTTATTTTTCAAAAGCATCAAATATTCAGCAAGGCGTTATTAAAGATTCAAATAACCTTGATAATATTGACTTTTTCATTGCTAGCTATTTAGGTGGTGAAGGGGAGCTAATTTCTTCCCTGAATAAATTGTATAGTGCAGACCGTTGGATATTAATTCAAAATAGACAAATTAGTATTGATGAAAAAAAAGCAGTTCAACTGATTAAGATTGTATCGCCGTCAGGTCAATATCGATATATTTTATATTGGTATCAGTTCTCAGGTGAAGTATTCACCAACAAGATAAAATTGAAGCTTTACCAAACATTGATGACAATGTTAGGTAAAGCACAAAGCTCAGCTATTATCGCATTATCAATGGAAAGTGATAAAGAAATGGACGTTGTTATCGCTATGATAAAAAACAAAGTTAATCTTATACAAGATAGCATTAAGGATTGAACACTGTGATATCTGTACCGTTTTCTCTTGTAGAGAGTAATAATATTTCTCGTACCGCTCAACCGGTAAGCAGTGGCTTTCCTTTTGTTATAGGTGCTGTATATATTGATACTAAGTTAGCTATTCAAGGGCTGGATGGTCAGCTTATATCATGTCAAATATCCCCTTCTACCTTTTGGCATGATGGCAGCATTAAGTGGGCAATGATTGATTTTATTGTTGATATAACAAGCAATGAAACATTATTACTGATGCTGACAGATGACTTTTCTGATGAGGAAATATCGTCACACCAAAGTCAAATAAAGGTATTAGAGAATTATAAGCAGCTTGAAGTTAATACAGGGCTAGAGACATTCACTATAGGAACATCTCAAGGTGAATTGTTCTCTATTCTTAGTTCTGCATTGAGTCAAAATGAGAGTGAAAAAGAAAATGAAAGTTTAGCGATTCAACTCACCAGTTCAAAGGATGAAAAATACCAAGCAGTTATTGATAACGTTTGTATTGACCTCCTTGAAGAGGCAAGTCATCAAAAAAATTTAACCATTAACGGGGGGTTTGTTGATACAAATGAAAAGAAGAGTAAGCTGCTATTTGAATCGACACTGACCTTTTTTGCTAATACAAGTTATATCAAAGTAGAACTCACCTTGCATAACCCACAAGCGGCAAAACACCCAGGAGGGTTATGGGATTTAGGTGATGAGAGTTCAATTCTTTTTAAGTCTCTCTCTGTAAATATCCCTGTGGAATGTGATGCATCGGTTAATATTTATGATCATGTTGCAAATAAAGAAATAGCGTGTGACCAAAACACCTCTCTTAAGCAGTTCTCTAGTGGGGGAGTTAATTGGAATAGCCCGGTTCATAAAGATGCAGCAGGGAATATAGATTTTGAAAAAAATGGCTTTATTATTAACGCTGAAAATGATGAATACGAAGGCATGCGTATTTCTCCTTCTTTTAGTGTTAAAAATTCAGCAGACACAACCAGTGTTTACATTGAAAATTTTTGGCAGAACTTTCCTAAAGCTATATCAAAGCAAAATGAATCGCTAAATGTAGCATTATTTCCTGAAGGTCATTTTGAATTACAGGGCGGAGAGAAAAAATCTCACTCGGTATGGATTGATTTTAAATCGCCGACTCAAAATTTTAATTGGCTTGATAAACCGTTAACGGTAATCATAGAGCCGGAATATATTGAGCAAACGGCTGCGTTTGATTTGTTTAAATCAGGTGTTAAGCAGGATGAATTATCAGCGATTATTGAAAAAGGAATTCATGGTTCCAGTAACTTTTTTGAGAAGCGTGAAGCGGTAGACGAATATGGTTGGCGCAACTTTGGTGATCTGTATGCAGATCATGAAACACAGGGTTATGAAGGGAGTGATATTTTTGTTTCTCATTACAATAACCAATACGATCCCATTTATGGTTTTATCTATCAATACTTAGTTAATGGTAATTCAAGCTACTTAGAGTTGGCAAATGACCTTAGTAAACATGTTACAGATATTGATATTTATCATACTGTTGATGATAAAGATGAATATAACGGTGGCCTTTTTTGGCACACAGATCATTACTTGGATGCTTCAACGGCAAGCCATCGAACATTTTCAAAAAATCATCAAGCAGCGTATGAAGGCTATACCTCAGGAGGAGGCCCCGGTGGGCAGCATTGCTATACTACGGGTTTAAAAAGCCATTACTTATTAACAGGTGATGGAAAAGCTAAAAAGGCGGTGTTACAGCTAGCTGATTGGATTACCTATAGCTTTGAAGGTTCAAATAGCTTTTTAGCTAAGCTCTTTGCGATTAAACAAAGTGGCAATCACGGTGCCAGAGATCACCTCTTAGATAAGTACCCAATGGATAGAGGCACAGGGCATTATATCATTGCTTTATTAGATGCTTACGATCTAACTCAACAGAAAGATTACTTAGCAAGAGCATTTAAGGTCATTAGCAGTACTTTTCACCCTAGCGATGATATTAGTTTACGGGATTTTGACAATATTGAAGCCACCTGGTTTTATACTGTATTTTTACAGTCAGTCGGTCGATTCTTGTTGGTAAAAGAACGAATGAACCAATTAGATGATGATTTTTATTACGCACGAGATGCAATGCTTCATTACGCTGATTGGATGTTAAAAAATGAGTTACCTTATTTAGAGCAGGTAGATAAATTAGAGTTTCCAAATACCACATGGGCAGGGCAAGAGTTGCGTAAAGTTGGCATATTTTATATGGCAAATTATTATACTCCGATTAAAAATGAAGCGTTTCTTGAGAAAGCGAGCTATTTTCATCAGCATATAATCAATACGTTAAAAAATGATGTTAACAATGATTATACTAGAATTTTAGTATTACTAATGCAAAACATTGGTTTTGTAAGTTTTTATCAATATAGCACTAGCCCAAACAAGTTTGAAGATATTAGAGCATATACCAAGCCAATTAAGGTAAATAAAGGGATTAAAATTTGTACTTTATTGTTTAAAGAATTATCACGATTATCAATAAAAAATGAATTGAAATGGCTGAGTTTACGCTCTGCCAAAGTAGCACAATTATTAGGGAATAAAGGCTAAATGAAAAAACTTAATGTATTACAGTTTATTTGCTCGACAGGGTTTTATGGTGCAGAGCGTTGGGTGTTGGCACTAGTTAATCATTTGGATACAGCTCAAGTGAGAAGTGACTTAGTTGTCACCTTGGAAGGTGAATGTAAAGAACTTAAAATAGTTCAACAATTTAACGTAGAGAATGGGAAAACCTTTGAATTACCAATGGCACATAAATTTGATTTTAGTGTAGTTGATAAATTAGTTGAGCTTATAAAAGAACGTGAGATTGATGTTATTCATACCCATGGTTATAAATCAGACATTCTTGGTATCTGGGCTGCTAGAAAAGCGAATATTAAAGTAGTTGTAACCCCACATGGTTTTCCTGCACATATAGATTTTAAGTTGAGGTGCTTCATATGGCTTGGTTGTCAATCCTTACGCTTTGCTGACAAAGTAGTGCCTTTGTCGACTCAACTAATGGAAGATGTAAAAGGATTTGGTGTACCAACACCAAAAATTTTATATGTACAGAATGGCGTAGACTTGTCTGAAGTTGAAGCTCAGCGAAAGTTACCTATTAAACCTGATTTTGCTAGTAATGGCATTAAACGAATTGGTTTTGTTGGGCAAATGATCAAGCGAAAAAATATTGAGCATGTGTTAGATGTTTTTGAATCACTGTCTAAGCAGCATGACAATCTCGAATTATATTTGTTAGGTGATGGAGAATCTCGACAAGGTTTAGAGCAATATACTGAATCACTCAACAGCAAAGATAATATTCATTTTTTAGGGTTCCGTGACGACAGACTTGAATGGTTACAGAGTTTTGATTTATTTGTCATGACATCTTTATTAGAAGGAATCCCTCGTTGTGTAATGGAGACAATGGCGATGGGAGTTCCTGTTGCAGCATACAATATTGCAGGTGTTGATCAACTGATAACACATAATGAAACAGGTTTACTTGCTGATTTGAACGATAAAATGTCATTAGAGCAACACTGGGAAACTCTATTATTTAATGCAGAGGATTCTGATAATATTAGCAATAAAGCGAGAGACTTCGTATATAAACATTATTCAGCACAACGAATGGCTAATGAATATACTGAAATTTTTCAAGAGTTAGTGAAAGGTTAAATCAGATGACGATACAAAATAAGCCTTCTGTTTTGTTTGTATTGTCGGTAGACACGGAAGAAGAGTGGGATTGGAAAACTGAATTTCCTCAATACAATGTTCAAGTTGAAAATATTCAAGCGATAGAAGGCTTCCAACAAGAATGTAACTCTATAGGGATTCGCCCCACTTATTTTGTAGACTACCCAGTTGTAAATAACTCACAAAGTGTAAAAGTATTAAAATCTATTGATCAAGCAGGGCAATGTGAAATTGGTGCTCATCTACACCCTTGGTGTAATCCGCCAATAACGGCTGACAATGATGAGTTTGCTTCTCATGTTGTAAATTTACCGATAGATTTGGTTGAACAAAAATTGGTTAATTTGTTAGGGAAATTAAGGACCTCATTTGGAAAGGAGATTTGTTCATTTCGAACCGGTCGTTGGGGAATTAATTCTGATGTAATGGCATTGTTAATAAAACATGGTATTACAGTCGACTCCAGTGTTTACCCGTATTACCGTAATTATTATTTTAACTGTGACGGTGCCCCAGTTGAACCATATTGGCCTGATTTATCTAACCCACTACAGGTTCAGTCACATGGACAACAATCAGCTATATTCGAGGTGCCTGTTTCTGTGGGGTTTAACTATGTTAAATTTACTCTGTGTGAAAAAATTCATCAATTATCTAATACACGGTTTTTATCTTTTTTACGTATACCTGGAATTATGTGGCAGCTTAAACTCTTAAGGAAAATATATTTAAGTCCTGAGTTAGCCTCAGCAAGCGACATGCAAATATTGATAAAAGTATTGCTAAAGAGAAGAACACCGATCGTTCATATGAACCTACATAGCTCAAGCTTAATAGACTTACCCTATATCAATCATCCTTTTACTAGAGAGCAAATACTGGAAAACATGAAACAGACGGTTAGTTATTTACAGGAACATGCAAACGTGAAATTTTGTACTATTAGTGAAGCTAAAAAAATATTAACTCAGAATCAAGGTGTTCAATAGTGACAAATTCTCAGTTAGTTATTACCACAATTAGCATATCAGACTCTACATTGTGGGACCAATATGTGCAAAAGCATAAAGGGCATAGTCCTTATCATCTTTTTGGTTGGTTAGCGGCAATTGAGGTGGCTTATTCACACAACGTTTATTATTTTGTTGCAAAGCAAAACTCAAAAGTCGTAGGCGTTTTACCCTTGGTAGACATTCATATTCCGCTTAAAGGCAGCTCGTTATGTTCGCTTCCTTTTTGTGATGTTGGTGGGTGTTTAGCTGATAATCTCGAAGTACAAATTGCATTAGAGCAAAAAACAGCTGAATTAAAGGAACAATTAAATTCGAAATCAATAGAATACCGTGAACGTGCTGAAATTAACGAAGAGGCTGAGTTTGAAGGAAGAAAAGTGAGTATGCTTTTACCTTTGCCAGCAACGAGTGATGAGTTGTTTTCGGGGTTTAAATCGAAATTACGTAGCCAAATACGTAAAGCTGAAAAAAATGGTTTAAGCTATGAAGTTGGAACAAATCAACAATTTATTGATGAGTTCTATGAGGTTTTTAGTGAAAATATGCTCCGATTAGGTTCACCTGTTCACAGTAAAAAGTGGATTGAATCTATATGTGAGCAATATAAAGAGCGATGCATTATTGCGGTTGTTAAATCAGAAGGTGTACCAGTAGGCGCTGGAATAGTACTTTTTTCTTGTGATAAAGCTTGTATTCCATGGGCGTCTACCCGTGCAGAGTATAACCGTTTATCTCCCAATATGATGTTGTACTGGGCGTTATTGAAGTTTGTTACTGCTAAAGGGTGTAAAGAGTTCGACTTTGGTCGTTCAACATTTAATGAAGGTACTTTTCGTTTTAAACAACAATGGGGTGCTAAACCAACTCTGTTGGAATGGCGTAAAGATAATGTTCAATCTGCTTCACAGACGGGTATTGTGAATTCTACTAGCTCAATAAAGTCTTTAGTGGAGAATATTTGGAAAAAATTACCACTAACAGTAGCGAATACCATTGGTCCAAAATTAAGACGTTATATCAGCTTATAATAAGCGGAATCAATTTTTGAAGTAATAATACAGGTTAATAAGGAAGTAATCATCATGTGCGGTATAGCAGGTTTTACGCAATTTCATCAGCAGCAAGGCTCTATTGTTTCGCTGAAAGCAATGGGAGAGCGTATTTTTCACAGAGGACCTGACGCAGGTAGTGAATATTTAACAGATAACGTTGGCCTATGCCACCGTCGGTTGGCCATCATTGACTTATCTGAAGCGGGTATTCAGCCAATGAAGTCAGCTGATGAGCAAGTCATAATCACATTTAATGGTGAAATTTATAACTTTTTAGAGTTACGTAAAGAGCTTATAGAAGAAGGTATTGAATTTAAAACTGATACTGATACTGAAGTTATTTTAGCCTTATACCAGTCAATAGGTATAAGGCTATTAGATAAAATCAATGGCATGTTTGCTTTTGCTATCTGGGATAACCTCAAGCAAGAATTATTTGTTGCTCGTGACAGAATTGGTAAAAAGCCATTGTATTACAGCTTTTTTAATAAAGATCTTGTTTTTGCCTCAGAATTAAAAGCTATGTTGGCTCTCCCATCTATACCGAAAGATATTCGGTTAGATGCAGTGCATGACTTTTTTGCCTATCAATATATCCCCGATCCTAAAACTATTTTTCAAGGTATACATAAGTTGGAACCAGGTCATTACTTAGTAGTGAATGAGAATGGTTTGAAAAATCAACAATATTGGGATATTTCCTTTTCAAATCAATCCGTACAATCAGAACCTGAACTAATTAAAGAACTTCAACAATTAGCAGGGGACTGTACGGCTAAAAGAATGATATCTGATGTTCCTTTAGGTGCATTCCTAAGTGGTGGTGTTGATTCAAGCGGTATTGTCGCATTAATGGCGGAACAAGCAGAGAAAACTAATGGCGAAGCCATTACGACCTGCTCTATTGGTTTTGATGACGAAAAACTTAATGAAACAGAGTTTGCCAAACAAGTCGCTGAGCAATACAACACGAATCACCATGAATTAACAGTACATGATAATGTTGCTGATTCATTAAAACACATAGTGTCATTTTTTGATGAACCCTTTGCGGATCCATCCTTAGTACCTACTTATTTTGTATCTAAACTAGCTAGAGAGAAAGTAACGGTTGCTATTGCCGGTGATGGTGGTGATGAAGTGTTTGCTGGTTACTCAAAATATTCAGTTGATCATGTAGAAAATCAATTACGTAACAAATTTCCGAAATGGCTAAGAAAATCAATATTCCCTAGCTTGGCTAAAGTAGCAGGGAAAGTTAATTTAACACCATTTAAAAAAGCGAACTCATTACTTACCAGTTTAAGTGTTGAACCAGCAATGGGCTTTTATATTACCAACTCTATGATTACTGATCAAACTTGGTTATCACTAGTAAATAAAGAAACCAAAGCAAAGTTAGGTAGTTATCATCCATCTACTCAAACGATAGAAAAATATAACCAAGCAAGCGGGCAAGATCACCTGTCTAAAATACTTTATACCGACATGAAAACCTATTTGCCAGGAGGTATTTTGGTAAAGGTAGACCGTATGAGTATGGCAAACTCCTTAGAAGTCCGTGCGCCTATTTTAGATTATAAATTAATGGAGTTTGCTGCAACTGTGCCTTCCAAGTTTAAATTTAATAATGGAGAGAAGAAGTACTTATTAAAAGAAGCATTTAAAAAGTATTTACCTGACGATATCCTATATCGTAAAAAAATGGGCTTTTCTGTGCCGCTAGCTTCATGGCTACGTAATGAGTTGAAAGATATTACTGAACAAAAGCTCATTGTTAATCCGTCAGGGTTAACACTGATATTTAAAACATCAGAAATAAGTAAGCTCTGGTCAGATCATTTATCAATGACTAAGGATAACTCTACAGTCTTATGGAGTATGCTGATGTTCCAAATGTGGTGGGATAAGTACATGGACGAAAATGTAACTTAATGGAATATTTATTATTACTTATAACACTAATAACGTGTATTGCGTCGATTATTAATCCATGGATAGGTGTTATTGCTTATTATATTTTAGGTATCTATTCACCTAAAAGTTTTTGGCCTTGGATATTTCAAGATAGCCGAATTTCAATGTTTGTTGCGGTTGCTACTATATTAGGTATTTTAATTGCTATCTTACAAAAAAAAATTGACTTTAGTTTACTGAATAATAAACAAACTAAAATGTTACTGCTGCTATGTTTTATTGTAAATATTTCTCATTTTATGTCTCCGTTCTATGGAGTGTATGTAGGTCAAACTATCCCACCAGCTGAAGCGTTATCTATTTTCAATAAAACTATTTTGTTTTATTGTATTTCGGCATTATTGATTAACGATAACCGTAAGCTGATGTACGTCGTTGGTGTGTTGTTATTTACAGGTGTAATGTATGCCTTTTGGTCAAATAAGGTATATTTCACTGGAGAAATGTGGAGATACACTGATAACGGTCGCTTAAAAGGACCTGGTTTGTATCGTGATGAAAACGTGTTTTCATTATTATTTGTTGTCTCAATTCCATTTATGTACTTTGTTGCCTCGCTAATAAAAAATAACGTTGCCAAACTGTCTTTACTTGCGTGTATCCCCATGGCATGGCATGCATTGTTTTTAATCGGCTCTAGAGGTGCAATGATTTCTTTGTTAATCATTACATTACTTCTTGCCTTTAGAAGCCACTCAAAGACATTTGGCTATATCGTTATGGCTGGCCTTCTATTTGCTATTGTAAATTACGGTGGAGCTATCTATGAACGTTCTACTAATACCGTTGAAGTCGCTCAAACGGATGGAAGAGACAAACCGTTGAATCCAAGATTAGTCACTTGGTCCGCAGGCTGGGAAATGATAAAGGATTATCCTATTTTAGGGGTTGGAATTGAGCATTATCAAACTGCAGGTTTGAGCTATATAGAGGGACGAGTACAGGTTGCTCATAATACTCTAATTCAATTTACTTCACAGGCAGGCGTTGTTGCTGGCTTTATTTATTTATGGTTTTTTGTGAACTTTTATAAAAACTCTAAATATATTAGAAATAACAGTAAAAGCTCTTTTAATATCAATGTTAGTAATGGTCTATTTATATCAACAGTTGGCTTTTTTATCTGTGCAATTTTTCTTAACTTAATGATTACAGAAATGTTGTATTTTTTATTATTAATCAACGTAATAAATTTAAACCAAGTAAATAAAGAGCTTGAAAATAAAACTGATGGAGAAGTTGGTGAATAAAACAACTAAGGTGCTACATCTTACGTTTGATATGCGAATTGGCGGTACCGAGCAGGTTATAAAAAACTTGGCCGAAAGCACGGATAGCGATAAATTTAATACATCAATTCTGTGTATTGAGCAGCCAATTGGTCCTTTTGGCCAATTACTCATAAGTAGTGGAATTAAAATTGATTCTTTTCAGCGTAGAAATGGCTTTGACCTGACTTTAATTAAAAGTATACGTCAATATATTAAACAGCATGATATCGATGTATTGCATTGCCATCAGTATACTCCTTGGGTATACGGTGTTCTTGCTAGTGTTTTGTTGGGTGTTAAGGTTGTGCTTACTGAGCACGGGCGTTTTTATCCTGATTCAGGTAGCTGGAAACGTCGATTGATTAACCCTGTGTTATCTTTTTTTACCGATAATACTACTTCGATCTCTAAAGCAACAAAGCAGGCGCTAGTTGAATTTGAATACTTAAATTCAAAGAAAATTGATGTTGTTTACAATGGTATTTCACCGCAGGAGCCTCAGCTTGAATTAGTTTCTTCATTGCGCGAACAATACAATATTAAAGAAGACATTGTTGTGTTTGGAACAGTTGCACGTTTGGATCCTATTAAAAATCAAACTTTACTGATTAATGCTTTTCATCAAGTACTTATGCAGGAGCCAACTTGTAAATTATTTATTGTGGGAGATGGCGAGGAACGGGAAAAATTAGAACTATTATCTAGAGAACTCAATATCACGGAGTCTGTTGTTTTTACTGGCTATATTACTCAACCAGTTAATATGATGAGCTTAATGGATGTTTTTTTATTATCGTCATTAAGTGAGGGGACATCGATGACTCTACTTGAGGCTATGTCACTAGGTAAGCCGTGTGTGGTTACTAATGCTGGGGGGAACCCAGAAGTGATACTGAACAACCACAATGGGTTTGTTACACCTAATAGGGAATTACAGCCATTTGCAGACAGTATGTTAGAACTGGCTCGAGATATCGAGTTACGAAATCATTTTGGAAAGAATAGTTATCAACGCTTTAAAGAAGTATTTACTAATCAAGCGATGAGCAAAGCGTATATGGCCATCTACAACACAGAGAATGTAAAATAATATGAATGTTTTGATTGATATTGGTGATTTTGATCCAAAAGTTGGTGCTAGTAATGACATGTTAGATTTAGCTCATTACAGTAAAGATGAAGATGTGAAGTTTTTTGTAACCGGTAATATAGATAAGACTTATTATCCTATTTTTAAAGCAAAGGGGTTAAAGGTTATATCTGGTAGTAGTATTCCGTTCTCTCGTTCAGTATTACCCATTTATCTTTTCAGTATGCTGTATTGGTTATACCTGCTTAAACGATATCAAATCGATGTGACGCATATTAATTATATATCTTGGGGACCCTCCTTAGCTTTTGCATCTAAACTACTAAAACTGCCAGTTATTGCTCGTGCTGGAGGAGAATATACCCTAAAAAACAAGTCTGTCAGGTGGGTGAGTCAATATGTAGCAAATTGCCTTGAACAAGCATCCAACCAACTGCAATCACCATTAAAATCCCGCGTGAATGTGGTTGGCGATCTCGTTGATATTGATCGGATTGCAAGAGACAGAGTTAAACGTTCTGATGTGTTTGCAGATACAGGTAAGGCGATCAATATTGTATACGTTGGACAGATATCTGAACGAAAGGGTTTGCATATACTGGTTAAAGCATTTCAAGAGTTATCGAGCGATA
>Ga0105356_10004893_pt1 | contig 12865 bp, 13 predicted proteins | sample GOMGulsemesocosm_3_FD_83502 | JGI IMG/M metagenome (GOLD analysis project Ga0105356, IMG submission 83502) | Methane-oxidizing microbial communities from mesocosms in the Gulf of Mexico - GOM9D Gulf of Mexico | ecosystem: Environmental > Aquatic > Marine > Cold seeps | place: Gulf of Mexico...
TACACATTGTTTTTCTGATATTTTAAATGTTGAATTCGTATCAATAAAAGCATTCGTGTTTTTAGCTGATAAAATAGCCTTATCAATACTATGCGCTATTTTAAAAGCTTCTTCATATGATGTATCAGTTATAGAATCTCCAATAGGTAACACTTGTTGTCTCCAATGCTGTGTTCTTCTCTCTGCATTTCCATAAGCTCCCCATTTTTCGTACATCATAGCTGTAGGTAAAATTAAATCAGAAACTTTTGCAGAAATTCCTGGATAAGCATCTGAACATACAATAAATGCATCCATTTCTCTTGCTGCTTTAATCCAATGTTTTGCAGAGGCAGTTGTATGAAAAATATTTGTAACCGAAATCCAAGCAAATTTAACAAAACCATCTTCAATATCTCTCATAATTTTCATTACATGTTGATTTCCAATACCATTTAAGGTTTTTTGTGGAATTTTCCATGCTTTTTCACTAATGCTTCTGTGTTTTGGATTTTTTACCATCATATCAGCTGGTAGTCTATGCGTAAAGGTTCCAACCTCTCTTGCAGTTCCACAAGCACTGGGTTGTCCTGTTAAAGAAAATGCTCCAGAACCTGGTTTTGCTTGTTTATTTAATAAAAAGTGAACATTATAAGCAAGGGTATTAACCCATGTTCCTCTTGTATGTTGATTCATTCCCATTGTCCAAAAAGATACAATCTTTCGCCCTTTTTCAATATATAAAGCAGCCAATTCTTTTATTTTTTTCATAAAATCTTCATCACTCTCATCGGGATTTCCTTTTGAGATAGACGTAGTATATTCAGCCGTATAAGGTTCTAAGAATTTTTTATATTCTTCAAAAGAAATTTCCCAGTGTTTAAGGCCTGCTGGTTTATTAACCATAACATCGCCTTCTTTATATCCATAAGGTTCTAAAGCAGGAGCTTCATCTTTTGAAATTACTTTTTTTACTTCTTTATTTATAGTTTCTAATTCCAAATCACTGTATTTATCCATGGACTTGTCTTTTTGCGGATTTCTCATTCCATATCCCATATTTACAGGACTTGCAGCAAAAACAATGTTTTGTTTAATAAAATCCCAATCAATAGCTTCTTTATTATTATAAACAATTTCTCTTGCTATATAATTCCACAAAGCTAAATCCGAATTGGGTTTAAAGATAATTTCCATATCGGCAACATCAGAGGTTCTATGTGTGTATGTTGATAAGTTAATAATTTTAACATTCTCAGGATCTGATAGTTTTCTATCTGTAACCCTAGACCATAAAATGGGGTGCATTTCTGCCATATTAGAACCCCAAGTAACAACAGTATCAGTGATTTCAATATCATCATAACATCCAGAGGGTTCATCAATTCCGAAGGTTTGATAAAAACCAACAACAGCTGAGGCCATACAATGTCGTGCATTTGGATCAATTGCATTGGATCTAAATCCAGCTTTCATCATTTTTTGTGCGGCATAACCTTCCATAACTGTATATTGTCCAGAAGAAAAGTTAGCAACAGCTTCTGGCCCGTTTTCTTTAAGGGCTTTTTTTGCATGAATTTCCATCTCATCAAAAGCTCTCTCCCAAGATACTTCTGCAAAATCTCCTTGTTTATCAAAGTCCCCATTTTTATTTACTCTTAAAAGGGGTTTTTTTAATCGATCGGCTCCATACATAATTTTTGCATTAAAATATCCTTTAATACAGTTAAGCCCTCTATTTACAGGAGCTGCGGGATCTCCTTTTACAGCAACAATTTTTCCAGCTTTTGTTGCCATCATAATTCCACAGCCTGTTCCACAAAATCTACACGCTGCTTTGTCCCATCTCCAACCTGATTCAGCATTTTTTGCTGCTGCTTGAAGTTCTAAAGGTACACTCATTCCAATTGCAGCAGCTGCCGAGGCTGCTGCTGAGCTTTTTAAAAACTCTCTTCTATCTAGTGCCATATTATCTCCTTGGATTAACGTTTCTATATCTTTAGAAGTTTAACACTAAATCAAAACATAATTATTGATTGTAATCAATTAATTTAAGATTTAATTAAGACTAATTTTGTCCTATTTAAAATATTGTCTATTTTTTATTCATAATTCAAATCTTTTTTATGATAAAATAATAAAAATTTACCTAGGATTTATAATGAGTTTTTTCAAGTATTTAAAAGCAGTAGCAACAGGACCTAAATCCAATAGAGATTTAGAAAAAGATGAGTGTTTTAACGCCATTAAAATGATTTTAGAACAAGAATGTGAACCTGAACAAAGTGCAGCTTTTTTAATGTGTTTGCGAGTAAAATTAGAGAGTGATGAGGAATTAAAAGGCACTTTGGAAGCCTGTAATACTTTTATAAAAAAAGTAAATATTGAAGAATCTGTAGAACTGGGTTTCTCTTTTGATGGAAAAAAGAAACAAACATATCTTTTCCCCTTATATGCTAAGATTTTAAAGGATTTTTTCTCTAAAAACAAAGAATATAAAAGTTTTGATTTAATAATCTCTGGCGATGCTTTACAACCCTCAAATATTGGAATTACAGTAAAAGATGTGATTTCAAATATTAGCCTAGAAGATAATATTCATTTTTTTGATAGAAAAGATTATTTCAAAGAATTATCTGCATTAACATCCTTGCGAAAAAAACTTTTTATGAGAAGTGTTTTTAATACAGTAGAAAAACTTTTTAATCCTGCCAATTCTAAATATGCAATTACTTCTGCTTTTCATAAACCTTATGTAAGAAAATACAATATGTTATTCAAAGAAAATTATGAAAAACTATTGGTTTTAAAAGGCAATGAAGGAAATCCAGAAGTATTTTCAGATTTTAAATATTGGTTAGAAAAAGACGGGGATTTACTTGAAGAAAAGATTAGCCTTAAAGATTTAGGTATAAATTATGACAAAGAGTATAAAAATATAAGCCTGGAAGAAATGTTAGAAGAACTTAAGAATCCAAGCGAAGATTTAATGAATTTGGCGTATTTAAATGCTGCTATTTTATTATATGCTACGAACAGAGTTTCTTGTATTAAAGAAGCTTATGCTTTATTAAAGAGCTAAGATGGCTTATTTTCCTATGTTATTTTCACTTGATAATAAAAAAATATTATTAGTTGGAGGAGGCTATATTGCTTATGAAAAACTAGAAAAACTTCTGGATTTTACACAAGATATTACAATTCTTGCCCCTCTTGTAAGTGATGAAATAAAAAAAGAAATACCACTTAAATCCCTAGTTTACTTAGAAAGAAAATATGAGCGAGGGGATTATAAAAACTTTGATATTGTTATTGTAGCTGTAGATGATTTTGAGCTACAAAAAAGTATTTATGAAGAAACAAGAAATGAAAAATGTTTATGCAATTGTGTGGATTTCGCAAAATATTGTGATTTTATCTTTCCTTCTTATATTAAAAATGAAGACTTAATCGTAGCAATTTCCACCTCAGGCTCTTCGCCTGCTTTTGCCAAAGAATTAAAACTATATTTAAAGAACAAAATTCCTTCTTCTGTGGGAAGTTTTTTAAAAGAGATGAAAAACTTAAGAACTTCTATGCCAAAAGGCAAAGAACGCATGGCATTTTTTGATAAAAAAGTTAAGGAGTATATAGAATCATGGACTTAGATAAGATATTTTTATTTGCGGGAATGAAAAAAGAGACCTTAGAGAAAATTCAAAATATTTCAAAACTTGAGCTTATGCATAAGGGGAATATTCTTTTTTATGAAGGAGATGAACCCAAATACTTGCACATACTTATAAAAGGCACACTTAAATTATATAAAGTAACAAGCAGTGATAAAGAATTGCTTTTAAAATATTTTCATGAAGATGAATTAATAGCAGAGTTTGCAAACTTTGAAGATATTAATTACCCCGCAACCTCAGAAGCGATGGTGGAATCTTTGGTTTTAAAAATTGATTTTGCGGCGTTTAAAACTATTATGTTGGAAAATATTGATATGGTAATGAGAATTCAAGCCTCTTTGATTAATAAAATTAAGAATTTAGAAAATGTTATTTTAGTTAATTTAATTTTAGATACCAAACAAAAAGTAGCGAAATATCTTGTTGATAATAAAGAAGATTTTTTTAAAACCAAAAATGTTATTGTTGCCCAAGTACTTAATATGACTCCAGAAACGCTCTCACGAACACTAAAAGTTTTTAAAGACAATAATTTATTAGATATTAAAGCCAAAAGTATTAATGAAGAAATACTTAAAACTTATTACATGTAAAAAGTGCTTTATTTAAACCACTTTAATTGAGCTCTTAAATTAACGACTTCTCCTACTATTATTATAGAAGGGCTTTTTGCTTTCTTGGATTTTTCAACAATGTTATGAAGTTCTCCTACAATGACACTTTGTTTATGGGTTGTTCCTTCTGTAATAATAGCACAGGGGTAGTTTGAAGCTTTTCCTACTTCTAAAAGTTTATTTACGATTAATTGAATATTATGTAAACCCATTAAAAAAACAAGGGTTTCATTTTCAACAAACGAAGACCAATTAATATCTGCAACATCTTCTGAGCTTTTAGTATGTCCTGTTATTACTCTAAAAGAAGGGGTTATCCCTCTATGTGTGACGGGAATTCCTGCATAAGCTGGAACAGAAATAGCAGAAGTAATGCCTGGAATAATTTCAAACTTTTGTTCTCTTTGAAAAAGGTATAAGGCTTCTTCTCCTCCTCTACCGAAAACAAAAGGATCTCCTCCTTTTAAACGAACTACATGTTCATATTTTAAAGAGGCTTGATAAATTATTTCATTGATCTGCTCTTGAGGTACTTTATGGTTATTCTTTTCTTTTCCCACGTAAATAAGTTCTGCATTTTCTTTGGCATGGGACAATAATTCTTTATTTGCCAAACGATCATAAATTATAATATCTGCTTTTTGTATAACTTTTAGTGCTTTTATAGTTAATAAATCAATATCTCCAGGACCTGCACCTGTTAAATATACCATGGATAATCCTGTGTTTTTTTGTATTATAGCTTATTTTATATACATCTTTAAAATAATTATGTCTAAAAAATAAACAAATACAAAGTAGAGAAAAGAAATAAACATTTGCTCTTAACATTTATCTACACAAATACTAATAATAAAATGCTAAGATGAAGAATAAAGTAAATAATTATTGACCAAAGTCATTTTTTTTTAAGCCAATTTATAATATGCTAAAGAAGAAGAATAAGAGATGGAGAAAAAAATGTTAATAGATGGACATGGCAGAAAAGTAGATTATTTAAGAGTATCTGTAACCGAGCGTTGTAATTTTAGATGTCAGTATTGTATGCCAGAAAAACCCTTTTCATGGGTACCAAAAGAGAATCTTCTTTCTTATGAAGATTTATTTGAATTTATCAAAGTTGGTATTGATGAAGGCATAAAAAAAGTTAGAATTACAGGGGGAGAACCCTTATTAAGAGCAGGCTTAGATAATTTTATTAAAATGATATATGATTATGATAATTCAATCGATTTGGCTTTAACCACTAACGGCTTTTTATTGGAGCGTGCTGCTCAGAGTCTAAAAGATGCAGGATTAAAACGTATTAATATTTCTTTGGATTCTTTAAAAGAAGATGTAGCCTCCAAAATTGCTCAAAAAGATGTTCTTTCTACGGTTTTAAAAGGCATACAAAAAGCAAAAGAACTAGGCTTTATAATTAAAATAAATTGTGTTCCTATGAAGGGATACAATGAAGAAGAATTAGTTGATATCTTGGATTTTTGTAAAGAGAATAATTATGAAGTTCGTTTTATTGAATTTATGGAAAACAAGTTTGCACATACCGGTGCAAAGGGTTTAAATTCACAAGAAATACAAGATATTATTGCACAAAAATACGCTTTTACCTTAAAGCCTAGAACGGGTCCTTCTCCTTCTCAAGGTTATGTCTTGGATGAGGGTTATGTTTTTGGAATAATTGAACCACATAAAAGTGATTTTTGTGAATCCTGTAACCGTATACGTTTAACAGCAAGTGGTATTTTAATTCCTTGTTTGTTTTTTGAACAATCTCAAAGCATAAAAGAAGCCATTCAAAATAAAGATATAAAACAAGCTGCGGCAATTTTAAAAGAGGTACTTGCCAATAAACCTGAAAAAAACAATTGGAATGAGGGGGATGAAAACGAAGTTTCTATTAGAGCCTTTTATGAAACAGGGGGCTAGTTAAATTAACTTTAAGTTATCTTGGATATAATTGCGCTCCACTAAATTTTAGTGAGACTATATACCTATTAGGAGGTCATTATGGCTTTAGATAAGGACGTAAAAACAAGTATAATTGTTAAGCATCAAAGAGATCAAAAAGATACAGGTTCATCAGAAGTACAAATTGCAGTATTAACTAAGCAAATTTCTGTTTTAACTGATCACTTAAAAATTAATAAAAAAGATCATTCATCAAGATTAGGTCTATTAAAAATGGTTGGAAAAAGAAAAAGACTTCTTAAGTACTTAAGAAAAACTGACTATACTAAATTCTTAGCATTAGTTGCGGATTTAGGAATTAGAGCAAAATAATTTTTCTCTAATTTTTAAAGGTTACAAGTTCGCTTGTAACCTTTTTTTTTGCAAAAAATATGTGCCAAAAGAAAAAATATATAAAAGAATGCTTTTTAGAATTGTTTTATATATTTAATGCATATGTATTTTGATGAGTTTAGCTATAATATTATAAAATAAGAATTCGATTAAATAAGTAGGATAAAAATGTTATTAACAAAAAAAAGTGAGTATGCACTTCTCTCTTTGGTTTCGATTACTAAAAGTGATAAAGCAAAGAATGTAGATGTTTTGTCAAAAGAGCTCAATATTCCTAAGTCTTTTTTGGCAAAAATAATGCAAAATTTAGCTAAAAATGAAATAGTAAGGTCTCAAAGAGGTGTTAATGGCGGTTTTCTTTTAGCAAGGCCTTATGATGAGCTTACAATATTAGAAATAACAATTGCTGCTGAGGAAAAAATACCTTCAGTGTTTGAGTGCTCTCATTCTATAAATGATTGCCCAACGGATATTGCCTCTACTTGTACTATTTGGCCTTTATTAAGTAATTTACAAGGAAAAGTGAACAACTTTTTAGAGGATTTAACACTTAAGGATATCACTTAATGAAACTTTTTCATATCTCCCATACCGATCTTGATGGTTATGGCTGCCATTTATTAACACAAGAACATTTTAAAGAAGGAACATTTTTAAATGCTAATTATGGTTTAGAAGTAAAATTAGCAATTAAAAAAGTTTTAGAAGATATTAGAGCTGCTAAGTATGAAAAAGTACTTATATTAATTACTGATGTTAATCTTACTTCTGGGGAAGCTAAGGATTTAGATAAAGAAATTAATCTTTTAAATAAAAACAATCAAACTATTGAATTACAGTTATTAGACCATCATGGAACGGGTCAAAAAAGTGCAGATAAATATGATTGGTATTTTTTAGATACAAAACGTTGTGCAACAAAGATTGTTTATGAATATTTACAAGAGAAGTTTAATGCTTTTGATGCACAACAAAAAGTAGTATTAGACCCTTTAGTTGCAGCTATTAATGCGGTTGACATTTGGTTAGACCATGAAGTGAAAAACTTTGAGTTTGGAAAAGTTCTTTTATCCATGATTTCTAAGGTACGAGAAATTAATAATATTCTTTTTGCTTCAAAAAACAGAGACTTCAGATTGTATTTGTTAAAAGAAGCTGCAAAATTAATTAATGAAGAGGATGCATCTATTTTGTTAGATGAACAAATTTATTTTTTAAAGAAAAAATATTTACAACAAGATGAAAAAAATGATACTATTGATAATCTTTCTTCTAAATATTTAGTGCATTGTTTAAATGATATTAAAGAGGATCTAAGCCTTACGTATAAAGGACATAAGGGAATTTTCACCTATACTTTAGGATCTATTTCTATTCCTGCAAATGCTTTTTTAAAAGCCAATGAAGAGTATGACTTTTTTATAGATATTTCAAGAAAAGGAAATACTTCTTTGCGCGCAGATGGGAAAGTTGATGTTTCTTTATTAGCTTCTAAATTAGCAAATGGCGGTGGACATCCCAATGCTTCAGGGTGTAAATTTGATGATTTTAAAGAATCTATTAATTTAAGTGATACAAGAGAATACTTACAAAATAAATTAAATAAAATTTCTTAGGAAATTTATAGTTAAAAAAGTATATATTAAATAATTACCTAAATTATTAAGGACTGAGTATGGATTATGAACAAGCAAGTATAAATTCAAGTGATATTGAACTTTATAGGATTTTTGAAAATACAAAAACGATTGCCATTATTGGATGTTCTCCTAAAATTGAAAAAGATTCTAATAAAGTTGCTAGATATCTGCAAAGTGTAGGATATAGAATAGTTCCAGTTTATCCAAAAGAAGATGAGATTTTAGGAGAAGATGTTTATCGTTCTTTAAGCGATATTCCTTTTAAAGTAGATATGGTTGATATATTTAGAAAACCTAAAGAGATTGAAGCAATAGTTGAAATGGCTATAAAAAGAGGCGATATTGATTGTCTTTGGACACAACTAGGATTAGTTAATAATGAGGCCTGTCAAAAAGCCCATGATGCTTCTATTAAAATTGTACAAGATAAGTGTACTAAGATAGAACACCAAAGATTGGTTTAAAAAAGGTCACAGCGCGGATTTACATGCAGTTGTAAAGAAGCAATTGTTCCTTTATTATCGTCTGTTCTATTTTTTAAAGAAATACTAGCACTTAAAGCATCTGCTGCACTTTTGGCTAAAAATAATCCAAGTCCTGCGCCACTTTGAGAGCCTATTCTTTTAAAGGGTGCAAACAAGTCTATACTTTCATCAATACCACTTCCATTATCTGTAATAGATATTTCTACTGTTTCATTTTTTTTGCTTAAGCGTATCGCAATAGCACCTTCTTCTTCTGTAAATTTAATCGCATTTTGTACAAAATTTTGAATAATTTGAACCAATAAAGTAGGCTGAATAAGTGTAATATATTTATTTACGTTCGCATAAAATGTAATGGTTATATTTTTTTGCGAACTTAACATTCGATAATCATTCGTTTTTCTTTGTAAAAACTCAACCAAATTTATTTCATGAGGTTTTTCAAATTGTGCGCCTTCTTGTCGTCCAATGTCAAGAATTGAAGAAATCATGGAATTCATGTCATTAATTTGTTTAATGGAGAGTTTTAATGTTTCTTTATATTTTTCAGGTTCCCTGTCTTTTATAAGCGTAACTTCATTTTTTAATTTCATTACAGCAAGAGGGGTTTTTAATTCATGAGCAGCGCCTATAAAAAGCTCTTTTTTAAATTTTACAAAAGTTTGTATTTTATTTGTTAAACCATTAATTGAATCTGCTAAGGTATGAAACTCTTGAGGCAGGCTGGTTTTATCAATTTGTGCCATATAGTTTTCATTCATTTTAGAGAGTTTGTCATTAATTAAAATAATAGGCCTTAAGAGTGTCTTAGAAACAGTAACGGCATAAAAAACAACTAAAAATAAACCAAATAAAGAAATAAATAAAAGGTTTTGAAAAATCTGACTTAACATATTAATATAAGTATTTATATTCTTTGTTATTTTAATAAAGTGCTGATTTTTTTTATCAAGAGGATAAAGAATTTGTGCAAAATAATTCTTGCCATTTTGAAATCTATTATAAGTAACTTGGTCAAGGTTTTTAATTTGTATTAAATCAATCGTAACCCCAGAACTTTTAATAAGCAAAAAATTATTAATATCAATTTTGGCATTTTTACTTGTTTTTACTATGAGTTTTGCGTCGTTTAACAAGGAATGGTAGATTTCTTCGTAGATGGTGGATTTGGTATATCCATAAAAAAGTATGGATAAGATAGCTATGAATAGTGAGGTAGCTAAAATCAGTTTTGTATAAAACTGTTTATATATACTCTTATCACTATTCATAAAGAACTACGCTTTTACTTTAGCATCTTCATCGTTTTTAGCTGGGTAACAAAATCTGTAACCTCTTCTTCTAATCGTTTCAATAGTTGAAATATTTAAAGGTTTGTCCATTTTTTGTCTAATTTGGTTAATCGCAACTTCAATAACATTTGGAGTAACTAATTCTGGTTCTTCCCAAATTGCGTCTAATAATTGTTCTTTTGAAACAATTTGTTCTCTGTGACGTGCTAAGTGAGTTAATACTTCAAAAGGTTTCCCTTTTAATTCAATTTCATCACCCATGTAAGTAATTTTTTCTTCATCTGGATTAATTGTTAATTCATCAATTTCAATAACATTAGTCCCACCGAATCTTAATCTTGCTTCAATTCTAGCAAGTAAAATATCGAAGTCAAATGGTTTTTTAATATAATCATCTGCTCCAGCTCTTAAAGCTTCAATTTCACTTTCTTTATCATCTCTTGCTGATACTACTACTACAGCAGTTCTTGAAGATCTGTTTTTTACAATTTTACATAATTCAATACCATCACCGTCTGGTAACATCCAGTCAGTTAATACTAGGTCATAATTTCTGATATCAATAAAGTATACTGCATCTTTATAATTTTCTGCAGCATCTACTTGATAACCAAAATCACTAAGGCCTTCTTGTAGTGTTCTGTTTAAAGTAATTTCATCTTCAATAATTAAAATTCTCATCTATATTTCCCTTTGTTCTTATTAATCTTTAACTTAAGTTAAGTTTAAATTTTCCGAATTATAACATAATTAAAAAAAAATTTAAAGGAATTTTAAGGTAAATTGTAAAATTTGATAAATTATCGATTTTAAGGGCATTTTAGAAGGGCTTTGAGGAAAAAAGTGACATATATATTACATAAAATAAAACAAAAAATAATATTAATTAAAAAGCCAAATTAAGCAAAAAATTAGTTAATCTCAACTATTTGTTAACATAAAAAAGGTATAATATCGAAATTAAAAATTAAGGATATTTATGAATAAAAGTGTAATCAGTTTTTTTGCGGCCCTATCAATATTTGCAACATCTTTAAGTGCAGCTACCTATGCCACTGTAAATGGATCTGAAATTACTTCAGAAGATATAGCTTTAGTAATTAGAAACCCTAAGATTCAATTCGAAACCTTAGAAAAATCTAAAAAAGACGAATTGTTAAATAAGTTAGTGGATCAAAAACTATTGGCTCAAAAAGCGGTTAAAAGTGGAATTAAAAATGATGCTACGTATAAAAAAGCCTTGGCAAAATTAAGTGAAAACTTAGCACTAGAATTTTGGATTCAAAAGAAACTAAAAGAAATCAAGGTTTCTTCTAAAGAGAAAAAACAGTTTTATACAAACAACAAAAATAAATTTAAGCTTCCTGCTCAATTAAGTGCTTCTCATATCTTAGTAAAAGAAGAGAAAGAAGCAATGGCTTTAATTAAAGAGTTAAATAAAGCAAAAAATACAAAAGAAACGTTTTCTAAGTTAGCAAAAACAAAATCTGTTGGACCTAGTGGTAAAAATGGTGGAGAACTTGGTATGTTTACAGCAGATAGAATGGTTCCAGAATTTTCTAAAGCTGCCTCTGCATTAAAAAAAGGTAACTTTACAAAAAAACCAGTTAAAACACAATTTGGATATCATGTAATTTATTTAGATGACAAAATTGCAGAAGGTTTTCAAAAGTTTGAAGCAGTAGAAGCTAAAATTTCACAAAATTTATTAGCGAAAAAGTTTAACGACTTTCTTAAATCAACTGCAGGTGATTTAAGAAAAAAAGCTAAGATAGTAATTAAATAGAAGGAGACAGATTGTCTGTATTAGAAATAGTAAAACCGGGTGTATTAAGTGGGAGTGAGGCTAAAAAGCTTTTCGATTATGCAAAAGAAAATAGCTTTGCTATTCCTGCTGTAAACGTAGTGGGAACAGATTCAGTAAATGCTATATTAGAGGTAGCTGCTAAAGTTAATTCTCCTATTATTATTCAGTTTTCAAATGGCGGGGCTACTTTTTACGCCGGTAAAGGTTTAAAACATAAAGATGCCGGAATTTTAGGTGGAATTGCTGGAGCTATGCATGTGCATACAATGGCTGTTGCTTATGGAGTACCTGTTATTTTACATACAGATCATGCTGCAAGAAAATTATTACCATGGATTGATGGTTTAATAGAAGCTGGGGAAGATTTTTACGAAAAAAATGGACGTCCTTTATATACTTCTCATATGTTAGACTTAAGTGAAGAAAGTTTAGATGAAAATATAACTACCTGTGTTGAATACTTCAAACGTATGTCAAAAATAGACATGATGATTGAAATTGAACTTGGAATTACGGGTGGGGAAGAAGATGGCGTTGATAATACAAGTATTGACAATTCCCTTTTATATACACAACCAGAAGAAGTAGCGTATGCATATGAAGAATTATTAAAAGTAAGTCCTAATTTTACTATTGCCGCTTCCTTTGGAAATGTACATGGGGTATATAAACCAGGAAATGTACATTTATCTCCTATAATTTTGGCAAATTCTCAAGATTTTATTGCTAAAAAATACAATACAAGCAAAGACGCTGTCTCTTTTGTATTTCACGGAGGCTCAGGGTCACAATTGTCAGAAATCAGAGAAGCTATTTCTTATGGGGTAGTTAAAATGAATATTGATACAGATACTCAATGGGCATTTTGGGAAGGTGTAAGAGCGTATGAACTTAAAAACAGAGCCTACTTACAAAGTCAAATTGGAAACCCAGATGGGGATGATAAACCTAATAAGTCTTATTATGATCCAAGAAAACTATTAAGAGCAGGACAAGTAACCCTGGTTGAAAGACTAGAAATTGCGTATTCTGATTTACAAGGTTTAAATAAAAACTAAGTGTAAAAGAAATAA
>Ga0105356_10004898_pt1 | contig 12858 bp, 10 predicted proteins | sample GOMGulsemesocosm_3_FD_83502 | JGI IMG/M metagenome (GOLD analysis project Ga0105356, IMG submission 83502) | Methane-oxidizing microbial communities from mesocosms in the Gulf of Mexico - GOM9D Gulf of Mexico | ecosystem: Environmental > Aquatic > Marine > Cold seeps | place: Gulf of Mexico...
CTATTGCCTTTCATTGCTAGCACAGGTATAACACACGCTGACTTACGCAATTTATAATTTATAACCATACACTTTCGCTGTTTTTTCATTCACTTTGCATGATGCTACAGCGCTATAAAATAAATTAAAATAAAGTTATGGCTACTTTTAAAGGATATTTTTATGACTAAACCTACAGCAGGCACTCTTTTCGGTCACCCGAAGGGACTGTTTCTTTTATTTGGTACCGAAATGTGGGAACGTTTTGGTTATTACGGTATGCGCGCCATTTTGGTCTTGTACCTAGTCGCCAGTGTACAAGATGGCGGTTTTGGTTGGAGCTCAACTGAAGCGCTCAGCTTATATGGATTTTTCACTATGTCAGTTTATTTAACACCTGTAATAGGTGGCTGGTTAGCTGATAATTATATTGGTCAGCGTAAGGCAATTATTTGGGGCGGCATCATTTTCGCTTTAGGTTATTTCACCTTAGGCATTCCTAAAACCATGCTAGCTGGCATGGAAGAAACGGTATTTTATATCGGCTTAGCATTAATAGTTACCGGTAATGGTTTATTTAAAGCCAATGTATCTAGTTTAGTGGGCGATTTATATGAGGATGGTGATCACAGACGTGATGGCGCTTTTACTATTTTCTATATGGGCATTAACTTAGGCGCTTTCTTAGCCCCTTTAATTGTTGGTTACCTTGGCGAAGAAGTAAACTGGCACTACGGTTTTATCGCTGCTGGTTGTGGTATGTTAATTGGTTTAACCTTGCAGCTTACCTTAGCAAATAAATATTTAGGTGATATTGGTATTGAGCCATCAGCTAACCGCACTAAAGGTGAAGAAAAACCCCATGCACCGTTAACCCCTCAAGATATGGATCGCATGAAAGTTATTTTAATCATGAGCATGTTCTCGGTAATTTTCTGGGCCGGTTTTGAGCAAGCCGGTGGTTTATTCACTATTTATGCTTCTGAATTTACTGACCGTGATTTGATGGGTTTTATAGTTCCTGCCTCTTGGTTTCAATCATTAAATGCTATGTTCATTATTTTACTTGCGCCTTTTGTTGCCTCTACTTGGGTTAAAATGGGCTCAAATGAACCGACATCGCCGAAAAAGTTTGCCTTAGCGATGTTATTTTTATCCATAGGTTTTTTCGTGATGTTATGGGCAACTATGATACAAGGAGGCGATGTTGCTGTTAAAGTAAGCATGTTATTCTTAGTTTTTGCTTACCTGTTCCATACCTTGGGTGAATTATGTTTATCACCGATTGGTTTATCTATGGTAACTAAATTAGCGCCGCTTAAATTTACTTCGTTATTAATGGGTATGTGGTTCTTCTTTACCGCTTTATCTAATTGGTTAGCAGCCTTTATTGGTTCATTTGTTGGTGAAGGTGAAGAAATGGTAAATAACGCTGGCAACATCTTTATGGGTGTTGGTGTTGGTGCTTTAATTACCGGCTTTATAATCTATCTTTCTGCGGGTAAATTAGTCCAATGGATGCATGGGGCTGAAGGCGAAGCTTCTCATACTCTTGAAGGTAAACTAGAAGAAGAATTAGAAGTTACGGCTACACATGAAGCTATGCCAAAGAACCATAGCTAATTTGATGTAAAACTCTGATAATAAACGAGCCGATAATGGCTCGTTTTTTTTCGGATTTATTTCAGAAAGGATATTCTTTATGAACTGCTTTTCAAAAAAACAAACATCTCGGCAATTACTCCGAAAATCAATAAGGGCTCAGCGTCAGTCTCTTATTAATTCAGAGCAACAAGAAGCATCAACAAACTTAATGTTACAACTTAAGAACCATAAAGGCATTCAACAAGCTGAACATATTGCTATTTACTTAGCTAACGACAGTGAATTAGATCCTCTGATTTTTATTAAGTGGTGCTGGCAAGAGAAAAAGTCAGTCTATTTACCCGTTATACATCCTTTTAATAAAGGGCATTTACTATTTTTAAAGTATGAAAAAAACACAAAAATGAAAATCAACCAATATGGGATTAGTGAGCCTAAACTTGATGTTACCGCGATCAAGCAAGTCGATAATATCGACATTATTTTCACACCACTGGTTGCGTTCGACAACAAAGGTAATCGATTGGGCATGGGCGGCGGCTTTTATGACCGCACCTTAGCTCGTTGGCATACAGAATTTCAAACGAATAAATCAACCAAACCCTACCCTATTGGTTTAGCACACGATTGCCAGCAGGTACCCGAGATTCCTAGTGAACTATGGGATATTCCTCTACCAGAAATCATCACCCCAAATCAGCATTATAAGTTCTAGAGCCTAGAAACCTAGAACCTAGAATCTAGCCCCTAAACTACATGCTTTAAAATTTCCTGCTATAATCCCGTCAATTTTACACATACCGATAAGAAATATCACTATGACCCAAGATGAAATGAAAAAAGCGGCAGCAATAAAAGCGCTCGAATTTATTAAAAACGATACTATTGTTGGAGTTGGCACGGGTTCAACTGTAAATCACTTTATTGATGCGTTAGCGACAATAAAAGACAAAATTGAAGGTGCGGTTTCAAGCTCAGAAGTTTCTACTGAAAAACTAAAATCTTATGGTATTGAAGTTTTTGAATTAAACAATGTCGACGGTATTGATGTATATATTGATGGCGCAGATGAAATTACCCAACATATGGCGATGATAAAAGGCGGAGGCGCAGCACTAACTCGTGAGAAAATAGTGGCAGCTGTCGCTAAAACGTTTGTCTGTATCGCCGATGAAACTAAGCAAGTTAAGCTGTTAGGAGATTTCCCTCTGCCGGTTGAAGTGATTCCGATGGCACGAAGTTATGTAGCGCGTGAACTTGTAAAATTAGGCGGCGACCCGGTTTATCGTCAAGGTGTTATGACTGACAACGGTTGCGTAATTCTCGATGTGCATAACTTAGAGATAATTGATCCTAAAAAGCTTGAAAACGACATCAACGCCATTGTAGGTGTTGTTACCAATGGTTTGTTTGCACAACGTGGAGCAGACGTTTTAATTCTAGGCACTCAATACGGTGCTAAAGTCGTAAAATAACGCTTTAGAGTTTATACACTATATGCTAGTTTAGAAATCTAGCCATCTAAACATATTATATTTGGTTAAGGCGCAATCCCCCTACTGTCATACACGAGATTTTAGACAAATGAGCAATAATTCATTAGCAAAAGAAAAAATTAAGATTTTATTACTTGAAGGTGTTCACCCGAGCGCTGTTGAAGAGCTAAAAATAAAAGGCTACAGCAATATTGAATGTATAAGTACATCGCTTGCTGAAGAAGATTTGATTAAAAAAATTGCTAATGTTCATTTTATTGGTATTCGCTCGCGTACTCAGTTAACTGATGATGTTTTAAGCCATGCAAAAAAATTGGTCGCTATTGGATGTTTTTGTATTGGTACGAACCAAGTAGAGATTAAAGCAGCACAAAAACGTGGTATTCCGGTGTTTAACGCACCGTTTTCAAACACCCGTTCAGTGGCTGAATTAGTATTAGGTGAAACCTTACTTCTACTACGCGGTATTCCTGAAAAAAGTGCCAAAGCACATCGTGGTGAATGGCATAAATCTGCGGCAGGCTCCGTGGAGGCTCGTGGTAAAACCTTAGGCATTGTTGGTTACGGCCACATTGGTATGCAATTAGGTATTTTAGCTGAAACCTTGGGCATGCGTGTTCGCTTTTACGATGTTGAAACTAAGCTGCCACTAGGAAATGCTAGCCAAGCGTCAAGTTTACCTGCTTTATTAAAAGAAGCAGATGTCGTTAGTTTGCATGTACCAGAAACCAAACAAACGCAAAACATGATGGCTGAAAAAGAATTTTCCGCTATGAAAGACGGCGTGATTTTTATTAATGCCTCTCGTGGTACGGTTGTTGATATCGACGCCTTATCACAAGCATTAAAGAGTAAAAAAGTAGCTGGAGCAGCAATCGACGTTTTCCCTGTTGAACCAAAAGGTAATGACGAAGAGTTTATTTCACCCTTACGTGAATTCGACAATGTTATTTTAACACCGCACATTGGCGGTAGCACCAAAGAAGCTCAATCTAACATTGGTTTAGAAGTAGCCAGTAAAATGGCGAAATATTCTGACAACGGCTCAACACTTTCTGCGGTTAACTTCCCTGAAGTTTCTTTACCAGGGCACTCTGGTACAAGTCGTTTATTGCATATTCATCACAACCAACCGGGTGTTTTAACGCAAATCAACCAAACATTTGCCCATCATAATATTAATATTGCCGCGCAGTATTTACAAACTGATGATCAAATAGGTTATGTAGTTATTGATATTGAAGCGCAAGACAGCGAAGTGGCATTACGTGAATTAAAGCAGATTGACGGAACCATTCGCGCACGTATTCTTCATTAATATATAGATACTTATAAATTAAAAACGAGGCTAAATTAAGCCTCGTTTTTTGTATCTGATACTTTATTTTTACTTACAGTATAAACTTACAGTCCCTTCCTTTATGCTGAATTTTCCTACATGGATGTAGGTACTTAGGTTTAGTCCGGAACTATAAACCCGTATTTCAATATCCATTTTTCGTTATATAAGTGCTAACTCCTAAAAAGCCTACGCCCGCAATTCACATTCACTTCAATGAAACAACAACACCTTGCGGCTTATCAAGCAAACGACTCACTTTTTCAAGTAATACTTCATCATTGCCAATAAAATTTCTTATTGCATCTGTCATCACTAATTTAGCTTCTGTCTCAGTATCAGGTGTTAACGGGCTGTGCAATTCGATTTTTTTCCCATCGTGCTCATAAGACATCTTTATAGGTTGCTCTAAAATCCTAATAACTGTCCCTACGGGGATATTATTGTATAGCCATTCAATATCATCGGCATACATGCGAATACAGCCAGAACTTGCTCGCATTCCAATACCAAATCGCTTATTTGTTCCGTGGATCAAGTACTCACTTGTACCTATGCGTAATGCATATTTTCCAAAGGGATTATTTGGACCTGCGGCAAACTCTTTAGCCATTTTCCTACCATGTTCAACGAAATAACGTTCGCGCATATCTTTGGTAGGCCGCCAAACAGGATCTTTACGTTTATCACCAATAGTACTAGTAACATGTGGCGTAGCAAGCCCTTGTCTACCAACACCCACAGGAAAAACATACACTAATTTTTCACCCTCAGGATAGTAATACAAACGCATCTCAGCAAGATTGATAACAATGCCCTCACGTTTCCCAAAAGGTAATAACATTTGTTTTGGGATAATAATGTTTTTATCTTGATTAGGTAAAAATGGGTCTACGCCAGGATTAGCCGCTAACATTGCCATAAATCCAACATTGTATTTCTCCGCTAAAACTTGAAAGTAATCTCCTCTAATAACTTTATGGCTAACAGGTTCACCGATGATTCTTGATTCTTTCGAGGGTAAATTATAAACACTAGCCAAACATAGAAAGGATAAAAAAGAACTAAAGAGCAAGGCTAATTGGATTAAATACTTCATTAAATAATTATTCTTCTAACCAATATGGTTGCATAGCAAGCGCCATTTTTTTAGAGCTGTTCAAAGCAACTAATAAGCCTTCAACTTTACTGCCCTGCCATGAAACTAATTTAGTTGGTTTTTCATCTAAGGTTTGTAATTGTTGATGAATAATCCATAAAGTTTGTAATTCACTTATCCCTTGCTGAATATCTAGCCAAGGTGTTCGGTATTGCTTGCGATCTTCTTGATCGAACAACAGCCCAAACCAAGTAGTCGTTAACAAACTCCTATTTAATAACTTTGCATGGGACAAATATTCTTCACTAGTCAGCTCTTGATTATCGCTAGCAGTAAATACTGCCCCCATGCTGTCCGTTAAGCATTCCTGAGCAAATGGCAAAACTGACTCCTTACATTGTGTTTTCTCAGCTAATAGCATTGACAATAAATCAGCCTGCAAGCAGTTAAATCGTTCACCATGGAGTAATTCAAGTACATTTTCACTATTAGGAAGTCTGCGTTTTTCTATTTTTAACTGTTCAAGTAATTGCTGACTATAATTCAACTTATGACGATAATTACCAGTTTTAGTCGTCAGTTCTTGCAAGTTAACTGCATTATCCACCCAGGACAATAAGTGGATAAAGTAGCTCAGTTCATTACGTAACTTTTTAGAATGCTTAGGCAGATAATCATCAAAGAGCCAAAAGCCATGTCGCATTAAGGCTAAGGTTTCGGTTATTTTTTCTAACTCAATTAAACTAGGCATGACAATATAATGTTCAAGATGATCATGTAAATGCGTCAAACAGTCGTTTATACCCGTATTAAATGCACTTAAAATACCAAAACTAGACTCCAGGGGCAGCATATCTGCTGTTGGTTTTTCCCAGTTCTCTGGCGTGTTATTCCATAATCGATAACCACGCGCCGCTTTACTTTGACTACTCGGACGAACAGATATTACTGAGAACAATTGCTTCGCCAATAACAATAAATCTTCAGTTTCTCCTGAGACAAGCTCGAGTTCGAGCTCACAAAGTGAGACGCTTCTGCCGTCGCTGCTGATATCACCTTGATCAAACGCTAACTCAATAACAGAACCAGAACTTAAGGTAACTACCCAAATAATACGGGTAAAGTCAGTTAAAAATAGCGGTACCAATGCATTTTGTAATTGATCTACATCTTGGCTAGTCTGCCATATCTCATCAGGGAATAGCGCAAGTTCTGGATAATTATTACTTATGTCGACGTTATATTCCGGTCGTTGATGTAAACCTGCGATAACGACACCTGCCGTTTTAATCGTTTGCTCTAACTGACCATCACAACCACGAACCCTCAAACCCATGTCATGTTTGCGAAAATTTAAACCTGCAGTGTCGTAATAGCAATTCGATAATTGCTTAGTAATACAGCTAAAAGAAAGTTGTTGAGCCGAGAGTAAATGGGTGATGTTTTCTTGAGTGTTTTCACTGACCACAAAATACTTAAGCTCTATTTCGGTAACCATATGCTTCCAATAATAATTTTACAATTAAATAAGTTTACAATAGCAAGAGCTGAAAACAAGTAGCTAAGTTATTATTCCATTCAATTCATGGCAATTAATGAACTTTTTAATAAAAAAACCTTAATGTTCGTAAACTTAACTTGCTATCACTTCAGCAAAGCCCTAATATTTTGCCATTACTCATTTCTCAAGCATTACTGGTAGTTTCATGAAAAGCATAAAAGGTTTATTTGTTGGCTTAGCCCTTAGTTTATCTCTCCCACTTATTGCAGAAGAAGTACCTGCCAATTTGGCTTCTGGTTATATTTCTGATGATCTTTTCGTCTACATGCACTCAGGTGCAGGTAATAATTATCGTATTCTTGGTAGTGTAAATTCAGGTGTAGAAGTTAAAATCACCGGAAAGCATGAAAATGACTACACAGAAATCATCGATGATAAAAACCGCAATGTCTGGATTGAAAGTAAATACGTTTCTCTAAAACCTGGTTTACGTTTTGTTATTGCCGAACTTAACGAAAGGCTAGCTAACACAGCAACTGGTAGTGATAATTTATCAAACGAACTAGACGTGGCTAAAAATAACATAGATAAACTGACCAAAGAGAGAATTGCGCTCAATAATGAAATAAGCCAATTAAACAAAACACTTACAACTACCCAGGCAAAATTAAAAGACCAAGATACCAATATCAAAAAAGAATGGTTTTATAATGGCGCTATTGTACTTGTGGTTGGCTTACTTTTAGGCTTGTTGATACCTCGGCTTACTGCTCGTCGTAAAGGTTCAATGGATAACTGGAAGTAATCGCTGCTCTGTTATAAAAAAATCGCGTATAACCTGCGCGATTTTTTTATGTGTTTTCTTACATATAAACTTTAGTTATTTCTTATTTTTACCTAACTTTCCTTATTCGTTTTAAAGCAAGCCAATGCCCTCCCTCTTATTTAACTTAAAGCCTTGGCTATATTCAGTTAATTAGGCCTACTTTACCTCTATATAATAGGAATAAAAACACGTATAATTTATTTTATACTTGAATACAAACCTCCCTATATAAAACAAAGGGAATTGTAAAATTAAAGAGTGAATATTACCTAGCATGTTATCTCCTAAATCTATCTTAACTGCGCTAATTTTAGCAGCAAGCATAACCTTGAGCACAAATTCTTTAGCTGAACCTTGGATAGATACTTCAGATATTTACTTAAAAGCTAACATTCAGTTACTGGCCGACACAGGTCATATTATTACGCCAGTAACCACTTACCCTCTCATGTGGCACGATATTATTCGCGATATTAAAAACATAGATCCCAATAATCTAAGCGCTAATCAGCAAGCTGCTTATCATTATATTAAACATCAATTTAAACGAGCAAGTCGTAACCAAACTAGCATAAAAACCCAAGTTGGGCTTGAAAACAAACGTTTCACTAGTTTTGGCGAACAAAGCAGTGATAAAAACAGTGTCAGTGTGCACTCAAGTTTCATGTTCGACAATGTTGCTGCTAAGCTTTCTCATAGCTATACCCATGACCCTATTGATGGCGAAAAGGTCCGTTTAGATGAAAGCTATATTGCCGCATTTGTTGGTAATTGGGTGTTTTCTTTTGGTCGACAAAACCGCTGGTACGGACCAAGTTGGGATACTAGTTTAAGTTTAACCAATAACGCCCGCCCAATTGCTGCATTCGCTGTATCACGTAAATCAGCAGTACCATTTACCGTTCCTTTTACGGAGTTTGATATTCCATGGACAGTGACCAGTTTTATGGGAAAAATGGATGATGACCGCGTAGTCAAAAACACCTTACTGTGGGGGTTTAGATTAAACTTAAAACCATTTAAAAATTTAGAACTAGGTATTACTCGATTAGCGCAATGGGGAGGAGATGGTCGCTCGCAAAGTTTATCTACTTTTGGAGATATACTGCTTGGTAAAACTAACTGTGGTGTTGATGATGTGGTTTGTGATGAAAACAACCCAAATCCTGCCAATCAGCAAGCAGGTTATGACTTTCGTTACAGTTTTGCTTTATTTAGTATCCCTATGAGCCTTTATGGTCAAAAATTTGCAGAAGATGGCAGCGAAGGCACAATGAAATATCTTAGCAAAGCGCAGCCACAAGTTGGTTTCGACGCTAATTTAACTGTTTTTGGCAAACCAAGCACTGTTTTTATAGAAATCACAGACAGCTTAGCTGATTGTGGAAAGGTGAGGGATAATATTGGTGACTGTTATTATGAGCACTCAAGTTATGCTACCGGTATGCGTTATAATGGTCGTAGTATTGGCAGTACTTATGAAAACGATTCAAAAACGTATGTGTTAGGCGCTATTTCTCAGCTCGATGTAAATACTCGGCTTACAACTAAAATACGCTATTTAGATTTAAATACTGATAATCAAGACAAAGCCCCTGACAATCCTATCGTAGGTAATACCGTGACTAGCATTGCTGAACAGGTTTGGATGATATCAAGTAGTGCTCAACACGCGTATAAAAACTGGCGTTTTACCTTAGCTGCAGAGGTAAGCCACTCAACTTTTGTTAATGATATAAGTAATGAAACAGATTTTAATACCTCATTTATGGTTGAATATAATCTTTAACAATTTAACAATACAATAATTTCAGCCAGTTTAGCCTAAAGTACGCGTTCACTGCTTTAAAAATATGATAGTTAATCAGGGGTATCTAAAATGTCATTAATCAAACACTGTCCAGTCTATCTAATAAATCTAGACTGTGCAGCTGATCGATTGTTGAGTATGGACAAACAGCTTTCAGAAATAGGTATCAGCTACGAAAGGGTTCCAGCAATAAAAGGTAGCAACTTGACGGAAGCTGAAATCAACACTGAGTATTCAGCGGCACTGAATAAAAAGTTTTTTAGAGCGGCTTTAACCTTAGGTGAAATTGGCTGCTATATTAGTCACAGAAATATTTGGCGAAAAATGGTCGCCGAAAATATAGAATTCGCCGTAGTACTCGAAGACGACATGATTATTGAAAATAACTTTATCAAGCTTTTTTCACTCTCCGAGGTCTTAAAAAAATATAACTTAATTAAGTTAGCCGATAATAGAAACCACCTCCCAAAACAAAAAAGTAAATTAGATCAAGAGTTTGAATTGGTTAATTTCACAAAAATACCAAACTGTACAACCGGCTATACAATCAATTTGGCTGGTGCAAAAAAACTATTGGCAAGAGAAGTATTTTATCGCCCTGTCGATATTGATATCCAGTTTTGTCAAGAGCTTGACTTGTCTGTATTTGGTTTACGTCCTTACCCTATCAGTGAAAATAAAAACTTCACTAGCGACATCGCACTATTAAATGGTGGATTTCACGGCAATAAAAGTACTAGCTTTATTAGGAATATTAAATACAGATTACACCTATGGTACTTAAGAAAAACGCATCTATCAGGTGAACTATAATAATGCTAAATTAGCACTTTAATTTTTTAAATAATACGAAAGCTACTTTTCCTTTGTTACCTCTGAAGGATCTTGTGGCTCACCAAAATTTCCAATAACTTAATTTTTTACGCATTTTATATTGACGAACTATATCAATTTTTTTTGTGCTGTTTGTATCACCCTGAGCCATCTTTTCATCGATAGCCGCTAACAACCGTTGTGATGATTGACCGTCTTGGTATGGGTGATTTTCATCAATAAAATGCTGAATATGAGCCATTAATTTAGCAGGGAGTGATAATGCTCGCTCTATTGAAGGTTCTAATAAATGAGCTGAATCAATATCAATCAAAAAGTCGTCTGGAGATATATTTTTATAGGTTACGACCGGTTTATTTAGTAATAAAAACATCATCAACACGGATGATGTATCACATACCATGACATCAGCTTGCTGTAATAATGGAATGACATCATCTGTTTCAACAAAAGTTAAATGTTCACTTTGAATCGTTTTATATTGCTGAACAATTTTTTTATCCATTTTAGGATGAAATTGGACTAACCATTGCCAACGACCCGTCTTACTGAGTTTCTTTACGGTTTCAAATATGTCAGATGCACAAGATAAGCGAGATGAGAATGTTGAGCATAATAAAACCGTAGCTTTGTTATCTTCTTTATTCGCATTATTTTCTGTATATAAAGGGTCTAAAGCACACCACCCCGTCTCTTTTACATCGAACGATTGATGAATACTTCGCAGGCGTTCAAATTCTCGAGTTGAGCTAGGTCCTTGCGTACAATAAAGGTCAAAACAATGTCGTACTTTGTAATGATCGTTTTTACCTTTTCTATCGAGTTTCCCTGCATCAAAGCCATGAAATACTGCGACATTAATACCCGGTAGAAATGTCGGTGCAATATTGGCTGGGTATAAAATAGCCATGGGATTAAATTTATTTATTTCATCAACACTGCTTAACACTCTTTCGTTTTTATCGAAATAGTTTACTGTTACAGAGGCACCTTCGGCAAACCATGCTACCTCGCCACCACGCTCAATAATTAATTTTTGTACTGGTCTTAAAATAGCAAAACTATAGTTTTGAGAAATATAAAATAAATAACGTTTAACAGACATTAGGTCTTCATAAGGTAGAATAAAACTAAGCCGAAATTCTACCACTAATACAGGAAAATGCATTTTTTTATCTGAGTTAGACAACTTTTTTACAAAAGTATATATGATAGATGCCTTAGACATAAAAATTTGTTTGACAATAACTGAGCAAATACGTTACTAATAGATGACTGTTTGCTTTAACGAGCGATAACAAACTAAATAAGATGAATTTAATGACAACAACGTTTAAAACAAGAAATGCTATTCGCATTAACCTCCTCCTCGCATTATTGGTGCGCGGATAGGACGTTTATTGTTGTAAATTAAAAATAATCCTAAACCCGCGCTTATAACGCGGGTTTTTTTATGCCCGTATTTTAGATAAAGCGACAACTCATAAATAGCAAGAAAGATTAAGGAACAGCACATGGACAACAAAGTAATTATTTTCGATACCACTTTACGAGATGGCGAACAGGCTTTAAATGCCAGCTTGTCGGTTCATGAAAAATTACAAATAGCCCTAGCCATTGAACGTTTAGGTGTAGACGTGATGGAAGTTGGCTTTCCTGTTTCTTCGCCAGGCGATTTTAAATCAGTGCAAGAAATTGCTCGCACCGTTAAAAGCTCTCGTGTTTGTGCTTTAGCCCGTGCGGTAGAAGGTGATATTCAAGCCTGTGCTGACGCTTTAAAAGTTGCTGATCAGTTTCGTATTCATACCTTTATTTCTACCTCTGACGTTCATGTACAACAAAAATTGAAAAAAGATTTCGCCGATGTAGAAGCAATGGCAATACATGCCATTAAGTTTGCTCGAAAATTTACTGATGATGTCGAATTTTCTTGTGAAGACGCCGGCCGTACCCCTATCGACAATTTATGTCGCATGGTTGAAAACGCAATTAAAGCTGGCGCTACTACAATTAATATTCCAGATACCGTCGGCTACACCTTGCCGAATGAATTTGGCGGTATTATTACCCAGCTATTTAACCGCGTGCCAAATATCGATCAAGCCATTATATCTGTACATTGCCATAACGACTTAGGTTTAGCAGTAGCAAACTCAATGTCGGCAGTACAAGCAGGTGCTCGTCAAATAGAATGTACTATTAACGGCATTGGCGAACGCGCCGGCAATTGCTCGTTAGAAGAGGTTGCGATGATAATGAAAACCCGTCAAGACTTCTTAAACGTGCACACGAATATCAAACATCAAGAAATTGCCCGTACTTCAAAACTAGTTAGCCAATTATGCAATATGCCGGTTCAATTAAATAAA
>Ga0105356_10004899_pt1 | contig 12855 bp, 8 predicted proteins | sample GOMGulsemesocosm_3_FD_83502 | JGI IMG/M metagenome (GOLD analysis project Ga0105356, IMG submission 83502) | Methane-oxidizing microbial communities from mesocosms in the Gulf of Mexico - GOM9D Gulf of Mexico | ecosystem: Environmental > Aquatic > Marine > Cold seeps | place: Gulf of Mexico...
CAGAACCAGCTCATCAAGATAAATCTAGCTCCAATACAAAGAGTAGTCCTAGCAAGGTTGCATATTTACCTCGTAGACGGCCACGATAAGGTGTTCAACAATGCGTAAAGAAAAAGCGAAATACAACAAAGCTATATTACCAGAGCACCAAGGTAATCCATTCATTGAAGCTCTTCGACCTAAAGCTACTGAAGATGTGGTGATGGACGCTTTTAGCCACTACCCTGAATTAGATGAAGATATAAGGCAGCATCCAGATCCATTAGTTAGAGAGGAATATACGCTACGACTTAAAACTTTACGTCAACCGCTGCCCCTTTATTATGATTGTTTTAGAGCAATCGAGTTTGCATTAAAAACAGGTTATTCAGCTAAGAATCCATTAAGCCCTACTACAGCACAATTATTACATTACCCTGTTGACGAAAGACCTGATATAGAGCCACATACGGGATACTTTGAGCCTAAAGGAGACAGTATTACTCTTATCGGTGAGAGTGGTGTAGGAAAATCAAGTTTACTTGAACAGGTGCTCAATTATTTTCCAAATGTCATCGAACATGATGAGTACCAAGGAACAGTAATGGAGCATAAAAACCAAATTGTTTGGTTAAAAGTAGATTGCCCCCACAATTCCAGTGTAAGAGATTTGTGCGAAGAGATCTTGGGTGCTCTTGATTTAGCTATTGGAAATGAACTTACTAAGCCAGCTTCTACAATTGGCAAAATAATTCGACAAATTGAGCAGAAAATAAAAGTTAATTTTCTTGGAATTCTTGTTATAGATGAGATGCAGCGACTTCAATTTAAAAGAACCGGTGGTGAAAACAATCTACTTAACTTTTTGCATAGCTTAGTGAATAAATTAGGAGTTCCACTGTTTTTTTGTGCTAACCCTCCATTTGATAAAACATTAGCTAAGACGCTAAAAGCAGCAAGAAGAGCTGAAAGTGGCGGATACTTTACAATGGAACCATTAACTCGTGACAGTGCTGGATGGGATTGTTTCGTTCACGAGTTATGGGACTTACATTGGACTAATATAACTACCGAATTAACAGAAGAACTAAATGATAAGTTGTTCGAGTTATCTGTTGGCAATCTGGATATGGCTCATAGAATTTATCGTGATGCGCAAAAGTTAGTAATTGGCTCTGGTGATGAAAGAATAACAATAGCAGTTCTTGAACAGGCTCATGTTTCTGCTTGTGGGTTATCATCAAAAACTGACGAGATTATACAATTACGTGAAAAGAATGCGCTCCCTAGAAGAAAGAAAACGACTACTAAAGTCACTTCACTACATGAGAATAAAAAGACCACAAGTAGCAAAAAAGTGATTGGAGATATTACTCGTCCACAACATCCAGAATTTGAAATTCAACTTAGAGAGCTTCAAAGTGCCATCGATATTCCTGATCGTATAACCGATCCTGATCTATTAAGAAGAGCACTCGATGAAAGTGACCCTGTCGTTTACTTTAAAGATAAAAATATATTATGTGATGACCCTCTAGAGCAGTTTAATTAGAGTGGTCTAAAATATAGGCAGGATATTTAACTATCGATAAGTAAATGCAGCTGCCCACTTCATTACCTGATGAAACTCTTTTTAGTCGTTATGTTCGGCATATGACTATGCTAGGTATGAATGGGGAAGATTATCTCAAAGCCTTATTAAAAAAACCTCGTGCAAGCATTCACCCATATTTAACTATAGGCATCACTAAAGCAGCACAGGTATCAAGTAATACAGTGTCTACAATCTACCGAGAACAAACGTTAGGTAGATTGTTTTCATATTTTTTACCTCAACAGTCTCAACCAATATTCAAAACCCTCCTTTCCAATAATGGCAATGCAGCTATTAGAGCATGCCAATTAGTAACCTTTAAAGAGTCGGAGAAGCTATCATTAAAATATTGTCCACATTGTGCGAGGGAAGATATAAAAAAGCATGGTGTTGCATATTGGCACCGTATGCACCAAGTACCAGGTATAGAAGCCTGCCATTTGCACGGGTTTTGGCTAATTCACGAAGAGTTACCCGAAAGGCCTCATGTTAAATTTTTACTATTGCCTACACATGCACAAGAAGCAAAACCTTGCTCCGATCTTAGCTACGAATTTGCGAAATTTACGGAAAGATTATTAAAAAAAATATCAAGAACTAATAAAAAATTCGATCAGAATACCATCATAGTACACCTGAAAAAGCACAACTTCATGACAGGAGATAAGCGTTTTAAAAGAAAGGAACTCACTTCAGACTTATTTCACTTTGCGCAAAAGCTAGAACATATTTCACCTTGCTTATTACCTTATTCAGAAACAGATTATCGGTATTGGTCATATTTACTTTCAGGCGATGTATCTCAGCATCCTTTTAAGTACCTGCTAGTCCTATTTTGGATGGAATACACATCAAATAACGCTAGCGAGGCTAGTCAAATAGCATACGAGGAAAAGCAAGACGCACACAAGGAAGACTGCTCTGCTTTATGCATCCGTCTGTTAAAACAAAGAGAGTCATTGGCCGAAGTAAGCCGTATTACTGGGAAGAGTAGGTGTTACATAAAAGCGTTAGCTATGAAAAACAATATCCCAGTTGAACTAAAGCCTAAGGTTATTACTGAATCTCTCATCTGTGCAGTTCTAAAAATGGCATACAAAGGCTTCCATCGAAAAGTTATGGCGACACAATTTCAAATATCGACAGGAAGCGTAGAGCAAATCATTTCGTCTGAAGAAGGCTTAGTTGAAAAGCGGAAAAAATTTAAATACCAATCAAAAAGGAGAAAGTACAAAGCTACAATATTAAGAGCTATCAGAGATAATCCGTTCGCCATTAAACAAGAAATAAAAAAACATTGTTATGCTGCTTTTCATTGGCTTTACGCAAATGAAAGAGCTTGGCTAAATGCAACCTTGCCTCCCCCTACTAAACCTATAGTGCGCTCAAAAATTGACTGGGGCAAAAGAGATCTTGAGTTAGTCCCTAAAGTTAAAACAATTATGTGTAAGACTAAAGGTACTATAACTCGAACCAAACTAGATAAAGCACTAGGTGGACATGGTTGGTTAATTAGAATGCAGCATAAATTGCCATTAACAATGGCTACATTTCACCAATTAAATATGAAAATGGTTTAGAGGTTATTTTATGTTAACCTTTTCTAATAGCTGCAATACCAGTTCCCGCTGAAAATATTGATAATCATCAGGAATGTGTAGGTTGATTATCTTCAGCAAGAATGCATCGTCAGTATGCTTTTCAATTCGGTCAATGTGTTGTTGTTCAAACACATAAATTTGATCAGCCCATTGCAACATTTCTACAGTGCAAAGAGTCGAATTAGCTTTACTCACATATTTTTCGCTGAGGCCTGCGGATTTGTACTGGTGGTCACTATTGGCAGCACGGAACAGCTCTTCAGCAGTTTTACTGCGCTGAATATTAGCGGTACATAAAAATAGAATATTCATTAGCACTTGCCCCTCATGAGAAGTCACCTGTTCTCATGCGAACCAGCATGTCCATCACTTCATCAACATCAATAGTTAACTGCTCAAATGGTGACTTACCTTGCAAGGGGCGCTTGGGTTTAGTTAGCCATTCTTGGCACGCCCGATCATCAAATTTAAAATGCTTCATCAGCTCTTGATAAATATCAAAATTCTCTGCTTTTAAATGCTCTAATTCAGTTAAGCAAGTATGTTTTTCTACAGAAGATTTGGCGTTTTGATTAGACATAAATTTGAGTTTTTAAGTAGTGATGATCTATATCAACACTAAAGCATAAAATCCATTTGATGTCTAACTCATAATGATACATACTATTTCAACTCAATTAGAAAATGTCAATAGAATCAGAATTATCGAATGGACGAATTCAGTTTTGCACAGAAGCAGCGCTTAGCTTATATCGACTTTAAGCTCTATTTTACTGGGATGGTAACTCGCAGTGAAATCGTCAGTCATTTCGAATTAGGCCTTGCCGCAGCAACTAGAGATTTAAAATTTTACAAAGATAATGCGCCTGAAAACATGGCGTATGATAACGTAGAAAAAAAATACTTCATTACAACGCACTTCAAGCCCATATTTAAACATGATGCTCGCCGTACTCTTATCAAGCTAGCGAATAACATAAGCGATGGTTTTGACTCTATTGGTGATACATCATTCCCTATTGAATCACCAAGCCCGTTAAATGTACCTGATATTGATATTATCGCTAAGCTATCTCAAGCGATCATCAACCATAAGCCTATTAGCGTTATATACACCTCTTTAAGCAGTGGTTCAGGTGCAAGAGAGCTTGTGCCTCACTCAATAGTAGATAACGGCTTACGGTGGCATTTAAGAGCGTATGATCGCAAATCAAAGTCATTTAGAGACTTCGTTTTAACTCGCATTACCAAAGTTACAATTCAAGCACAGACACCATCCCCTGAAGAAGATAAGTTAGAAGATCATCAGTGGATGCGTATGGTGCCATTACAAATTATTCCGCACCCAAATAATGTTAAGCACCCAACTGCTATAAAACTCGATTTTGGCATGGAAAAAGGCATGTTAGAAGTTAACGTGCGTGCCGCAATGGCAGGTTATTTATTAAGACGTTGGAACGTGGATTGTTCTGAAAGTGCTTCACTTTCAGGCCCAGAATACCAGCTCTATTTGCAAAACAGTCAAACATTATACGGTGCAGAAAATCTCGCAATTGCACCTGGCTATCAGCATAGCTAAATACTCATTAAAGAATTTAAAAAGGAAGTTAACCAACATGGTTGAACAACACAAAAAAGCATTAGAAAAACAACTCTGGAATATTGCCAATACCTTACGTGGCAACATGAGTGCCGATGAGTTTCGTGATTATATTTTAGGGTTTATCTTCTACAAGTATTTGTCTGAACGCATGGACTTATATGCTGATGAGCTATTAAAAGAAGATGGCATTAAGTTTGACGCTATTAATGAAAGCACAGACGAAGGCAAAGAATACTTAGAAGCGATTAAAGAAGAGACAATCGACCATTTAGGTTACTTCTTAAAACCTAATGAGCTATTTCATGTATTGGCGCAAAAAGGTGAAAACGGCGAATTTATTTTAGAAGACTTATCTGAAGTGCTTAACCATATAGAGCAAAGCACTATGGGTACTGCCGCAGAAGATGATTTCAACGGTTTGTTTGATGATTTAGACCTAACCTCAAACAAACTTGGCAAAACAGAAAATGCTAAAAACGAGCTTATTTCTAAAGTAATAACTCATCTTGATGATATTGACTTTCTTCATCATGAAACTGACATTGATGTACTGGGCGATGCTTACGAATACCTTATTGGTCAGTTTGCCTCAGGCGCAGGTAAGAAAGCCGGTGAATTCTACACACCACCTATGGTTTCAACATTACTAGCCAAATTAGTAACACAAGGTAAAGATAAACTTAAAAGCGTTTACGACCCCACTTGTGGCTCAGGCTCACTACTTTTAAAAGTATCAAAAGAAATTAAACGCAAAGGCGGTGAAGTTGGCGGTTATTTTGGACAAGAATCTAACCCAAGTACGTACAACCTAGCTCGTATGAATATGATTTTACATGGCGTGCATTATCGTAATTTTGATATTCAGCAAGACGATACCTTAGAACAACCACATCATATTGAAAAACGTTTTGAAGCAGTTGTGGCAAATCCTCCATTTTCAGCTGACTGGAATGCGTCAGCAGGCTTTTTAACTGATGAACGCTTTCAGGATTATGGAAAGTTAGCACCTAAAGGTAAAGCTGATTTTGCCTTCGTTCAACACATGATTCATCAATTAGATGAAAACGGCACGATGGCTGTTGTATTACCTCATGGCGTGTTATTTCGTGGTGCATCAGAAGGCCATATTCGTAAACATTTAATAAAGGATAAAAATTACATTGATGCAGTGATTGGTTTGCCAGCTAATATATTCTACGGCACTGAAATACCAACGTGTATTTTACTTTTAAAGAAAAATCGAGAAAACAAAGATAATATTTTATTCATTGACGCAAGTTCATATTTTCAAAAAGCTACTAATCAAAATTTAATCAGTGAAGAAGACGTCGATAGAATAATTTCCTGTATTACTAACCGGAAATCGATTGAAAGGTTTTCTCATGTAAGTTCAATAAATAAAATTGAAGAAGAACAAGAGTTTAATCTAAATATACCTAAATATGTTGATACATTCCAAGAAGAAAACCCTGTTTGTTTAGAGTCTACAACTAATTCAATAATTGATATTGAAAATCAGCTTTCAAAGGTTGACTCTAACATTCAATCTTTTTGTAAAGAGCTTGGTATCATTTCTCCATTTGGAGATACCAATGCTGTCTAATCAACTTCCTGGACTAAGGTTTCCAGAGTTTAGCGAAGAGTACAATACTCAAAAAATTGAAAATATTCTTACGAGAATTAAAAATCCAGTCGATTTGGAAGTTGATGTAGCCTACACAGAAATAGGTATTCGTTCGTGGGGTAAGGGAATATTTCATAAAGAAAATACCAATAAAGAACAAATTGGTAACAAACGAGTATTTTGGCTTGAATCTGACTTGTTCATAGTGAATATAGTTTTTGCATGGGAACAAGCTGTTGCTAAAACCACTGAACAGGAAGTCGGGAAAATAGCTTCGCATAGGTTTCCAATGTATAAACCTAAGAGTGAGTTAGCTGACTTAGATTACTTAGTTTGGTTCTTCCTAACTAATAGAGGTAAGTACCTTTTAGAAATGGCCTCTCCAGGGGGAGCTGGACGAAATAAAACCCTTGGACAAAAAGAGTTTAACAGGTTGCTACTTTGTTTGCCTCGTGTAGAGGAACAAAACAAAGTAGCTAAAGCGTTAAACTCAATTGATAAAAAGATTAGTTTACTTAAAGAAAAACATGTCTTGTTATCACAATACAAAAAAGGCGTGATGCAAAAGCTGTTTAAGCAAGAAATTCGTTTTAAAGATGAGAATGGCAATACCTTTCCTGACTGGCAACTTGAGCCAATTGGTAAATATCTTGAAGAATACAAAGAAAGAGTGTCAGCAGATACTGAGATTCCGGTATTAACCTCTTCTCGAACAGGCTTGTACCCACAACAACGAGCAGTTGTTAACGAAGGTGAATACGGAGTTGTTCCTAAAGGTTATTTCACATATCGCCATATGAGTGATGACTTGGTTTTTAAGTTTAATATTAATCGTATATGGGATCGTGGGGCTGTAAGTAAAGAATATCCTGTTTTTAAAGCGGTTGGGATGAACTCATACTTTTTAGAGTTATGCCTGAATGAAGGTGACAGCTTTAAGCGTTTTGCAATACAACAAAAAGTTGGTGGAACTAGAACTCGCTTGTACTTCAAAAACTTAGTGAAATTAAAGCTTAATACTCCGAGTCTCGAAGAACAAAATAAAATTGCAGAGTTCTTACAGTGTATAGATAAAAAAATAAACTCTGTTAAAGAGCAAGTTGAACTAACGCAAACCTTTAAAAAATGCTTGTTGCAGCAAATGTTCGTTTAAGGAAATTGCTTATGCCTAAAAGAAAAGGAAGTTAATGTGGCCTATCAGTCAGAACAAGAGTTAGAAGATAACTTAGTTGCGCAACTTGCTAAAAAAGTTGATGGCTTGCAGCAGTTTGAAAAGGTCAATATCACCGATATTGACTCACTAAGAGCTAACTTAAAGAAGCAGCTTTCACAGCTCAATGGATTCGAAATTAGTGATAATGAGCTTAAGCAAATTCGCAATGCTTTAGGGAAAGGTAATGTATTTGATAAAGCGAAAATACTGCGTGATAGGCTACAAATAAATAAAGACGATGGCACCGCTGGTTATATTCGCTTTATTGATAGTGATGTTAGTAAAAACTATTTTCAGGTAACGCAACAAGTTACCGTAGAAGGTCGTTATAAAAACCGCTATGACGTAACAATATTGGTTAACGGCTTACCACTAGTGCAAATTGAATTAAAGCGCCGTGGCTTAGAGCTTAAAGAAGCGTTTAATCAAATTAATCGCTATCAGCGTCATTCTTACTGGGCTGAAGATGGCTTGTTCCAATATGTGCAGGTATTTGTTATCTCTAATGGTGTAAACACTAAATATTACGCTAATAATCGCAAACAAAGCTTTAAACAAACCTTCTTCTGGGCAAAAGAAAATAACGACAGTTATACCGAATTAGACCAATTCGCCAAGGTGTTTTTAACCCCCCAACACTTAACAGATATGATCACTAAATACGTGGTTTTAAATGAAACAGACCGCATATTAATGGTGATGCGTCCTTATCAAATATATGCCACCGAAGCGATTATTGACCGAGTAGCGGAGCGTGAAAAGTTAAAAACTAATAACCAATCAATAGAAAAGCAAAATGGCTATATTTGGCATACTACTGGCTCTGGTAAAACACTTACCTCATTTAAAACCGCTCAGTTACTTACGGGTGATAGCGCCATTCATAAAGTAGTGTTTGTAGTTGACCGTAAAGATTTGGATTATCAAACCGCCAAAGAATTTAATAGCTTCATCAAGGGCTGTGTAGACGGTACAGACAAAACCAAAGTGTTAGTTGATCAGTTTACTGGTAAAGATGTTTATTACCGTGAGAAAGACGGTGAACAGCAGTCATCGACTAAAGCCAAAGGCGGAAAGGTTAATACTCGCCGTAATGAAAAGCTGATTGTTACCACCATTCAAAAACTTAATAACGCCATTAGCAATAAGCGTTATTCAAGCCGTATGGAACCAGTAAAAGACAAAAACGTGGTATTTATTTTTGATGAATGTCACCGTAGTCAGTTTGGCGATACTCACCAACGCATTAGTCAGTTTTTTACGAATCACCAAATGTTTGGTTTTACCGGTACGCCTATTTTTGCTGAGAATGCGGTGTCTAAATTTTCTCGTAAATACACCACCAGTGATTTATTCCATAAACCTTTACACAAATACACTATTGTTGATGCGATTAAAGACGAAAACGTACTTAAGTTTAATGTTGAGTATGTTGGTCGTTACAAGAAAAAAGACAGCGCCAATGAAGTTGATATTGACGTTGAAGGTATCGACACCAAAGAGTTAATGGAATCTGACGTTCGGTTAGAAAAAATAACCGATTACATTATTGCTCAGCATAATCGTAAAACCCATAGTAAAGCCTTTACCGGCATGTTTTGTGTTTCAAGTGTGTCTGCACTAATTAAGTATTACGAGCTATTTGCACAGAAAAAAGCGGAAGGTAAACATAACCTTAAAATTGCCACTATTTTCTCGTATGCCGCTAACGAAGAAGACCCAGATGCTGATGGCTTAGACGAAGTTGTATTAGATAAAGTTGCTGAGCCTCAAGCCCAGTACGAAGGTATAGCAAGCCATAGCCGAGACAGGCTCGAAGAATTTATTGGTGATTACAACAAAATGTTTGGTAGTAGCTATACCACTAAAGATAGCGAGTCTTACTACAACTACTATAACGATATTTCTAAAAAAGTGCGTGAGCGAAAAGTTGATATTTTGCTTGTGGTAAATATGTTTTTAACAGGGTTTGATAGTAAAACCTTAAATACCCTGTATGTTGATAAGAACCTTAAGTATCACGGGTTAATACAAGCTTATTCTCGCACCAATCGCATTTTAAACGAGCAAAAATCGCAAGGTAACATCATTAGCTTCCGTAACCTGAAAAAGCGCACCGATGATGCTCTAGCGCTGTTTTCAAATAAAGATGCGAAAGATACGGTGATCATGCCGCCGTATGAAGAATTAATTAAGCTATTTAACCAAGCGTTAGACCAAATGCAAACCATTGCACCTGACACAGCGAGTGTTGATAGCCTTGAAGACGAAAATGCAGAACTTGAGTTTATTAAAGCGTTCAGGGAGTTAATGCGTTTACGTAATGTGCTTTCTACCTTTGCTGACTTTAAGTTTGATGATGTTTGTATTCAAGAACAAGAATATGAAGACTATAAAAGTAAGTACCTCGATTTATACGACAAGGTTAAAACCAATACTGCCCCTGAAAAAGAGTCGATATTAGAAGAAATTGACTTTGAACTTGAGCTGCTAGCAATGGATGAAGTAAATGTTGCTTACATCTTAAAGTTACTTAGCAAACTTAAACAATCTGACTCTGACGAAGAATACCAACAGCAGTATAAATCACTAATGCAAACCATTGGTGGAGATCCTGAATTGCGCAGTAAACAAGAGCTGATTGATAAATTTATTCAAGAAAATCTACCAGATGTGCAATCAGCCGAAGAAGTTGACGATGCCTTTGCAGCCTATTGGGAAGTAGAAAAAGAAAAAGCCACCCAAATAATGGCTGAAGAAGAGCATTTGGTACCTGAAAACGTAAAAGAGCTTGTTGAACGTATGATATTCAGCAACCAAGAACCATTGCGTGAAGACATAGTAGCCACTATGGAAAAGCCACCAAGCGTGCTACAACGCAAGAAAGTAATACCAAGGTTGGCAGAAAAGCTAAAAGGCTTTGTTAATACGTTTTATGGTGGGATGTAACACTCAATAACAGAATGAAGGAACAGTTCGAGTATCATTTTAAACTCGAAACTCTTTAGATATTTATAGGAAGTAATATGAAAATACATTGTCTTGATCCCTTAGGAATCAATGGATTCGAAAGAAAGGCGAATGAAGTATTATCTGAAGCGTTACCAAATAATTGGAAAGGCTATTCATCACTTGAAATGGTAGGTCGCCAAAGTGGTGATTTTGAGGCTGATATAATTTTAATCACTCATGACAGAATAATTGTTGTTGAATTAAAAAATTATGCAGGGAAAATATTCTCTGATGGAAAAAAATGGATCCAAGAAAAGTCAAACGGCATTCAAGAAAATAGAATACATGCTTTATCCCAAGCTAGCAGAGCAGCCAAGATACTTAAATCTAAATTGCAGGACAAACTTAAAGGTAAATATGTACCTTATGTAGATAAGTGCGTGGTTTTATGTGGTAAAGCAGATGCAAGAGACTTGCCCTCTGATGAGCAAGATTATGTTTTTACCCTTGAGCAATTTAAAAAAATTGGTGATAAAAAAGAGTACTCTAAATTGTTTGGGCGTGAGTTTACTTTTCGCCGCCCAGAAGATGCACCAAACAAGAACATAACTGTTTGGGATAAAGTTTTTTCAAACAATAGTGCTGACTTTAAAGCTAAAACGTTCTCAATCAATAATTATATGTTGCAAGGCACATCTTTGTTTCAGCATAAAGATGGTTTGTATTCAGAATTTCAAAGTCAGCGTGCCGATAACAGAAATTATAAAGCGATTATGCGGAGGTGGGATTTCACAGCACCGTGTATAATTGAAAGTGCTAGAACCCCAGATCAGAGAGCCTTAATAGCGCATAGAGAATCAAGTGTTCTTGGTTACATTGATAATCAAGAAGAAGATCTAAAAAATATTCATCTACAGTTATTGCACCTTCCTACGGATTTAACTTCTGACTTTGTTGAGTTATACGAATGGCCAAATAAAAAAGAACGTTTAGATGTATTTTTGAGGAAAAATAAAAGCAGACTTACAACGGAGAGTCGCTTAGATCTTATTCAATCTTTAATCAGTCAACTAGCCAGACTTCACGATATAAATGTAGCTCATAGAGACTTGGGTACACACAGTATTTGGATGTCTTTACCAAGTAAAGTAGTTCTCTCTAACTTTTTAACTGCTACCTACCCTGACCCCGACAATAAAACTGTGGCTAATGTTAGAAAAATTCTCCAACATGGTAGAGTTGATACCCCGGAAGAATTGTTTGAAGACACCTCTGGTACGGCTTTTACTAGGGATGTTTACTTAGCTGCGGCTGCTTGTCATTATGTTGCATTTGATAGATGGCCTAAGAAGCAAGAAGGAATTTATACTTGGGAAAATGTTAACGACAATGAGATTGATAACAAACTTAGCAGTTGGTTTGAAAAAGCTCTAGAGCTTGATTCTAAAGAAAGGTTTCAAGATTTAAGAGAGGCGCTAACAGAGCTAAATAAATTACTTAAAACAAGTGATAACTCTGGCTCCGAAAAGCTTGAGTTAATTTCTAAATATCATACACAAAAAAATGTATATGCTGATTTTGGTGCGATTCCTGTTGATGTACAAGGTACTTATCACTTTCTAAAGTCGGCGGATGAAAGTTTCGGCATTAAAGCTTGGTTTGGAATTACAGATATCAATCAAAGTGGTGGTGTTAATCATCAGTTATTGTCGTTCTTTAGCCGGCTAGAGCTATTAAAATCCTCCCAACTTGAATGCCTTCCTCAGGTATATGAGTATGGTTTAAACCCCCAGTTAACAAGTGCCTACTTTAAGTTTGAATGGATTCAAGGCGATACATGGCAAGATGCTGTTGAAAACCTTTCTGCTGAAAGTTCGTTGTTAGTCATAAAAAGTTTACTTAAGTCGGTTTTAGCTCTTCATTCTTCTGGAATATTTCATGGTGATTTACAACCCAAAAATATTGTAATAAATGACAATAAAACAAAATTTATTGATATTGCCGAATATGAAGAAAACAAATATACACCTCTTTTTGTTCCGCCTAATTTTGAGACGTTACCAAAGTCTAGTATAGATAGGTATGCAACGGTAAAACTAATCAATGAGTTAGCGGTTCATTTTGATTTAATACATTTATCTCAACATACTGGCAAGCTGCTAGATATACCCGAAATAGCTGTCTCTGAACTAGAGAGACTACATGATGAATTAGACTCTATCGTTAACCCTCCAGCTCCAACATCAATTAAAACGTATGTTTTGGCTCATAAATCATTTTCGGATACAG
>Ga0105356_10004900_pt1 | contig 12855 bp, 9 predicted proteins | sample GOMGulsemesocosm_3_FD_83502 | JGI IMG/M metagenome (GOLD analysis project Ga0105356, IMG submission 83502) | Methane-oxidizing microbial communities from mesocosms in the Gulf of Mexico - GOM9D Gulf of Mexico | ecosystem: Environmental > Aquatic > Marine > Cold seeps | place: Gulf of Mexico...
AACAAACAATGTTCAAAACATTGAAGGTTTAGAAGAAACACTAAAAGTACTGTTAAAAGGTACAGGTTTAAAAGCTATCATTAAAAACGATGCAATTGTTATTGTAAAAATAGAAGCTAAAAAAGAAAGTTTATCAGTACTTGAAGACATTGAGGTTATCTCCTCAACTAATGTGACTGAAGGTAGTGATTCTTATACAATAGAGTCAATGTCAACAGCAACTAAAATGAATCTTTCTCTTAGAGATACGCCTCAAAGTGTAACTGTAATGACAAATCAAAATATGTCAGACAAAAATTTATCCTCTTTAATTGATGTAACAAATAATATTGTTGGACTTAATATTCTTACTGAAGATAGTGAACGCTTCAATATTTCAAGTAGAGGTTTTTATGTTGACTATTATCAAATCGATGGCATGGTTACACATCTTTCAGATGAAACACAACAAGATACTATTATGTATGATAGAGTAGAAGTAGTAAGAGGTGCAAATGGATTAGTTTCCGGTGCGGGAAATCCTGCTGCAAGTATTAATTTAATTAGAAAACATGCTAATAGTAAAGAATTTGAGGGTTCTTTTAATATAAAAGCTGGTTCGTGGAATACATATAGAGCAGATTTAGATGTATCATCTTCATTAAATGAAGATGGAAGCATAAGAGGAAGAGCTATTATCTCGCATGAAGATAAAGAATCTTTTAGAGATTATTATAAGAAAAAAAGAGATGTATTTTATGGAGTGCTAGATATAGACATGGGTGATCATAGTACTGTTTCTCTTGGTGCTTCTTATCAAAAAGATGATGCCAAAGGTGCTACTTGGGGTGGAATACCAGCATTTTTTAGTAATGGAGTACAAACAAATTTCGACTCATCAACTTCATTTACTCCTAAGTGGGCTACAATGCCAACAACTACGAAAACACTTTTTGCAAACTTTAAACATACATTTTCAAATGATGTCAAGTTTAACGCAAATTATTCATATTTAGATGCCCAAACTGATCCTATAATGGCTTTGTATTCATATTATTCTGGGCTCTTGGCAAATCAAACTACGGGACTTGGAGCTAACATATATCCTTGGATGGCTCATGTTACAAATAAAACACATACTTTTGACATGAACACAGTTATCCCTCTTGAAATTTCAAACAGAGAGCATGAAATAATTACAGGATTAAGCTATAACAATAAAAAGTATTATTCGCTTAATACAAAACCATCGAATAATACTTCCGTTGCGAATATATATAATTGGAATCCAAATATAGCAAAATTCATTTCAGATGATAACCCTTATGTTACATATGACGATGATGTAACAGAAATATCACTGTATCTAGCAGGGAATATTGCCTTGAGTGATGATCTTAAATTAATTGTAGGATCGAGGCTAACAAATTGGGATGTAGCTACTGGTAAAACAAAGTGGCTTGAAGCAGTAAATATTAAGCATAAAAATATAATTACTCCTTATTTGGGATTGACGTATAAGTTCAATGAGAATCATTCTGTTTATGCAAGTTATAGTGATATTTTCAATCCTCAAGATAAGCTAGATAAAGGTGGAAAAAAAATTGATCCAGCAGAAGGAAAGAATTATGAAATTGGAATAAAAGGTGAATATTTTGATAAATCATTAACTTCATCATTAAGCCTTTTTAGAATTGAGCAAAATAATCTTGCTCAAGAAGATGGAAGTAATGTCGTACCAGGAACCACAAACCAAGCATATGTCACTGCAGATGGAGTAATAAGTAAAGGTATTGAATTTGAAGTTTTGGGAAAAGTTACAAAGAATTTGCATGCAAGTTTTGCAATATCTCATTTTGAAGCTAAAGATAATAAAGGAAAAAACATCAATTCAATTGTTCCAAGAACAGATGCAATGATATCTTCAAAATACAAAATTAATAAATTAACGTTAGGTGCTACTGCAAAATGGAAGAGTGATATCTCGCATAATGTAAGTTCTTTACAAGAAGGAAATGTCTTTACAATGGATACATTAATGAAATATCAATTCTCAAAAGATATAGTTGCACAATTGAATATAGATAATATTTTTAATAAAAAGTATTTTATTCATTTTCCTTATGGAACACAATATGTTTATGGTGATCCGAGAAAAATTACATTATCTTTAAATTATAAATTTTAGAGAATCAAAAGAATACTATTTTATAAGTAGTATTCTTTTCAATAATATTAATTCTTGAACTTTAATCAATAACTGATTATAATTCTTACTATTAAAATTATAAATTAAATTAGGGCATAATGGTAGAGCATTACAAAGAGTTATTATTTTATATTATGAAAAAAGTATCAAGCAAAGATTATGCCCAAGATATTGTACAAGAAACCTATACTAAAGTTATCTCTTTACCAAACCAAAATGACATTACTAATAAAAGAGCCTTTTTATACAAAGTCGCTAAAAATCTAATCATTGATAAAGCCAGAAAAAATAAAATTATAAGTGAAGTCTCATACAATGAAAACACTGCTAGTATTACAAATGAAGTAGAAGATATAGTACTTGCAGAAAACAGACAAAAAGTACTTATGCTTGAACTTAATAAACTGCCTGAGAAAAGAAAAGAAGCTTTTGTATTGTATGTAATAGAAGGATATTCTAAAGATAAAATTGCCTCTATTATGGGCCTCTCACATAGTGCAGTAGCCAAACATATTTCAAGAGCTAGTATAGATTTAAAAGAGAAAATGAGAAAAAAGGAGAATGAAATCTAATGGAAGAAAACAAAGAATTATTCAATCAAGTAAATGCACTTCCAGATTCATTCATAAATGATTTACGTGCTGAGGTCAAAGAAAAACGTACACGTAGCAACAAGAGAAAAAAACTTTTTTACCAAATAGCACCAGTTTTAAGTGCTGCGTGTATTTTGGCTGTTTTATATATGAGTTTTTTTACAAAAGAAGCCAGTTTTTCGTACAAGTATATGGCAGAGAATAAAATCATCACTGATATTGTTTTACCTGATAATACACAAATAGCCTTGGATGTAAATACAAAAATAAATGTTAAATATTATGAAAACAAAAGAGAAATTACCTTGTCGCAAGGTAGGGCTTTATTTAATATTGCTAAAAATAAGCACCGTCCTTTTATTATAAAAACGCAAAATGTAAATATTGAAGTATTAGGAACTAAATTTGAAGTAATCAATAAGAAGAAAAACTTCTTGGTCAATGTAAGTGAAGGCATAGTAAGAGTTTCCAATCCCAATAAAAACAATAAACTGCTTGCATTACTTACAAAAGAACAAAGCTTGAGCCTGAATGAATACAGGGAGATCAAAACTTTAGAGAAAATTAAAAACGAAAATATTGCAAAATGGAAACGTGGAGAAATCAATTTTGATCAAAGTACTTTGGAAAATATTATTAAAGAATTTAAAAAATATATTGATATAAATGTTCAAATAGATGATAAAACAATCGCTTCTTATCCTATTAGTGGAAACTTTGATGCTTACGAATTTAAAGACTTCTTGAAAATACTTACTATTCTACACCCCGTAAAAATCGAGGAATTAGACAATAAATTCATAATCAAAAAAAAGATTTAATAATTTACTGTCATGAATAATCATCTTTCTCGTCTTCTTTAATAGATAACAATTATCAAAGTCGTTATTATCAAAAGGAAAAAAATGACACTATTAAGTAAAATATTAGTCACGCCAAGCTTGTTAATGCTCTTATCAAGTAGTTTATATTCACAAGTGAGCTACAGTATTAAAACGGAATCATTAAGTGAAGCTATCACAAAAATAGCAAAAATAGCAAAACTGCCATTCGCAGTAGATAAAAATATTTTAAAAGGGAAAAAAGCAAATCCTATTAAAAATATAGAAGGTTTAGAAGAAGCCTTAAAAGAGCTTCTAAAAGGCACAGGTTTAAAAGCAGTAATCTCAAACAATACGATTGTAATTGTAAAAATAAAAGCGAATAATTCTTCTTCTACTTTGGAGGATGTTGAAGTTATTGAGAATAATGAAAATATCACTGAAAATAGTGATTCATATACAATTACTTCAATGAATACAGCTACAAAGCTAAACTTATCCCCAAAAGAAACGCCTCAAAGTATCAAAGTAATTACCAATCAAAAGATGCAAGACCATAATATGCAGTCCTTTGAAGATGTATCATCAGCAACTGCTGGAATTTCTATGTCCAAAAGTTATATGACTGCTAATCAAATTTATAGCAGAGCCTTTAAAGTAGATTATTATCAAATTGATGGCGTTCCTACCTTATATGATAATTCAAACCAAGAAGATTTAGTAATTTATGACAGAGTTGAAATTGTTAAAGGTTCCAATGGATTAGTAAGTGGCGCAGGAAATCCGGCCGCCAGTATTAATTATATTAGAAAAAGAGCAAAAAATAAAGACTTTCAAGGTTCTGTTGAATTAAAAGCTGGTTCGTGGAACATGCATGGAGCAACAGTAGATTTAGGCTCAGCTTTAAATGAAAAAGGGAGCTTAAGAGCTAGATTCATTGCTTCATATCAAAAGAATGATTCTTTTATTGGTGAGTTTAATGAAGATAAAAATACATTTTATTCAGTATTTGAAGTGGATATAAGTGACAATACTTTATTAACTCTTACCTTAAGCAAACAAGAGTTTAATAATAAGAACTTTAATGGCTCTGGTATTCCAATATATTTCACCGATGGAAGTAGAACCAATCTGGATAAATCTTCTAATTTTGGAGCAGATACCGCTTACCACAAATCTGAAACGACTTCTGCTTCTGCAAAACTAGAGCATATATTTAATAACGATATTAAAGTTAGTACAAATTATTCTTACTCTAAAAATAAAATTGATGAAATTCGATTTTGGAATAGAAATGATTTCCCTAATAAAACAACAGGAATATATACAATTAATACTGGGTGGAATGATCTTGAGACAACGACTACTAATGCTTTAGATATTTATGCTTCTGTACCTTTTGTATTAGGTAATAGAAATCACGAATTTGTATCCGGTTTAATGTACAACAAAAATAAAGCTGAGTACATTTGGAATATTGAAAACGGAACTAAGTTATCTAGTAGTGTTTATAATTGGGATAATACTACTAGTTCTGGAGAATATGTTCTTGATGAGGAAGGAAAAAATGAGACTACACAAGTAGGGTTCTATTCTGTAGGTAAATTTTCTTTATCTGATAATTTTAAGTTAATTGCAGGAGCAAGGGTATCAAACTGGGAATATAAGAAAAAAGAAAAAACTATTGAATTCAAGAATAATATTACGCCTTTTTTAGGTTTAGTTTATGATATCAATGAAATACATTCTATTTACACAAGTTATACCAGTATCTTTAAGCCACAAACTGATAATCAAGATAAAAATGGAAAATACTTAGACCCTAAAGAAGGCAATAACTATGAAATTGGCTTAAAAAGTTCATTTTTTGATGATTCTTTAAATACAGGAATCACCTTATTTAGAGTTGAGCAAGACAATGTAGCAGTAAAGGATGGTTCAAACGTTGTCTTAAGTACAAGTGATCAAGCCTATAAACTAGAAAAAGGTGTTGTTTCAAAAGGTATTGAAATAGACATAGGTGGAGAAATAAACGACAATTGGAATGTTGATTTTGGCTTGGCCCACTATAATGCAACAAATAATGAAGGAGAACGTGTATCTACTCGCGTACCAAAAACACAAATAACACTTTCTACTAAATATACCTTAAACAAGCTAAGTTTTGGGGCAGGAGTTAATTGGCAAAGTGCATTTTATGCAACAGCTACAAACCCTGGCACAAATAAAGAAGAAAATAACACCCAAGAGTCCTATTACCTTGTAAATACAATGGCTAAATATGACATCAAGAATAACTTATCCATTCAATTAAATGTGAATAATTTATTTGATAAAGAATATTATTCAGCTATTCCTTATGGGAAAAGATACAGATATGGTGACCCTAGAAATATAACTATGAAACTAAATTATACGTTCTAATAGAATTTTTATATAAATAAGTCTACTAAAATGAGGGTTATTTAAAAGACTTTGAGAATTCTCAAAGTCTTTTTCTAAACCTGTCCGTTTTTATTGCTTAATCCGTCTTATATTATGGAAGTGCATTACTTTTTAAAGGAAGAACTTGAATAAATATTATGCTTTATATAAAGAACTATCAAAAATAGAAAACAATGGAAGAAAAATAGGTTTGTTTAGAACAATATGTTCTATTTTTGGTGGCTGCTTTCTTTCTTATTTGGCTATGACTTTATTAGTTTATATACTTCCTGGAACGGTTGGAGAAAGTTTAACTGTACCAATAGTTTTTCATACTATTGTTTGGGCTATGTGTTCTTTGTGGATAAGTATAGCTCTTACTAAATGGATTGCTTTGATGAGAGTTTTTGTTCCCTCTTTTATATTTTCAATATTATTAGTTATTTTTTATAATCTTTAAGGCCTTTGAATGAATGAATCAATACAAAAAGAAGCAAGTAGACAGGGGAATCAAAGACTTTTACGAGTACATGTAGTTGTAGGGATTACTTTCTCTTTATTTATGTATATATCAGTGTTTTTTGGAATATTTGCTATTGTACTTCCTTATGTATCTGCTTGGGAAAAACCTTCAAAACATTATGCAATGCCAGATATTAGAAATATAAACTACTCTGCTATGATTGATCCTGTTTTAGATGAGCCTGACTATCCTATGATAAATGGAGTTCAAATAAGACTGCCTGGATATTTAGGAAATCCTTCACTTACAATATCTGCTCCTTTTACAAAAAGAAGAATTTTTAATCCCAATACCAATGAAGAAGTGAAAAACGAGGGCAAACAGTCTCAACTTGCAATGTTTTTAAATCATATGCATTATGGAAGGCCTTTAAAAGATTTTGGTTATTGGCTTTTTGGTTTTGTGGCAGTTGCTGGTTTATTTTTAGTAGTAGGTGGGGTTGTTTTAGTACTTGTAAAAAAGTTTAATGATACAGGTAAAAATGCTCAAAGTAGATTTTCAAAATGGCATAGAAAAATATTTACTTGGGTTTTCCCTCCTTTTATTATCATCACTTTAACAGGGGCCTTGATGAACATAGGTTGGACTATGTCTATGCCTATGACTTATGTTGTTTCCAAAGGTGAGACTTTTCAAGAGTGGAAACTAACGAATCCTGTTTTATTTCCTGATTTACCTAGAATTGAAAAAAAGAACGATATCGTGCCTATGTTAAAAATGAATGAACTTATAAAAATAGCACAAAAAATTAACCCTGAAATTAATTTTAATAAAATAATTTTAATTAACTGGAAAGATTCAAGTGCGCAAGTTAAACTTGAAGGTTATAATCCGTATATGCCTTTTTTAAACGGAACATCAAATGACCCTAGTGTTACTCTAAAAGGGATTGATGGAACTTTGATCTCTCAGCAAAAAGTAATGGATAAACACTGGTCTGGACTGATTTATGACAGTACGATGTTTCTTCATAAATTATTTGGAGTTGATACTTTTACAAGGTTTTTTGTAGTTTTTATAATGCTTATTTCTGCTTTTGCTTTGGGTTTTGGAGTTTTATTATGGTTGGAGAAAAAAGCAAAAGTTTTTCCTAAAGATATTCCTGTTTACCAAGGTATGGGAAAACTATCTTTAGCTGTAATGATAGGGGTTATCCCTGCAACTGGGCTATTGTTTGTCTTGCAATGGATTTTGCCTTTTGATATGCAAGATAGGTTTCTTTTTCAAAAAGGAATGTTTGCAATTTTTTGGATTGGGACATATACTTGGGCTTGTTATAAAATAAACTCTTATGAAACAGCAAAACAATTTTTAAAAATTGCTTCAGTTTTTTTTATTATCTCACCATTTATTCACTTTTATTCTAGTGGTTTTTCACCTGTAAGATTATGGAATGAAAACATGGGGAATATTTTAGGAGTGGATATAGGACTTTTTATTTTTGCTCTTATCTTATTTTATGTAAGTGTGAAACTACCAAATTCTAGAGATGAAGCACAAAAATTTTGGACTAGAATACTATAAAGGAAAAATATGAAGAAAATTTTAATAGCTTTAGGTTTATTTTGCACACTTGGTTTTTCACATAACTTAATAATGGAAGTACTCGACAATGAAGACAATACACTTACAATAGTAGGTGCTTATGATACAGGTGATAAAGCAGCAGGAGCTATGATAAGGTTTGAATCTCTTAGTACAGGCGCAATACTATATAAAAAAAGATTGCCTTATGAGAGTGAACTGACAATAAGTATTCCGAATGAAGCTTATCAAATAGTTTTGGATGGTGGGCCTGATCATGTACTTACTCAAGTAGGAATTAGTCCTAAAGAAGGTTTTTCAAAAAACCAAGAGAGTCAAGTTAATGGTATGGAAACAATGACAACAGCTTCAATGACTTTGACAACTCAATTGTCGCAAGCTAAGAATAATACGAATATTTGGGGTAATTTAACAATATTTCTTTTTACAATGTGTCTGATTTTATTCTTACTTGCAATTTATTTCTCTTTTAAAAATACAGAAAAAATAATCAAGGAAATTAGAAAACGTAATGAAAATATTACTTAAAAAAGACTTTTTTACTAAATTTATAAATTCTTTTTTTTCTTTGTCCTATTCATGATATTTCTACGTCTTATTAGTAGGAATATGACATAAAATAAGTTATTTTTAAAATTATTTTAGCATGGAAGTTTCTAAGTTTATTTTTGATAATATCTATCAAAAAGAATTGGGAGCTATGACAAAGTACTATAATGAACTTGTTTACTATGTTCAAAGAATGATAGGTGACAAGGAAAAATCAACAGATATCATACAAGAAACCTATTTGAAGACAATAGAAAAGTCAAAAACAATAGAAATAAAAAACGAGCGTGCTTTTTTGTATAAGGTGGCTAGAAATCTTGTAGTTGATAAGGTGCGAAAAAGAGAAAAACTCCCAAAAGTAATTTACGAAGAAGCAGAACACTTTATTCCAAAAAAAGAACAACCCAAAGAAATAGCTTTGATTAATTCAAGAGAAGATGATATCAAAACCATAATAGAAAACCTACCTCTACGAAGTAAACAAGCTTTTGTTTTACATATAATGAAAGGTTACTCACGAAAAAAAATATCTGAAATCATGGGAATTAGTGTTAATGCTGTACAAAAACACATTACAAGAGGCATAACAAAAGTAAAAGAACAAATAGATCTAGATGAATGGGAATTGTATGATTAAAAATGAAAAACTAGAGAATGAGGCATCATACTGGTACTCCTGTAATAAAGAAGGTCTTTCTTTAATCCAAGAAAAACTTTTCCTAAGATGGTTAGAAGCTGATATCGAACATAAAAAAAACTATGATGAAATCACTAAACTAGAAAATATTTGTGCTTCTTTTGATGATGAATATCTGAATAACTTAGAGCAAGAGGTTTTAACTACAGCTAAAAGATCAAAAACCTTTGAAAACTTAAAATATTATGCAAGTGCAGCTGTTTTTATTCTAGCTGTTTGTATAGGGGTTTTTAAAGTAAATGAGTATTATTCCCCTTCTTATATTAATACTTTAATAAGTGAAACAAAACCCATTAAAGATCTTCTTTTGCCTGATGGTTCCCTTCTTGCGCTAGATGCTAAAAGTAAAATAAATATAGAGTTCTATAAAAATGAGAGAATAGTTGAACTTCTAGAAGGTCAAGTTCTTTTTGATATAAAGAGAGATGAAAAGAGACCCTTTATTATTACATCAGGATCAACGCAAATTCAAGTATTGGGTACGAGTTTTGAAGTAAAAAAATCAGCTGACTTTACAAGAGTTCGTGTTTCTTCTGGAAAAGTAAAAGTTTCTTATGTTTATAATGAAAATAAAGCACCACGTATACTCTCTCTTTTGACAAAAGGTGATGAAATTACGGTTGATTCTTTGGGAAAAGTTGTCTTACTTAGTTCTCTTGATGTAAACAACATTGCTTTATGGAAAAATAATAAAATATTCTTTGATAATGCAAGTATAAAAGATGCCGTAAATGAACTGTCAAAATATATTACTAAAAAAATAGAAGTGGAAGATAAAATAGCTTCTTTGGTTATTACAGGAAAGTTTTTCCTAGATAAACCCAATAAGTTTTTTGAAGCGATATCTTCTATTCATCCTCTTATTATCAATGAAGAAAAGAATATTATTAGTATTAATAAAAAATAATAATGTATTAAATAATGAAATTCTTTTTCTTTATAAGTCCTATTCATAAAAATTTCACGTCCTATGTGTAGAGAACAATTCTCAAAATCATTATTAAAAGGAAAAAAAGAATGAAATTAATAAAAAATTTCTTAATAGCACCAAGTTTAGTATTGCTCATCTCATCTAATCTTCTTGCGAAAAACTATACCCTAGAGGCTATGCCTCTAAAAGAAGTGATTAAACTAATCACTTCTGATTTGAACTTACCTTATGTTGTTGATAGTAAGTTTGTAGAAGGAAAAAGAAGTAAAAGTATCCAAAATATTGAAGGTGGATTAAAAGCCTTAAATAAAATACTAAAAGATTTTGATTTAAAAGCAGAAATTAAAAATGATCTTATTGTAATTAAAAAGATGAAAATAAAGAATTCTTCTAGTTCTACTTTAGAGGATGTAGAAGTCATAGAAAGTGCTGATTTAGGTACAAGTGAAAATGGATATCTTGTACAAAAAAGTTCAGATGTTGGTTTGTGGAAAGGAAAAAGTTTACAAGATACTCCTTATTCTCTAAACGTTATGTCAGAAGATTATATGGAAAATTTAAATGCCACTTCAATAGATCAATTGTACAGCATAAATCCAGTTATGCAGGTGAATTGGAGCGAACAACAAAACAATAATGGATATGTTTTTTTACGAGGTTTTTCTTCTTCTGCTTCTGCATTTGATGGAATGAGAAGAGAGAAATGGCAATGGACACATAATACTAATGTAGAAGAGTATGAAAGATTAGAAACAATTACGGGTTCATCAGGATTTTATATGGACCCTCACCTGTAGGTGGAATTAGGAACTTTATAGCTAAAAGACCAACGCAAAGTGCACAATATAGTGTAAAACTTGGAAATGCTGGAGGAAAAGGTCCTTATGCTCACGGAGATTTGAGCTCCCCTTTAGATGAGGAAGGACGATTTTCATACAGATTAAACATGGTTGTACAAGATGGAGAAACCCATGTAGAAAATCAAAACTTAAAAAAGAACATATTTAATCTTGCACTAGATTATCAGGTTACGGATAATGTATTGTTACAAGGGCTTATATCTGATAGTTATTATAGATTAGATGGACGGCAAGTGTATTGGGCTATAGCAAGTGGAGCTACTAGACCAGATGCATCTTCTATTGATTCTAATAAAATTTGGGGCCAAGAATGGTCTTATCAAGAAAGTGAAGTAAGACGATATAGTACAAATTTATTATGGGATATTTCTGATTCTGTCAAATTTAGAGCGGCATATATGCAAGAAAAAGTAACAAGAAGTGGTTTTTCTGCTGACAATACAATTCAAACAAACGGAACCTATTCACAAGAAGTAATAAATAATACAAGTGAAGATGACCTTTATGGAAAAGGAGCTTATGCGTATGTAGATGTTGATTTTGATACAGGAAGTGTTAATCATCAAGCTACAATAGGAGTACAAGCAAGTCAGAGTCATTGGACGACTCACAATACTGATGATACAAACTCTACTGTGAACTTAAGTGGATTATCCTTATCATCCCCTACAAATACTACTATACCAGCTGCTTCAAAAGTATTATCTGTAGATACTAAACAGTATTTTATGAAAAGTAAGAATCTTACTTTTGGAGATAGTATTACTTTTAATTCTAATTGGTCTATGCTCGTAGGCGCTAGTTATTTAAATCTTCAATACAAAGATAAGAACTATGAAGAGAGTACTTTAACTCCTTCAATCTCTTTTGTATATAAACCTTTTGAAGACTTAAGTTTATATACCAGTTACATGGAAGGTGTAGAATTAGGAGGAATTGCTAAGGATACTCATAATTCAAAAGCTGTTGTAAATGCGGGAGATGCAATGGATCCCTTAAAAAGTAATCAAATAGAACTGGGAGCAAAATATTCGCATAATAATATGTTTTATACCTTGGCATTATTTCAAATTGATAAAGGTTTAGAGTATTATGATTCTACAAATCCAAATGCTCCTGTTTTTGTACAAGATGGAAGACAAGTACATAAAGGTCTAGAGTTTACATTTACAGGTAAAATAAATGATGACTTAACTGCAGTAGGTGGATTTACGATTCTAGATGCAAAAATAAAAGAAAATAAACAAAACCCAGAATATGAAGGGAAACGCCCTGATGATGTAGCTAATAGATTTGCCAAAGTATATTTAGAATATACTCCTTTTACTAGAAAAAATATTTCTTTAAATACAGGAATTAACTACACAGGAAGTTTTTATGGGAATAAAGAAAATACAGATAAAATGCCTTCATATACCTTAGTTAATATAGGTGCTAAATATACTACAAAAGATTCGAAAAAACCATTGACTTTTAGAGTAAATATTAATAACGTTGCGGATAAAGAATATTGGGTTAATAAGAGATTTTTAGGGGATAGAAGAACAGTACATGCCTCTGTTACAATGAAATTTTAAAAATAGAACTTTTAATTTAAAATAAAGAGCTGTTAAAGCTCTTTATTTTTTGATTTAAAAACTTTTATAAACTTCCCCGAAATACTGTCAAAACAAATGATCAAAATCTGTAGCAGTTAAATACATAATAAAGAGCATCAAACACAA
>Ga0105356_10004905_pt1 | contig 12852 bp, 15 predicted proteins | sample GOMGulsemesocosm_3_FD_83502 | JGI IMG/M metagenome (GOLD analysis project Ga0105356, IMG submission 83502) | Methane-oxidizing microbial communities from mesocosms in the Gulf of Mexico - GOM9D Gulf of Mexico | ecosystem: Environmental > Aquatic > Marine > Cold seeps | place: Gulf of Mexico...
ACACTTTTGTTTTATAAAAATAAAGAAAACCCTAAGCAAACATTTCATAAAGAGGCGAGTTACATTTTTGAAAATGAATCCAATGATTTTGATGGAGGAGAGAAAAGTTTTGAGTGTACAAAAAGGCCAATGATTATGAATTTATGGGTGCCATGGGTTGTTTATGGAAAAGAAATATTTGCACAAAAATTAGAAGCTTTGTGCGCTATGACTTCGGAGGCTTATTACAAACTTAAAGCTTCGAATAATTTTGAGACATTACATGTGCCCGAAACGAATATACTGTGTTTTAGGTATGTGTCTGATGACATGAGGAGGTGGAAAGGAGAAGATTTTCAGATGGCTATTAGAGATAAAATTAAAGAAGATGGTAAGTTTTTTATTTCTAAAGTAGAAGTGCTAGGTAGTACCGCATTACGAGTGGTTTTTATGAATCATGAAATAAATATAAATCACTTTGAAAGTTTGTTAGATGAGATAAAAACAATAGGTGAAAACTTAATATCAAATAATAATTAAAAAATAAATGGATAAGAATACAAAAATCAATAGTAATAACAAGACTTTTTTAAAAGAGCTTTATCCTCTTGCTGAACTCAAACCCAAATCAATAGCTGAAGTCTTAAAATTGCCTAGGTTTAAGGAGAAGTTAGCACATTGCGAACAGTATTTTGGAGCCTCTTTTGATTCTTTAGAATATGGACTTCAACAAGAAATTATTTTATTACGATTGCAGCAAATTGTAAACATTCAGCTATTAAATCCGCTGTGGAAACAACGATTTAAAGATTTTAATATAAAATCGGCACCAAAAAATTTCAAAGATTGGCAAAAGTTGCCAATTACGGACAAAGCTACTGCGGTAGATTTCTTTTCAGGTGATAGAAAAGGAATGGTAGTTCCTTTAGAGCATGGAGGTTTTGAAATTGTAGCTAGTGGAGGGACAAGTACTGGAAAACCTTCAGAAACGGTTTATTCATTAAAAGAATTGGAGGATACCTATACTGTTTCTGGAAAGTTTATTTCGAATCACTTATTTAGTCGTTTTTTTGGAAAAGAAGATGTAGCTCCTTTGGTCGTTACAACCTATGCAGATTTTCAATTATGGAGTAGTGGTACTATGGTAGGTGGGGTATTGCAAAAAATTCCTGATACCAATTATATTGCTGCTGGTCCCATTGATAAAAAGATTTATCATTTAATGATGGGCTATGAAGGGCCTAAAGTTTTTCTTGGAATCACAGAATCTATTGGTTCACTTTATAAATTTGGACTTGATATGAATCAGGAGGATAAGGACAGTTTGCGTTTGGCCTTGTATTGTAGTGGTTTGTTATCTAAAAGGAAACAAAAGGAACTAAAAGAATTGTATCCAAATCTTGATATTCTAAGTTATTTTTCAGCATCTCAAGCCGAAGCCATTGCGATTCAGCTTGATAAAAATGATGATACCCTTACAACTGTACCAGCCTTACATTTTGTAGAGATTGTAGATGAAGAGGGACAATGGGTGAAAGAAGGAGAAGAAGGAGAATTATTAGTTACCAGATTGCATTGTAATGAAGCTCCAATTATTAGATATAAATTAGGAGATAAAGCCATAAGATTGCCAATAAAAAAGGAAGAGGCCTTAAAAGCTTTTCAGTTTGAATTTAGAGGAAGAAGTGGAGATGTAATTCATTTGGATGATCATCAATTTTCAGCTTTGAATACTTATGAATTCCTCAAAAGAGAATTAAAGAATCGTTTTTTTATCAACCTTGAGGAAAACACACTCGAAGTACAGATAGTTCATAGAAGAGCAGAAAAGTTGTTGTCTGTAATTATAGCAACCGATAATGTTTTAGGCTGCGAACAAATATTAGCATCGAGATTAGGAACAGCAGAGGTACAGCATCTTATAAAAGAAGCTCTAATTACTTCTATGGGGCTATACAGTAAGTCATCTATAAAGGCAAGTGCGCTCGAAAAAATAGATTATAATTTTGAAATCAAATTTGTTGATATAGCATCTGATTTGATCCATAGAACAGAGGTCGGTAAAATTCCGTTTTTTAGAGATGTAATTGATACAAAATCGTAAAAAATAACTATGAGATTCACAGTAGATTATAATGAGTTGTTAGTAAACAGACAGACCACAGAAGTAGCGAAGAAAAAACCTTTGTTAGACTATTTTGAGGTGTTTGATCCTTCTTTATTTGAAGAACATTCAAATATTATAGTAAATAAATTAGAAGAATATTTAAGTGAAAGTCAACAAAAAGTAAAAGGGTTAGACCTTAGAAATCCTAACGAATTGTTAGGAGAAGTGAACGTTTTAATGGCCTCTACAGAAGATAGAAGTACGGAAGATAAATTAAGGAGTATTATAGATTTATATCTTCAAACTGGGGTGCAAGCCAATTCTCCGGGGTATATGGGAAGACAATTTTCATCTGTATTTCCTTTGGCAGGAGTTTTTGATTTTATAAGTTCGATGGTCAGTCAACCATCGTCTTTTTATGAAGCGGCACAATTACCAAGTGTAGTTCGGGTTTATATGGCTAAAGAGTTGAACAAATTTATTAAGTATCCAGAAGGAGAATACGATATGGTAACCACCTCCGGAGGCTCGTTGGCAAACTTAACAGCTTTATTATCTGCTAGAAATCATTATTTCCCTGAATTTTGGAGAAAAGGGATTTCGTGTATTAAGAAAGGTCAAATTCCGGCAATAGCTGTAAGTGAAGAAACACATTATAGTATCATACGAACGGTAGAAATGTTAGGGTTTGATAAGCAGCAGATTATAAAATTGCCAGTAAACACCAAAAGGCAGGTAGATATTCGAAAAGTCCAGTCAACCTTAGACAAAGCTAAAAAAGACGGATTCAAAGTATTTTGTATCGTTGCCAATGCTGGAACGACTGCAATTGGTGCTTTTGATCCCATACAGGAATTGGCAGAGGTGGCAGAAAAAAATGAATGTTGGTTGCATGTAGATGGAGCACATGGGGCTAGTTTTTTATTATCTGAAAAACACAAATACAAACTTCAAGGAATAGAAAAAGCAGATTCGATTACTTGGGATGCTCATAAAATGATGTTTATTCCAGGAACCTGTAGCATGCTTTTTTATAAGAATAAAAACAGAAGTAAATCAGCTTTTAGGCAGGAAGCAAGTTACGTTTTCGAAAAAGAAGAAGATCAGTATTCTAAATATGATGGAGCTAAAAAAAATATAGAATGTACTAAAAGGCCTATGGTTATGAACTTATGGATAATTTGGGCTTTTTATGGTCCTAAGGTTTTTGAGAAAAAAATAGATCTTTTGTGCAGCCTTATTACTAGATCCTATAATTATTTGTTATTAGACGATGATTTTGAAACCTTACATGAGCCAGAGGCCAATATGTTATGTTTTAGATACAATCCTAAAAAACTGAACAGTGTTTATGTTAAAAATTTACAAATAGGCATACGAGATCAATTAAAATTTAATGGAGATTTTTTCATTTCAAAAGTAAATCTAGATGGAGAACCTGCATTAAGAGTGGTATTTATGAACCATAATATTCAGATACATCATTTTATGATGCTATTGGAAGAAATAAAAAAAATAGGAAACAACATAATTAAATCTTCTTTTAATTAAAAAAACAAAGCAATGGAAACTAAAAATAATGTACTTACAAAAGATATTCCTGTCAAAGAGGCATCTGTAAAAAGGATAGTGAATAAACGTGTAGGAAATAGAAAACAAAAGCAAGAGGAATTGATAAAAAAAATAATTCCAGATGCTGAATTACAACCTTCTAATATCGAAGATGTAATAAATATGCCACGTTTTTATGATAAAATAAAAGAATTAGAAAAGGAAACAGGAAAAATATTTCATGAAATAGATGCGAAGGTTCAAGAGGCATTTATTTTAAGAAGATTGCAGCAAATGACCCATAATCTTTTTTTGAATCCTTTTTGGAAAGAGAGATTAAATGAGGCAGGTGTAAAAGAAGCTCCGTTAAATTTTGAAGAATGGCAAAATATACCTCTTACAGATAAAGAAACGATGGTAACGGCCTTTAGTGGTAAAAGAGAAGGTTTGGTAGTTCCTTTTAGTGCAGGTGGTTTTGAAATTGTAGCCAGTGGAGGAACCTCAACAGGTATTCCGTTGGAAACGGTTTATGGACTTCAAGAGTTACAAGATACGTATGAAATTGCAGGTAAATTTATGGGTGATTTTATTACAGATAAGTATTTTACCGGGAACGGGCCTAAATGGGTAGCTACTACTCTGGCAGATTATCAAATGTGGAGTAGTGGAACTATGGTTGGTGGTGTACTGCAAAAAATACCGAAGATTAATTTTTTAGGAGCAGGTCCGTTAGGAATAAATGTCTATGATCATATGATGTCTTATAAAGGAGATAAAGCTATTGTTTCTACATCTTTAGGGATCTCTTTATTGGCAGGGTTTGGCAAAGAATTAAGTGAAGAAAAAAGGAATAGCTTGCAGTTGGTTATGTATGGAAGTGGTCTCATGTCAAAAAAACAAGAAGATGATTTAAGAGAGGTATATCCCCAAGTAAAGGTACTAAGTTATTTTGCTGCTACCCAAGCAGAAACTATTGGACTTCAGTTAAATCATGAAAGCAAAATTCTTTCCTCAGTTCCCGGTCTTCATTTTATAGAAATTGTAGATGAAAATGGAAAATGGGTAAAAGAAGGAGAAGAAGGAGAATTGGTTGTAACAAGGCTTCATGCCAATAAAGCTCCGAATATTAGGTACAAATTAGGAGATCGAATGGTTCGATTAAAAAGAAAGAACACAGTAAAATTGAAAACAGATCAATTTTTATTTAAAGGGAGAAGTGGAGATATAATTCATATAGGGGATTCTCATTTTTCGGCCACCAAAGTAAAAGATGCTTTGTTTTATGATTTGGAAAAAGAAGGGGTTGATTTGGAAAACCAGGCTATAGAAGTTCAATTTGTAAATGATCGAAGTAAAAGAGAGTTGACTTTATTAATATCGGCCTTAGATTCAGATAAATTAGGAGAGTTAATTTCGAATCAAGGAACGGATAAAATAAACGAATTGTTTGTCAGTTCATTAATCAAAGCACTTCCCATATTCAATACTTGGGAAGCGAATAATTCTTATATAGAGAAAAGTAAGTATCAATTTCAATTAAAAGTTGTAGAGAAAGAGACTGTAGAAATTTATAAAACTTCATTAGGAAAAACGCCACTAATTAGAGATCATTTTTAACACAGATTATAACATTATGACAAATCAAGTAAATGTAATTATTATGGTAGATTCCATTGGAGCTTTAGTAGCCCAAAGTTTAGAAGGAAACTGCTTTATGGTGGACGACGGTCCTTATTATAGTAAAAATAAGGGCAGTTTAAATTTGGCAACGAGGTGTGTGCCCAATCAAACTATTCATTGGACTGTAAAGGCGGTTGATGTACAAACTCCAGTAAGTATTAAAGAAATTTCGTTTGAGTCTAATTACTTATTGGATTATCCAAAAGTAGAGACACAAAATTTGGACACCCTAGTATGGAATGGAATTGTTCCTTTTGTAGGTACTAGTCCCGTTACATACAATTATAAAATTGTATTACAGATTGGTAAAGGGAAAAAAAGTGAATTAGAGATTTATACACCAGCATTGATTGTTTTACCCTCTTTTAGTAATTAATCTATCAACTATCTAATTTAAAAAAATATGAGTCAACAATTCGGAATAATGGTAATGATCGATGTAAAGGCAGCTTTAAAAACAAATAACATAAGCGATCATGTATACTTAATTGATAATATGAGGGACTTTGGTTCTGAAAACGAAGGTACAAATGCATTGATATCGAAAGTAAATGGTACCTACTGGTCTGACAATAGCCAAGCAGGAGAAGTGGTAATGAATTGGTTAGCCATCGATATAAACGATTTACCAATGACGGTGCAAAGGGCATCAAATAATAAGAATAAATCCACAGAACAACTTTTCAAAAATTTAGCGAGTTCTATTAATGAAAAAAGAATAAGTGCTGGTAATGAAAAAAACGATACAACTAAAATAACAGAGTTAAGAGAATCATTTGCAGTAAAACTACAAGAAATAGAGGACAAGACAAAAGGACTGCATGTAGATTTAGGAACTCTTGTTGATAGAGAATCGAAATGGCCATTAATAAATACAAAAGGACAATTGATAGAAAAATTGGAAGACAATTTAGAGGATATTGTTTACCTACCCCCAATCATTACAAATATAACAGGTGAAGCCGTAGATTCAGGGGTGATTTTTTCTGCTCAGTATGGTTCGCCTAGTTTGTCAACCAGAGGTTGGTATTGGTGCGCTAGCGTAAATACAGCAACTGCCCAAGAATATAGCTATACGGTTCATGTAACACTTTTCAACCTTGTTCTGGGGCAAGGAGACAAAACTTCTTTTTGGGAGCCAGTACAAATGTCATTTGATTCTTCTATTTTAATTTCTAGAGAAGCTATGAAAAATGGATTTACTGGAGGAGCAGATTCTTATTTACCTATTCAATAAACAAAATACAAATAACATATGAGTATTATTAGTATAAAGGCAATTGTAGACGTAGTCGCTGTATTGTCCAACGATTTTTTAGAAGGAAATGTTCATTTAATGGACAATAATAAACTAAATGGTTCTAGTAATCAAGGTACACTTTTTCTGGAAACAGCAGTGAAAAAAGGAGATGAATTGGTCTGGAGTACTTATGGATTAGAGGTAGAGTCGTATGTAGAAATTTCTGGTATTGAAGTGGATACTAATTTTTTGAAAAAACCAGTTAAAGAATTTTATGAAGGAACAAATATATCTTATTGGAAATCAACAGTAATTGACACTCCAATAGATATAGTTCCTTATTCTATCGACTTTTATGTTGGTAATAGAAATACTATTTTTTCTACAAATATAGGTCCGAGTATAAAACCAAGAACAATTGATTAAAAAAGAAGTATTATGAGCGATAACAATAAAAGTATATCTGCAGGAGGTGTAAACGGAATTCAATTGAATATTGTAAGCGTTGTAGATTTTAATAAAGCCAATTATACACAGTCATTAGAAGGATGTGTTTACATGTCAGATAATTCTTTTCAGAGTAGAAATAAGGGAACAGATTCTTTAGAAACAGTATGTACTCAAGGTCAGGTTTTAAATTGGATGATATATCCCACAAATATAGATCAATTATCAAATCCTTATGTGTATAACCCTACTGTTAGAATAAGCAATATTGTATTTATTCATGAAAATGGTGAGGTATATCAGCAGAAAGTTTGTGAAGATCTAATGCCTTACGGGAGTTTGGAAAAGGGACGGCCCTATTTGGAACCACCAGTTTATTTTTATTGGGCTGGTTTCGTACAACCCGATTTACCTGTCGGAAAGTACAGATATAGGCTTGTTTTTGAATTTGATAATTGTTATTCACCTGCAATAAAATCATATTTAAATTTAGATACACCAAGTCTTCACGTAGTTCCTTTGATTGCACCAACTAATAATTAGTAAAAAGGATGTTGTAGGACTTTTATGGTGTTTAAAAAATAAAGAATAGGTTGTGTTGTTTTAACACAACCTATTCTTTGTTTCTCTGTCTTTTAGCTTTCAATCAGTGGAGGTGAAGAGTTTGGTTCCAATGTTTTTAGTGAGCCGGTCAGTTAATAAATACAAAAGTTACGTGTCGCTATGTCTTTAGAAATAGAACAAGGTCAGGCATACAGGAGTAGAAGTAGAATGGAGACTGGACAATAGCGAGAAGTCTAATTCGAAGCAAAAAGGAACAAATCTTCGGAGGTGTATTTTCCTGATTAATGATTCGTTGTTTTTGGTTTCAACTTCTTGGATGATTTCGATATTTTATTATAATCAAGACATACGTTTATGAAATATTCAAAATCCTTCCTTTTTCTAAACCCTTCTGGATTTATATAACAATAACCTTTGTACACTTTACCTCTCATATACATTGTTTCGTAACCATTTTTTTTAGCAAACTCTTCTTGCAATTTTGGGTTGAAACGTAACATTAAATTTTCACCACTAACACAAATACAAGTTTTTCCATTTACCATAAAATTTAAAACAGCGAACATTTCTTTTTCTTCCACTTCTATATTAGGAATTTTAGCAAGATGTTCTCTTATAAGATCAACAAGATTACTGTCGTATGACATATCAAAAGCAGTTATTTTCGAGAATGAAGCCCAATGGTATTCCCTTCAGTGTCCATTAAAATAGAAACAAAACCAAACTCTCCAATAGATATTTTAGATTTTATAATTTTACCGCCTGCTCTTTTAGTTCGGTTTTCTTCAGTATAGCAATCCTCGGAAACAAAATAAACAATTGTATTGTTTCCGCTAGTATTCATGTCTTCTTTCTCTACCAATGCACCTGAAATGTGTACGCTTTTGTTGTCAGATGGAAAAAGGGATTGTTTACCCCATTCAATTGGTAAGTCCACAAGTTGTGTATTGAATACCGTTTCATAGAATTTTTTTGCACGGTTTAAATTTGATACATAAATATCAAACCAACCAACTGGATTTATATTTTTCATTTTAAATTACTTTAAGTTTTGTTGCACTATAGCAATACAAAGATGCAACGAGTTCAAAGCTTAAAATTGTAAAAATGGGACAAGGTCAATTTCTATTTTCAAAAATCAAAGACATTTTTAAATAGTCTCCATAAAACTCTTTAGGTGTCAGTCCAGTAAATTCTTTAAAGTCTTTTATAAAATGTGCTTGGTCAAAATAGTCGTTTTCGTAAGCCAATTCGGTGAGGTTTGTAACTTTTGTTGTCATTAAAGTTTTGAGTGTGGCTTGTAACCTTATAATTTTTGATAGTTGTTTTGGACTCAAACCAATGTTAGATGAAAATTTACGTACCAATTGCCTACGGTTGATATTATTTTGTTTAGAAAGTTCGTTGACAGAAAGTTGTCCGTTCGCTGTTAAAATAGTCTCAACTGTCAATTTTACAATAGTATCAACGGTTTCTGTTTCAGTCAATCTGTCAAGTAAAAATGTTTCAATAAGGGCAATTCTGTTCGATGTTGAATTGGTGTTTAAAATCTTTTGTTCTATTTCTTGACCCTCTTTCCCAAAGAGTTTTTCCAATGAAATGGCTTTGTTCTCCATTTCTTTTATCGGAAAGGAGGTAAAGGGTAAAAATCCGTTTGGATTAAAACATACAAAAAAGATACCTGTTTTTCCTGTAGGTTCCACTTCATAGGGGCGTGTGAGCTGTCCAATTAAAAAACATCTTGGTAAAGTAGTACTATGTCCATACTCCGGGTGGTGTTTGTATAAATCACCATAATGAAAAATCAATTTCATGCAACCATCTGGAATGATGGTATTTCTCCTAGGTGTTTTTTCTTTCGGGCTTTCCAATGTCCAATACGATTTAATGAGTGTTGCTAATTCACTACTTGGTTTCATTATTTTTGGTGTCATTGGATTGTAATTTGTAAAGGATATCAGTTTGTAATGTCCGTTAACGTGTTTCAGGCATCTAATTTAGCAAATACAAACCGAATAGAAACCTCATTCGTGTTTTCTAAAATAAACTTGAACTAGTAATTTATACGCTTCTCCTTTTATGCTTTATTAGCTCTATTCCTTGAATTATTGCTTTTATGAGCAAATAGGGAGCACTTATGACATTTTTTTAGAGACCAATCTATTAATTATTCAACTTTATATTGTCATGATTAACAGATATTGTTTCTGGTTTTGTCATTTAAAAACTTCAATTCAAGTAAAAATTTATGGCATTATGAAGTATTTGTTACGTGGTCAAAAACAAAATATTCGATTGATTCGTTTCAATCAATTTTTATTTAAACAGGCGGTATCCGAAAAGCCTATTTTAGAATAGAGTAGGAATTATTTAATACCTAAATCAATAATGGAAACAAGTCAAGCAGTTATAGAAGCACATCAGGCAGTTGTTGAACAACTCAAAAGTATTTTGGACGGCAATTCCGAAATGGCAAAAAATTTAGGAGATTCACTAAAGGTAGCAGTGGACTTGTCGAAAAATGGCAATCCTAATAAAAATATACCTCCTTTAAATGCAGATCTTTACAAAGCAATTGACAAAGAGTTCGAAGGAAAAGGTTGGCCAGAAACGGTAGAAGAGTATTACGACTATTTAGATCTTTATGTAAGAATGGTTCCAAATGAAAGTAGATACCCAGAATATCCTAATGCTTGGACAAGTGATGGAACCAAAAATGGATACAACCAAAAAGTATACGATCTTCTTTGCCAATCTTATTGGTTGATTGATCAAGCAAATACAGAAGGGAAAACGATGCAAAGTTATCCTGAATTTGCCAATTGGTTGGTGAGTTTTGCTAATGCTTGGGGAACTTTCTTAGATACGGAAGCTTCTTTAACACCAGAGAGTTTACAGTCGTTCAAAGATGATAAAAATGAACAGGGTGAAAGTGTATATAATTTTCCTTTGTATTCAGACAATGAAAACAGTTGGAGAACTTTTAACCAGTTTTTTTACAGAGAATTTAATAAGGCAAACCCAAAAACAGGCATCTCACCTTTGCGTCCTATAGCAAGCCCTAATGATAATACAACCATTGTTTCTCCTGCGGATTGTACGTTTAAGGCGTATTACCCAATTGATGAAAAAGGGAATGTTGACAAGGTTACATTAAAGGGAACACATACTATTGGTTCTGTAGATGAGTTGTTAGAGTTTAGCAAGTATGGGGAAAGTTTTTACGGAGGTACATTTGTTCATTATTTCTTAAGTCCTTTTGATTATCATCGTTTTCATACACCTGTAAGTGGAGAGGTTTTGGAGATTATTCCGGTGGAAGGAAAAGTTTATTTAAATGTTGAAATGGATGCTGACGGCCAGTTCGATGCGCCAGATGGTGGTGAAAATGGATATGAATTTACGCAAGCTCGTGGGTTGGTTATTATGGACGCTGGACCAGAAGTAGGAAAAGTAGCTATTTTACCCATAGGAATGTGTCAGGTTTCTGGTGTAGATATGTATACTGAACTTCAAGGGGAAAAAGTGGTAAAAGGACAAGAATTTGGGAAGTTTAGATTTGGAGGTTCAGATATTATTATGTTATTTGAAAAACCACCAAAAGATTTGTACATGTTCCAAAATGATCCATTTCATAATCCTATTCATTTTCAATACGGACAAACTTCTGTTTATTGGAATAAGTAAAATTAATTACTAAAAGAACAGGTAGTTTTTATAAAAAGACTACCTGTTTGTATTTATCCAAATTTTTGATTTTGTGTAACAAACCAACTTTTGCACTTCCTTTGTAAATAAAATACAGTTTGTTCGTGAATTCCCTTTCTTTAACTAATTGAGTTCCTTTTTTAAGTTCTAAAATTTTTATATTTTCTTTCCATTTATCAATTGTTTCATTTGATAGATTTGAGTACTTTTTTGTTGTTTTTTTGATAATTTCATTTAACATTGAGTTCTATTTTTCATATCATAAATGCAACAATGGTTTCTATTAGAATAGTAAGGGGTTAAAGTACACTTACTTTTCGATTTAGCACTTAGTCAAATTTACAATTTTTACCGTTATTTTTAGTTTGGGACTTAACTCTTATTATTATCCAATTAGCATATTATATTTTTGAGATATTTCCACTCCATTGAATCCGTTTGTTAGTCCGTAAAGTATAATCAAAGTCAATATTATTCCAATAATCAGAATAATGTAGGATTGTATAATAGGTTCAATTCCGAGTATTTTATTTTTCGTTTTTTTTTGTGAACTGCTGAAATATGACCAAAAAATGAAATTATGGCGAGTCCATAATAGGGTATGAAGAATAAGTTCAAAGGAAATATATTTAGTCCAGCAACTCCAAAATAAAAATTAGTATCTAAATTCAAAATTAATTTACCAGATAAAACTGCACTTAAGTGAATTAACAAAAAAAAAGCAATGTAAAGTCCAGTCCAAATTTGTAGTTTGTCATAGAAATTAGTAACAGTTTTTCGTTTTGTTAAGAATAATTTGATGCCCGAAAAAAATTGAATTACAACAGCAAAAAGTAAAATTGTTTCTGCGATTATATTTCTATAGACAACTCTTAAATCATTCATCATTTCAATATAGGCACGTGCTCCCCAAAGACTATAAAAATGATTGAATAAATGAAGACATATGAAAATTGTAATTGTAATTCCAGAAAAGTAATGGATTCGTTTCATTTTTTTTTACAAAAGTCAATTTAAATATCGAGTTATCATTTGATTTAAATCAAATTCGCTCTTTTACATTTCTAATTCTACTTAATGTTTCAAGTGTTATTCCAATATATGAAGCGATATGTATCAAGGGGATTCTTTGGCTAATATCTGGTCGGATGGATAAAGTGTTATCATATTTCTGTTCTGCTGAATAAAATAGCATAGATGAAATCCTTTTTTGTTGTTGTTGCATTGTTTTCGTTACTACTAGTTTGCCTAAGCGTTCGAAATAAATCTACTCATTAGATAGCCTTTCTACGTCTTTTTTGATATTTCCAATAATATAGAATCGTCTAAGAGTTCAACGAAATGAGGGCTAGGAATATTAAGAAAAAAACTATTTATAGAACTGATGAAATCATTCTCAAAAGCAAACCATTATTTCAAAAAAAAGTCCCTGTAAAAGGAACTTTTTTGAGATTTATTTCTCTTTTCTAGAGGCTTGTGTAACGACTACCGTTGTTCTACACCAGTTTTGATTTTCAATTATATAAAAGGAGATTATTCCATTTTACAAGAGGTATAAACTATCCAAAGACTAAAA
>Ga0105356_10004908_pt1 | contig 12840 bp, 17 predicted proteins | sample GOMGulsemesocosm_3_FD_83502 | JGI IMG/M metagenome (GOLD analysis project Ga0105356, IMG submission 83502) | Methane-oxidizing microbial communities from mesocosms in the Gulf of Mexico - GOM9D Gulf of Mexico | ecosystem: Environmental > Aquatic > Marine > Cold seeps | place: Gulf of Mexico...
GTTAAGCCTGATATATCTAAGGTGTTGCCGTCTTGATTGGCCCCATTCACATTGGCCGTAAAGTCTTTGTCTAATTGTTCACGCCTAAAATCATAGGCAAGGAATTTACCAACACTGCCACGCTGCGCTGCTAAAAATCCTTCTAGCTCTAACGCGTCTTCTTCTTTGATGTTACGAAACTCAAATTCAGCTTCCCAGTAAGCGCCTTCTAAATCAAATATATCACTGGCGTTATTAACTTTACTGGTATTAATTTTACTGTTGGGCACCAAACGAAAAACCGATGAAAATGGTCGTTTAGGAAAAGGAATAAGTTCAGGCATATTAAGCAACTATCAGTTATTGATAGTCTTAATATAATTAAAGCAGTGAATGGGTTACGCTGAAAAACACTTTACAGTGAAGGGGTTAGGTAAGAATTGTAAGGTTATGATAGAAATTGAATATGCGCAACACAATTGTTGCGCTTATTGCTAGGCTGCCCGAATGGCTTTGATGATTGAGCCATTTGAATTAATGTTTTGAACCACATAACCTTCAATGCTGCGGCCAATATCAGTGCCTATCTGCGCCGCGTTTTCTGCCGATGTATCACCACTTACTATGATTTCATTAGTCACACTGATTGTTACTGCGCCGCTATTATTAGCTGCAACAGAGCCTGAATTAACACGGCGCGCAGCGGCTGATATCTCAATGTTTTGTTTAGGACTTAGAACACGTTCACCGCGTTGCAGTAAGTACGTTGACTCGTTCGGCACGTAATCCATACCGCCATGAGCAATGCCCGCAGGCTGCTGGGACTTAATTTGTCTTACCTGTGATAAGCCAGAAAATACGGCGGCCGCAGCGGCTGCAACACCAAGAGCGGGTCCAACGATTGGGATAGGAGCCAATGATGCATAAGCAGCAGTTGCAGATTGATAGGTATTAATCATGGCCTGTGCAATGGCCATCACTTTGTAGGCCTTAAATGCTTTCTTGCTTTGACCTGCCATTGACTTAAATGCCGCAGCGCCAAGACCAACAACGGCATTAGTTTTCTCAAGTTGGGTTTTCTTTTCAAAGTTAGCAAACGCCACAATGTTAGATTGTAATGCACCGGCGTATTTATTTTTAACCTGGAACAATCGCTCCTGGTGCGACGCTTCGTTTGCTTCTTCTTGTGAGCGAAAACCATTAGCGGCCAACAATTCATTTTGACGCTTGATTTGCGCAATTTGATTATCAGCATTAAGGGCAAGCTCGCCCGTTTCATCACTACCCTCAAGCCCTAATGATTCACGGCGCGCGCCATCAACACGGGCTTGTTGTCTCGCTTGCTCTAACCGTAACTCATTATTATAAACAGCCTGAGTTTCACGGCTGCTATGACCATTAATGATAGCGAGCTTGTTTTCAAAGGCCACGTTGAGGGCATTTTTACGTGCCTCTTCAGCGGTGTTTTCAATGCGTTTTTTCTCATCTGCCCGTTTTTTTGTTAGCTCGAGCACATCAGCTTTATACTTTGCATCGAGCTGCGTTAATATCGCATCGTATTTCGTTTTGTTGGCCACGTCTGATTCACTGGCACGAATGACCATTTGACGTTTATTGTTAAGACTTGCACGCAGGCGCGCTTCTTCACCTAATAAGCTTAATTCAAGTTGCTTAATGTTTTGCGGCAAGACGGCTGGCGCAGTAAGCGTTTTGACTTCACGTTCGTTATCATCACTTTCTTTTAATACCTGGCGTAACGCGGTAATTCGGTTTTCTAAACGCTCTACTTCAGCGCCAGCCGCTTTAACATCACCAGCCGTTCCTTTTAGAAACTTATTATCAAAACGTGTTTTAGCGTCAGCGCTCATTTGCTTGGCCAATTTTAGTTGGCCAGTCGCTAACAGTAATGAACTCGTCGCGCGCGCTTTTGTATAATTAGCAAAAGGATTTAGCTTTTTAGTTTCTTCATTAAGACGCTTTGTCGCCTCTGTAGCATCATCAGCGCGATTGGCAAACTCATAGATACCATAAGCAGCGAGTAGGGCAACGCCAGCTGGACCGCCCAGTAATGCCATGCTGCCGCGAAGCAATCGAACGGCCGCATTAGCACGAACAGCTGCAACGGCATGTTGATTAGTCGCCGCCGCAACAGCTTGCTCTGTGGCAGCAAGGCGGCCATTTGCAATAGCCAGGTTCTTAATCGCGGTTGTGCGTATATTGGTATTATGAGCGTTTGTAAGTTGACGCTTTGCGGCGGCTTGCCTTTGAACGGCATAACGTTGCTCTTGTAAGGCGTTTCGTTTAGCTTGAGCGCTTAAAGCGACATCAGCACTTAAGGCTTTATTCTTAGCTATAAAATTAGCCGCGTAAGCCGCAGTCGACCTGCCCAGTGATGTCACTAAATGGCCACCAATGACAATAGATAGTGCAGTGGCAGCATCAGTTAAGTTATCAATTAATGCTTCGTTTTCCCGCAGCTCAACCATACCTAGTCGAATAGAATCGACAACGGTTGTCACCGCAAAGTTAACCGGCGCTTCAAACTCACGAATCATGCGCTGATATTCTGTGCTCATTTCGGCAAAGCTGGCGTTTATTTTTCCCTGCGTCGCCTGCGCTGCACCCGCATAATCACCTAATGCTTTCACTAACGTTTTCTTAAACATCTGGCTTGTGACTTGGCCATCAACCACTAGCTTTCTAAAACCACCGGAGGCTAGACCAGCCGCTTTGTCGAGTTTTTGTAAAAGACCAGGTAATGGCTCTGTCACTTGATTGAGCTCTTCAGCGCGCAGAACGCCAGCGGTCATGCCTTGAGTCATACCAAACAATGATTGCTCTAACTGCACATTGCTCGCGCCCGTTTTTGCAGCCGCGTTGGCCATGCCTTCTAAAATGGCTTTGCCTTGGGTTTGGGTAACAATGCCGACTTGCTGAAGGTTGAGGATTTTTGAATAGGAATTGGCCAAGGTATCGTATTTTGTATTTAAACGATCGGCTGTGGCAAAAAGATAAGTTTGTGTATCAGCATATTCTTTTGCGCTGTTGGTTAATCCTTTAATGCGCTGGTCAAGTAATTGCGCCGCGCCGGTGTCTCGAATAAACACGGTGGCCGTACCAATACTTATTGCGGCCGTTATCGATGCAGCAACACCCGCATAAGAGCGCTTAAGCAGGCCAAGTGATTGCACCATACTGCCTTGCTGGCGCATTAAATGTTGCTGACTCACTGATAAACGCTGATTGGCCGCCACCTGATTTGTGATGGCGCCAGGTATTGCATTAAGGTCACGCACATTACGCTTTGCACCTGCTGTAACCGCCTTACCATCATACGCTAAGCGTAACGCCAAATTCAGATTGCTGCTCATCAGGTCGCCTTATCAGTCCTAAAATCATTCGTTCTAATGTTTGTACGTTTCCAAAATCCGCTTTAGATAACGTAATATCGCTATAACGCCAAGCAATGTCAGCCCTGGCATAATCGAGGGCTATTTCAACCCCGTCTTTATCGAAAACCCATTGGCTTGAAGCGCATGTAATGGCTTCAACACTGCGCCAAATTGTAGGCAATACCCATAAATGGGTAGGCAGTTCTTCTGATTGTTTAGGTGCACCAAAATGCGCTTCGTCACCATCAATGACTGTTGAGTCTGTTGCTAGGTCGCCCACAAACCACCTAGCAACATCGTTTAGTTTTTTTCCTGTACTCGATACTGAGCGTTAATGCACTCAACCGACAAACGGCCTGCGATACCGCCATATTTGAGCATTTCTTCAAGGGTCTCAGCGTTAAATTCAACGGTTTCGCCTTCATCAATAAATTCTTCCCAGCCAGTTAACAGCGCTCGAACGGTTTGGACATCAGTTGATGACGCTGGATTCAAAAGCTCATCGAGAGCGTCTTGATCAACCACCTTAATTAGCGCGGTAAACTTGAACGTTACCCCGCCAAACTCAAAGTTAAGAGGGGCTTTAATCGTGGCGTTACTGAGTTTGTTTAAACATCTTAATTTCATGTGGCTCTCTCTCTTATTCAAAAACAATGGTGAGTTCGTCATAACCAGCGCCTGAAGGCACCAATTTAGTGTCAAAGTCATAACCGGTTAATTCTGATTCTAACGACGCATATTTAGGGTGGCCAAGTTGCGCTTTGCCCAGTAGGGTTACTTTCTTGCCAGCAACAGTGCCATGACTAAATTCAAAGTCATGCACTTCACCCACCATTTCAAAGGGGTTAAATACCGACAACGCATCAGCGGTCAACGTGAACTTAGCGGTTGATTCATGCCCCGTAATCATGATTTCTTCATGGTTAATAGCGCGGTCAAAGATAACGTTGTTACCTTCATCAATGGTTAGCTTGTGCAGCGTTCGCGTTACATTGTTGAGCGTGAATGCCGATGAATTTGAAACACCCAGTACTTCAGGGCGTTTCCAACGGGTCCAATCAACAACAGGCGGCGCACTTGATTCGATGGGCGCAGAGAACAAGCCTTTAAACTGCCAGTTAACCTTTGGAATGCCTTTTTCAAGGGAAATGCTCCAGGTGCCTAGCATTTCACTGATTTGGTGTGTGTTGTTGCCAAAGCGAACTAAGCACGTGGCTTTTGTCGCATCACCTTTAACATAAGTAACAGTACTTGCCGTGGTGACTTGCTCGCGGCCACAGGCTAAAAAGAGTGGTGCAACAGCAGGTACAGCGCCAGCCACGCCGCTCACAGCTAACGGAGTCTTGAAGTTTAGCGTGATGTGCTCGCCATAATATTCTTCTAAACTAGCGCCAGAGTGGGGCGTTTCAAGTTCATCTTTTTCAGATTCACCCTCAATGTTAAATTCAACATCAGTGGCATAAATTGCATGTAGGCCCGTTAATGTTGTGCCAGCAGCATCTGCTAAAATGAGTTTGTTTTTAAATCGCCATGTGCTCATCGTTTATCTCCAGGCGCTGATTGCGGTTGTGCTCGTTTGTCAGCCATTTGTTTGAGGGCCGCTTGTGCTGCTTTCGCTGCCGATGACTTTACGACGACTTCTGGCTCAAGCTTATCGGGTGTTTTTTCTTTCATCACATTACCTTTGTATTCACAGTTAAATGACATGAGACAGAAAACTGACCTTGGTAAATCAAGTTTCCTGTGTCTTTATTAAATTCCACAACGCGGCCACGGTGTAGCTTGATAGGCTGCCAGCCTTCAAACTGAACGCCAGCAACGCATTTCTTTACTTCATCTCGCAGTTTATTGATGTGCTCATCGGCTAAGGCATTTGAGACAGCGCTGGGTATCACAATCATCACCCCAAAGATTTCTGTGAAGTCATATTCATCTAAGCCCGTCACAGACGTGGTTTCTTTGAATTGCTCATCGAGTGGCAACACAAACAACATTGATGCATGAACACTGCGTGAGCGCGCATCGTTAAAGTCAGCGGCAAAACCAACATCGATGGTTGTTTCACGTTTTAACAGCGCTTCAACGCGGTTTAAATCAAAGTTAAACTCCATTTAAAGCCCCTTTAAATTAGCCAATCGCTAACAATGTTATTAATTTCTTGTGACTGATAAAGTTCAATACCGATGATGGGCCGCGCCGGTAACGTCACTGATTTATTGCGCCCCGTTTTACCGCCAAAATGATGAATGGCCGCGTATTTCTCGCCCATGCCATGCTCTAAGGTTTGACCAAGCACGTTATGCGTCACCGAACCGGCTAAACTGCGCGTGTCGGTTAACGTCAAACCACCACGGGCGTAGGCCGCTTTTGACTGTTGCCACTTCGTGCCGTCGGGCGCTACCTGGCTTAAAAACCTTGATGTCACATCTAAATCCAAAAACGCGCCTATATCATCGAGTGCATCACGGCCATCTCTACCTTTTTGACCCAGTAGCGTTAAGCCTTTGATGGCTGTGCCTGAAATGTCGATATACACGCCAGCCATTTAATAGGCTTCCCAATTAAACTGACTACGGGGCTTAGTTGTTCGCATGCTAGTGCGAGCAACAGACTTATCAGCAGTGAGCCTAATCACGCCTTTCTCAATCTTGTCTAATTGCTTCATCGCTACTTCACGGCGTTTGTTGATTTGCTCATCATTAGGGTTAGTGCATAGCTCATAGCGCATTAAATCAGTGGCAACGGCGGGTAACACCGATGCATCTATTTCTGATTGGGTAAGCGAAAAGCGGCTTACATAGCCCGTAATTAAGGCCGTTACGCTCTTTTGGCTGCTTTCATACCAGTCATGAATCTGCTGTTGCAACTCTGTACCAGGACTTACTAATAACGCTTGCTCTAAATCATCCTTGGTAGGGCGAGTCGTTGAATCAAATGATTTGCCTGACACGAATTGCAACAGCACATTCATACCGATTTTGTTAATGATGTCTTGCGGGGAAATAAACATAAAATAATCTCAAAAAGGGCAGCGCTTTGGAGAGAGAGCAAAGCGCTGCCGTTAAACTTTAAGCGGTGTTACTAACCAAGTACGTTGGTTAACAAAATGCCGCAATCTTTCGCAATAGCAAGCTCACGAACCGTTTCACCCACTTGCACTTCAACGCCGCCGCGTAACCCCGCAGACACTTCACGACTGCCAGACACGCGGTCCTGGTACTGCGCCGTCATTGCAAAGGTCATGCGGTTATTCATTGTGCTGGCTAATGGATCGACATACGTCATAGCTAAAGAGTCTTGCCATGCTTGAGATAACACAGGACTCTTTCCTTTTTTGGCCGTGTTAACACGAGAGCGGCCAATGTTGATGGCATCAAGCTCTAGCATTTCAGCAAGGAACTTGAGCGGCACTAAGCCTGAATCACCCAATGTGCCGTTATACGCTTTAATAATGGTTTTATTGGTGCGCAGCGCCGTTGCAACTTTTTGTGACATCGTGAAATGGTTCGGACGCATTAACGCTCCATCAAGCATTTCGAGTAAAAAGGGCAACACATCAAACGTATTATCTGATAACAACTTAAAACCGTTCGCTTTTAGGGACTGTGATGTACCAAAGTTAGAAGCCGTGTTATACAAATTGGCCACACGCACTTCACGGGCCAATTCGATAATGTCAGTAATGCCTTCAACCGCATGGTTACGTGGGTCGTAGTTAGCCGGTGCATTAACAATGTCATCATTAGGGATAACATCGGCAAGTCCATAATCTTCACAACTTTCTGTTTTACTAGTGACCGAAAACTCAACCTGGTTAGGGGATGACTTACGTCCAACTCGCGTATCCGGAATCGTAATACGCTCTGAGCTGTCAAACACATTGTATTTAAATTCTTTCTTACCCACCGGCATACGAGGACAAACAGCGTCTGCAATCAATTGCATATTTCGATACGCGATAGCAATTGCTGTTTGCTCTACGCTTGGGGTAAATGGCATGCCATTACTCATAATAGTTTTCCTATCTTTTAATGATTAAATTAGAGAAGACTGTTACTTAACAATCAAGAATGGATTGATAGTCACAGTGCCAACAGTGCCTGCATCACCGTTTTCAAGGGCCACGCCTAACACCCATACTTCAGCATCTTCAGTGTGGTCAGCCTTGTTAAAGGCAATCGCTCTGCCATCGCTATCAGCAACAATAGGATTGCCAGCAACCACAACACCGCCAAACTCAACAGCGCCAGTGCCAGATAACACAACATCACATCGACCACTGTCATCACTGCCATGTTCACTCACGCCAACAATGGCTTGAGATACATCAGCCGCTTGTTGCGTCGTAAAATCGACATTAAACATGGCTACTATCCGGTAACTACCAATCGCACTACTTACATCAAAATTCTTAATAAACCCTGGTTGTGCCATTATTTATTCTCCTGTTGAATTTGCGACAGTGCAGCGGATACGGAAATGGTAATTCCTTTTTCAGCTTGCTGTTTTTGGTAATCGCTCGCTTTAATGGCCAGCGCTTGAGCGTCCAACTCTTGAGCATCTTCATTGTCCTTAGAAAAATCTTTGGTTAAAGAATCTTGCTCAGGTAATCCTTCCAAGAACGACTTGAACCACGTAGCCGGTGATTCACTTTTACTGCCATCAGCAGCAGCGAATTCAAAGGTTGCATCATCGCCGTCTTCTAGGTTGGCCATGAATTCAGCAACACCTTCGATATTGGTTAATCGCGGTGATTTACCACCGTTGATTGTTTCGTTAACAAAAGTCGCGGCTTTGCTTACGTTGGCTTGAAATTGAAGTGTCTTGTTCTTGGCTCGCTCTTCATCGAGTGATGCTTGTAGCGCTAGCTTTTCTTCTTCAGTCACGGCGTTATCCTCATGGTCGGTTGGGGTAGAAAAATCGGTGTCAGTAGATTGGGTTTCTTGGCGGCGTTCGTGCTCTGCAATAATGGTGTCTTCCTTTAAATACTCCGCTTGCCATTCAGGCACGACTTGATTGGCGGTTTCAGTGCCGAATTTATCAGTCAAAAATGTATGCAGGTTTGAAAGTAGACGTGTAACTACATTAGATGTTTGCAGAGAGATAGATTCGATTTGCTCGCTTGCCGCAAACTCAAATTCAAGGCCGTCGGCGGCCTCGTTAAATTGCCAGTTCAAGCCGTCAACAGCAGGGGCTGCGCCACCTAAAAAACCGATATGGCCAAGTTCATAACCACCATCGACTTTATTGAGGCGAACGCTACGGTTGGGGTAACGCTTATCTTTAACGGCCTGTGCAAACTCAGCACTAACGTCTTGTGCTTTAGCGAACAGCACGCCGTCTTCAATTTTTAGTTCAGACGCCCAGCCCCACGCAGGGTCATCAACTTTAGGATGGCCAATAACCAAGGGGGATTTTTTAGCTGAGAAGTTTTTAACCACTGATTCTAAATCAGCATTGGTGAATTGTGCCGTAGCGCCTTTCGAATCGGTATGGTTGCCAATTTTAAAAATGTCGAACCAAGAAAATGATGTATTTGAAGTTTCGCCAGGCATAAGTTTTAAACCAACAATAAATGAGGGTTTAATCTTATGTTTTAAGGATTGAGGATGACGCTGAAAAACACTTTACAGTGCAGGGATGGGCTGTGTATTTATAGACTAGAACGCCTTGAAATAAGATACAAGTTGTTTATTTATGAAATATTTATTGCACGCAAATAGTTATTCGGAAAAGACCCTTTGGAGTCTTTTCATCATTTGGTGTAATCTAATGTAAAATATTAAACAGCGAGAATTTATGGAAGCGATAGTAGGTGTTTTTTATACGCATAAGGAAAGTGGTCAAGTTGTTAAAGTGATTGAAGCGACAGAAGACAACGTTAGAGTGGCGGCTCAATCCTCACGGGCCAAAACTTACATGGGAATAATAACTTTTAGAAGGGAATACCGAGAGTTAATTTAAGGATTTTCCGTTATTTAATAGGCCCCGTTTATTCGGGGCTTTTTGTTTCTATGAAAAGACACCATTGTCACTTGTTATGGTTTTTCTAAAACGTGCTAACTGAATATATTTTATTACTTAGTAATATAATATTGTTTTGTTTAACTATTTTACTCAAGTAATTTTAGTTCGGTTAAATGTCTTGTTATAAGGGGTTTAACCACTACATTGAACTACCTTGACGATTATCGCCAAGGCACCAATAACTATACCCGTAGACCAAGCCCAATGATTTTTAGCAAAATATTTAACAGGATTTTTCTTTATTAAAGCTGCTTCATATCCCTGCTTTGAAAATACAAAATGATGATCTTTAGTTGGTTGTATTACGAGATCTCTAGTTAATGCTTCTGCGAACCATTGACTAAGATACTTTTTAATTTCTATTTTTTGGGAATGTTTCTTTAAGGTTGGCATTTGCTCAATGATATCAAGATCAATTGAGCTAAATTTATGAGCCATAATAAAGCGAAGTTCAGAACCAAACTTTTCTTTCGTTATAGCCAACAAACCGAGCAAAAATTCCTTTTCATTAAATTCAGGAGTGCTAATTTCCATGATTACCCTTGTAACGAGGCTGTAGAATTTATCATTTAAGAAAAACAGCCATTAACTTTTGATTAATTTACGCTAAAAAATGCGCACCTATGTGAATCTAGTACTGTATGAGAGGTATTTATTGAAATAAATACCTTTCAACGGCATAGTTTCTGACTCTGGAACCTAAGATTTATAAATTCTACAGCCTCAACGCCCAAATAATGGGCAAATCACAGTTGTTTTTTGCTCCTGCGTCGCTTAATTTTACCAACTGATATTTGTCCTGATTAATTTGCTTGTTCTATTTTGTACTGACTAGTGACTTCTATATTTGCTAGATTTTGAAAAGCTATAAGCGCTTTATTTGCATTATTTCTTAGCTCTAAAATATGATCATCACGCTTTGCCGAGTCTACATTTTTATTTGAGCCGATATATTGGTTTGTATAATCAAATAATTGATGTGCAGAAAGTTGTAGTTTCTTAGAGGAGATAATTGCCACTTCGTTATAGAGCATTAAAAATGATTTGTAGTCATCGGTGTCAAAACTACAAGTAAAGCTAATATGATCATAAGTTAACTTATGTGAAATAGAAGTAAATTCAACATATTTCATTTTCTTATCTTCTTGTCGTTTGAAAAAGTTTGCCCGTAGCTCTTTTTCGTTTTCATGCTCTTGTGTCTTTTTCAAAACATAAATACCAGAGATAGCTGAAATCAGGACACCTAAGCCAATTTTGACAGCTGTATCGGCTACATTCACCCAATCCATTTATATACTCCTATCGTGATAAAAAATATAACAGCTTATTCTACGGCAAACACTGCGATACTTGTTCGTATAAATAGGCTTAAAAAGAATTTAAAATATAATATTTATTTAATAATTACAAGGGATTAATATCCACTTACTAATGATTAGCAAACAAGTTAGTATGCAAATGCGGATAGTTTCCTAAGATTAAAAATATTATGTAAACAAGTTGTTTTCGCGAGACTCAATTAAATAACAGAATTAATTATAACTATAAGATATTGAAATAGCGGTTTTCCGTGGAAGTAGCTAAATCACAGGGCTACACTATTGATTTGGCCTTAATGTTCTAATATCGTGTCAGTTCCAGTTAATTATATGGAAATATTACGACATGGAATTACTTCACTTTGTAGGCCCCAATGAAAAAGAATGACTGTAACAATCCACTCGCCACACTTTAGCCTACTGAAAATATGTTCTGATATCTTTCATTGAAAGATCACCATGCTCAGAAAGGATAAAGCTAAATGATTTATCGACCTCTGAAAATTGAAGGAGTTGTTGGCCAACGTCATTTTCTTCTTTGCAAAATATATTAGTATCTAAGAATATCTGGTGACGCCTACAGGTGAAGGGCCTGTATTTATATATAGAACATGAGTCATTTTTTAAGAATGGGCAACTCTCACCTATTTTTTTTCCTTTAGGGATGTTTTTTACAATAGATTTTGCATTTTTCTTAATGTTTAAAATTTCTAAACTTGAAACATCGATTTTAATATAACAACAATGTGAGCATCCACTTTTACAAGGTGTTAGGTGCTGAAATGGTTTATATAAATCTGCCATAAAGTTATATAAATAATTCAATTTTGACATTGGGTTCTTAGGGATATCTTTCACTATTCTTAAAAGTTTGTCTTCTTTTTCAATCAATTTAATAGGAATAAAACTGACAGCTTTGTTTAGGTTTTTTTTCGCAAATTCATGATTTGGCTTTAGACTCATATATCTTCCTCGCTACTCTGATTCAAATATATATTTGTCACCATATAGTGATTCGTAATTAATTTTAAAAACATAACGTTTATTTAGCTTTTCAAATAAATCTTGATCTACTGAATCGGTAAATTCAATTTTGATTACTGTTATTTTTTCATCTTTCGCTATAAACGAATTAGGGGTCATATGAGCGTCATCGTATATAGCATTGGTTCCGTTTAATTGGGATTTTAAATCTGCTTTAAAGTCATCGTTGCTACTGGCTTGTCCTTCTATAAAAAAATCCCAACTCACAATCTTAGCTGTGCCAAAACCCTTGTTTTGTATCCAATAATGCACTGTATTATCATTTTCGTGCATCCATGAATCAATTACTGGTCTAACAGATAAACGGTTATGTTTGATTGTTTCTCTTGATTGTAACGTTGCTTGCTTCATTTGCTGAAGGGTTGCATACGCTGCAATAGCTGCAATTAAAACACCAGTTATCGCGGTAATTAAAGTGAATATTTCTACTACATTCATTATGCTCTTTCCTTGATCGCTATCATAAATGCCTTCTCGGACTCTATTCAATTAAAGGCAAGTGACTAATAATATTTGAAGAAAGAGATTGATATAATTAAAGTTTTAATGCAAGTGTTATTAATCAATTGATGAAAGATGTAGGAACATAGATTCTCGCTAAACTAAAAGGATTTAGAATGTATAAAATAATCACAATAAATAGTAACGTATATTTATTCTCCATCCAAATATCAGAGCATGTACTAATATGATATGAAGTATCGGAGGCTTATCATGAATAAAACTAACATCATCATATTAGTATTAAATCTAATCGTCACACTGAGTTTGTTTTATGTAATTATGCTGCAATTGGATAATGACGAATCTACGAAAACGACTATCCTGAATAATCAAAGTGAAATACTGACGATGTTAGATGAGCAGCTAAATTGTGTTAATGCACAACAACCATCTCAATAATGACATTAAACCATGTTTAAAAGGTGTTTAAACATGGTTTAAATTTGTTTAAACGATTTAATGACGAGCCAATGTATTCTAATAACATTTTACAGTGCTTAAATCGCGTTACAGGACTTAACACAATCTCAGTGTTCCTTGACTAGATTGTGTTAAATGACGTTGTTCAGCTATAA
>Ga0105356_10004913_pt1 | contig 12829 bp, 8 predicted proteins | sample GOMGulsemesocosm_3_FD_83502 | JGI IMG/M metagenome (GOLD analysis project Ga0105356, IMG submission 83502) | Methane-oxidizing microbial communities from mesocosms in the Gulf of Mexico - GOM9D Gulf of Mexico | ecosystem: Environmental > Aquatic > Marine > Cold seeps | place: Gulf of Mexico...
TGTGCGGTACTGATAACAAGAGCGGGATGATCTTTGGCGATATCATTTAAATGATTGGCAACCGAGCGACGCACATATTCTTCTGGGTCATCACGCAGGGAAAACAATAGCGGCAAAACAAGCTCAGGCTGCTCAATAAAAATAGGCAGTCGAACTCCCCAAGGTAAACGAGGGCGAGTGCCTTCTGAAACTAATCGTCGTACATGGTGGTTTTCATGCTCTAACCAAGATTGCAGAACGGATAAGGCTTGCTCTGGCTGGCGTAAAATGAAATGACGAATCGCAAACTCAGCACTAAAAAACTCAGTCATCTGCTGTAAATACTGTAAGCCCTGTTCAAAACTTAACTGCTGATGAATAGCTATATATTCACAGCAAATTAAAGAAAGCCAGCCCGACAAATCTTCATTTTTATTTAAAGCTTCTACCACCGCATCAGCCCCCTGAGTTTCAGGTATCACTTGATGTAGCGCATGAGCCCCCGCACGCAAACGTTGCATCAGGCTGAGCAGCTGCCATTCCTCTTCCCCCTGCTCCTTGGCACTTAATAACAGTTGCTGAGAAAATGCTTGTTGATCTAGATCTATATCATATGTTGCAGCGCTTTCAGCAATTTTTTGCCCCAGCTCGTTTACTTTTTCTAGCGATAGATTTTCTTTAAATAACTCAGCCATGATGATCCTTATATTTAGTACGGCATTACGATTCGATGAACAGTCTACCCACCATTGCTGACAATCTATGTCAGTAGCCTATAGCAGCGATAATTAAAGGGCTAATGGCCTAATAATTGCTCTAACCAATGCTTATCCTGTATTAGAGCATTAATGATTCAATGAAAGCTGCCAGAATTATGTTGGTTGATGATACCCCAAGCCAATCTGTTATTTTAGAACAAGCCTTGCTTGATCAAGAATTATCAGTGGTTTGTCGCGCCAAAAGTGCACAGGGGTTAATTAAGAATGTAGAGGTACATCAGCCTGATCTTATTATTATGGACCTTGCATCTCTCGATCAAGATACGCTAGATAATATGACCATGCTCAATCAGCACAACCCAAAGCCAATGATCTTATTTTCTAAAAATTCAGACAGTCAACTCATCTCTCAGGCTGTACAGGCAGGGGCTAGCGCCTACGTGGTAGACGGTTTAGAGAGCCAGCGTATTAAACCCATAATGGATGCGGCAATCGCTCGTTTTAATGAATTTCAAGCACTGAAAACGGAATTACAGAAAACCCAAGGTCAACTAGCCGATCGTAAAGTCATTGATCAGGCCAAAGGTTTGTTAATGAAAACCAAGAGTCTGAATGAAGAACAGGCGTACCATACCATGCGAAAAATGGCGATGGATCAAAGCAAACCTATTGCCGATATCGCTAAGAATATACTCTCGGTTATGTCACTACTGTCGTCCTAAGACGACTGCTAAAATAATATCCGCATCCGCGCAGCAATGGTGCAGGGTAGATAAACAGCCCTAAAACTGGGCTACCTTAGCTTATAGATATCAGCTTCACCTCTCTGTTTTATACAACTGCCGTAAACTTCCAATCTAACATTCTCGACAAAGTGACGATCGTTTGCCTTACGATTGAACCGTCTTTTTATGCCTGCACCATCTACCGGCACCAAAAAGTGATCTTCTGATTGCGAACAGTTTACTGTGCACTTTTAAATACCTGAGCATTTTAGTTATGCACAAAAATAGACTTTAATATTTGCACTATTTTTTAGCAAAACAATTATTAATCATAAAACTCGTGCACTACTTTTTATCATTTTAGATCACGCTGACTGTTTTACTTTATTTTCACTAATTTCAATACTGTTTTTAATAACTTGGCACGTTACTCGCTAAGTACATGTCAGTTACTTCATATCAATGCAGGTATTGAAGAAAACGGCAAAGACGCAAATAAATACTTTATTTAAAAATAATAAAGCATTCATTTGCGTTTTTTTTTGCAAAAAAATTATATTACAAATTAATTATTAGAAACTTAAAGGAAGCATCACAATGAAAAACACTCAGGTTAAATCAACAGGACGATTTAAAATGAATAAGGTTAGACGCTCTATATTAAAGAGTGTGATGACTGTAGCCACAGGCGCTGCACTAACAGCAATGCCTTTCGCTACAATACAGGCAGCAGAGAAAGTAGGCTTCGCGGAAAAAGAAGAGCTTAAATTCGGTTTCATTAAATTAACCGATATGGCTCCACTGGCAATCGCTTATGAAAAAGGATTTTTTGAAGACGAAGGTCTATACGTCACATTAGAAGCACAAGCGAACTGGAAAGTATTATTAGACCGAGTTATTGATGGCCAATTAGATGGTGCCCATATGTTAGCAGGCCAGCCTTTAGGGGCAACGATGGGCTACGGCACCAAAGCTGACATCATCACTGCCTTCAGCATGGATTTAAACGGTAACGCAATAACCGTTTCCAACAGTGTTTGGAAAGAAATGAAAAAGAACATTCCTCATAAAGATGGTAAGCCTGTTCATCCTATTAAAGCCGATTCACTAAAGCCTGTCATTGAAAGTTATAAAGATGCGGGTAAGCCATTTAATATGGGGATGGTATTTCCAGTATCGACTCACAACTATGAATTACGCTATTGGCTAGCCGCGGGCGGCATCCACCCAGGTTATTACGCTCCCCATAAAGGTGATACCTCAGGTCAAATAGATGCCGATGCACTTTTATCGGTAACTCCGCCACCACAAATGCCCTCAACAATGGAAGCAGGAACGATTGATGGTTATTGCGTGGGTGAACCTTGGAATCAGCAAGCAGTATTTAAAGGCATCGGCGTTCCTGTCGTGACCGATTATGAAATTTGGAAAAACAATCCAGAGAAAGTATTTGGTGTAAGCCAAAAATGGGCGGATAAAAACCCTAATACTCATATTCGAGTTGTTAAAGCCATGATTCGTGCAGCCCAGTGGTTGGATGAAGATAATAATGCCAACCGCCCAGAAGCGGTGAAGATTTTATCTAAGAGTAATTATGTCGGCGCAGATTATGATGTAATCGCGAACTCAATGACGGGTACCTTTGAATACGAAAAAGGCGATAAGCGTGCAGTGCCCGACTTCAACGTATTCTTCCGCTATAACGCAACCTACCCTTACTACTCAGATGCAATCTGGTACCTAACGCAAATGCGTCGCTGGGGCCAAATTTCTGAGCCCAAGTCTGATGATTGGTACAAAGATTTAGCGAAGAAAGTTTATCGCCCAGATATTTATGCTATTGCCGCACAAGAACTGGTTAATGAAGGTAAAGTAAAAGCGAAAGATTTTCCTGAGTTCAGTTCAGAATCTGGTTTTCGTTCTCCACAAAAACACTTCATCGATAACATAGTTTATGACGGTAGCCAGCCAAATGCTTATTTAGAAAAATTCAGCATCGGCCTAAAAGGTAAAGATAAGCTGTAAGGTCTTTATGACAAAAAACTAATACTTCCCATAATTTTAAAGTGCCCCGCCTCACTCATTTCATCGTTGGAGAGTGAGGCGTATTTTTACAAAGAAAAAAGTGCATCAGTAGCACTAGATAGAGGTTTTTATGACAACTAAGCTTGCAACAAACTCCAGCTCATCGAGCTGGAGAAGCATCACTGATGATGTAATGCCGATATGGCTACAAGAAATGATCAAAGCGATTATGCTACCGATAGTCGGATTGTTATTTTTTTTGTTAATTTGGGGCACTGGCGCTCAAAACATTGAGACTTCACTAGGTGAATTCCCTGGGCCTAGCCAAGCATTAGAGCAGTTCCAATCACTTATAACAGAACATAATGATGAACGTGAAAAAGAAGTAGCGTTTTATCAACGTCAAGATGAGCGTAATGCTGCTCGCCTTATTCAAGATCCTAGCTATCAAGTTAAAATACGCAACTATACTGGCAAGCCTACTTTTATCGATCAAATTGGCACTAGCTTAATTACGGTATTAACGGGTTTTATCTTAGCGTCTTTAATCGCGATCCCTTTAGGAATAACGATTGGTCTAAGTAAAAATTTATATGCTGCCGCCAACCCTATAATCCAACTACTTAAACCCGTATCACCTCTTGCTTGGTTACCGTTAGTCACTATGGTGGTTAGTGCGGTTTATGTCAGTGACGACCCTCTATTCGCTAAGTCTTTTGTTACCTCAGTCATCACCGTACTTTTATGCTCCTTATGGCCAACAGTATTAAATACTGCTGTCGGGGTTGCCTCGATCAACCAAGACCTAATCAATGTCAGTAAGGTATTGCGCCTAAAACCAATGACCCATGTCTTTAAAGTGGTTATACCTTCTTCTATCCCGATGGTTTTCACAGGTTTACGCTTGTCTCTGGGTATTGCTTGGATGGTTTTAATTGCCGCCGAAATGCTGGCACAAAATCCAGGCCTAGGAAAATTTGTTTGGGACGAATTTCAAAACGGCAGTTCCAATTCACTCGGTCGTATTATGGTTGCGGTGATCGTGATTGGTTTAATCGGATTTTTACTCGATAGAATCATGTTGATGTTACAGAAGTATTTCTCTTGGGATAAACAAGCGCTATTGCGTTAATTAAACATAATTACTTAATCGAATTTAAAGAGAATAAATATGAATAGCATCACAGACAACGCAATCAACCCCATTTTAGAACTCACGGGTGTGGGGATAGAATTTCCTACGGCGAAAGGATCATTTCAAGCATTGACCGATGTCAATTTAAAAATCAAAAAAGGTGAGATGATCTCCCTCATTGGACACTCAGGTTGCGGTAAATCAACGGTTCTTAATATCGTCGCGGGTTTATTACAAGCAACAGAAGGTGGCGCCGTATTAGAAGGCAAAGAAGTTAACGAACCAGGGCCAGAGCGGGCGGTAGTTTTTCAAAACCATTCGCTACTGCCTTGGTTAACAGCTTACCAGAATGTTGAGCTGGCGGTTAAAACGGTTTTTGATAAAAACAAAAGCAAAGCAGAGATGAAGGAATGGATAGAGTACAACCTGAATCTAGTTCACATGGGGCATGCAATGCATAAGCGCCCAGATGAAATTTCAGGTGGTATGAAGCAGCGAGTTGGTATTGCTCGCGCTTTAGCCATGGAGCCTAAAATTTTATTAATGGATGAACCCTTTGGTGCCCTCGATGCATTAACTCGTGCTCACCTGCAAGACTCGGTAATGGAGATTCAAAAAGATTTAGGCAATACCATTATTATGATTACCCACGATGTCGATGAAGCGGTTTTATTATCCGATCGCATCGTTATGATGACCAATGGCCCGTCTGCAACGATTGGCGAGATTTTAACAGTAGATTTACCACGCCCACGTAATCGAATAGAACTGGCCGACGACCCAAGATATAACCATTATCGCCAGCAAGTATTGAGTTTTTTATATGAGAAGCAGCGAAAAGTTGAACCTATATCAAATACAAAAAAGATGAAGAAAGAAGATTTAAGTACAGAAAAACAAACTGCCTAATTTGTTAAGTATTTAATAAATTTGTAGTTATACCAGTGAATAATAGTTAAATAATTTAATTTCAAGCTAAAACTAAAAGTAACGGAGTTACCAATGACGATCACAAAACAAAATCGCTTTGCTAAAAAAACAGTATTAGCCAGTGCTATCAGCACCGCGCTATTAGCAGTTGCTATGCCTAGCGTCGCAGAATCGGCTACAGATTCAGCTACAGAATTCGCCAAAGCCGGCGATGTTATCGCTGAAATACGCCTTCGTTACGAAGGTGTCGATCAAGATAACGATTTAGACAATGCTAATGCGACAACAGCTCGTCTTCGTCTAGGTTATGAAACCGCGAGCTTGGCAGGTTTTAAAGCCTTGGTTGAATACGATCAAATAATCGCACTACAAGACGACTATCATTCAGGTTCTTCTTTCGAGCCAACGAATCCTGATACATCAGTGGTTGCTGATGGCGAGATCGGTGAATTTAACCGTGCACAAATCAGCTATTCCCATGAAGCTGCAAAAGCCGTTTTAGGCCGTCAACGCATTATCCTAGACAATGCCCGTTTCGTCGGTAACGTGGGCTGGCGCCAGAACGAGCAAACGTATGACGCAGCTCGTGTAGACCTAACCGCTGTTGAAAATCTAAGCGCAACCTACGTTTATATGAATCAAATAAACGACATTAAAGCTAACGATGTTGGCGTGAAAAACCATCTTTTGAACTTGGGTTATAAAACTCAAGTCGGCAAGGTAGTTACCTACGCCTATCTATTAGAAGAAGATGAAGATAATCAAGAAGGCACTAGCGATACTTTTGGTTTAAGCTTTAAAGGCAAAGCTCCAGTCGGTGATTTAGAAGTTCTTTACGCCGTTGAATACGCGACTCAAACAGCAAATGCTGGAACTTCTGGTGCTAAAGATTTTGATGCAGCTTATACCTTCCTTGAAGGTGGTGTAAAAGTTTCTGGTATTTCCTTATTAGCAGGTTATGAAAACCTAGGTGGTGATGGCGATTATTCTTTCCAGACGCCTCTAGCGACTAAGCATGCATTCAACGGTTGGGCAGATGTTTTCTTGGGTACACCAGCTAATGGCTTAAACGATATCTATGCTAAAGCTGCAGGTAAAGTTGCTGGAGTTAAGCTGGTTGCTGTTTATCACGACTTCAACTCTGATAAAGGTGGTGATGATCTAGGTAGCGAAATCAACTTATTAGCGGCAAAGAAATTTACCGAAAACTTAACTGCAGGGGTTAAGTATGCCAACTACTCTGCAGGCGATGATGCCTATGGTAAAGTTGATACGCAAAAGTTCTGGTTGTGGGGTGAAGTTAAGTACTAATCTGAACTAGACTTTTTCAAGTCTGAGATTCATAAATCTAAACGGAGTATGAGGCCTGCCTTATGCTCCGTTTTTGTTTTATTCCTAGCATTAATAATAAATTCACTAATAACTCCATACTGAACACTTGTATACCAGCCCTGTAAATTTCATCTTCGTAAAATAAAAGAATTAATTTCTTAAATCCCATAGTTTTTATAGCAAAGTAGTAGAAAATTTCTTAAAAACGTTTTAACGTAAAGTTAATTAAAAGATAACAACCTCAAGTAACAGGAATTACTAAAGATGATCACAAAACAAAATCGCTTTGCTAAAAAAACAGTTTTAGCCAGTGCCATTTCCACCGCTCTTTTTGCCATCGCTATGCCGACCCAGGCACAATCATTTACCGAATTTGTACAAGAAGGCGATGTTATCGCTGAAGTACGTGTTCGTAGTGAAAATGTAAGAGAAGATAATGATAAAGACGATGCTGTTGCTATTACAGCTCGTGCTCGTATCGGTTATGAAACCGCAAGCCTAGCAGGCTTTCAGGCTTTGGTTGAATATGATCAAGTAGTCGCACTACAAGACGAATATCACTCAGGTTCTTCTATCTATCCTTCTAATCCACCTGTTGATGCTGCTGACCCTGGTAAATCAGTGGTTGCGGATGGTGCAGGCGGCGATTTCAACCGTGCGCAAATCAGTTATACCCACGAAGCAGCCAAAGCCGTTTTAGGTCGTCAGCGTATTATCTTAGATAACGCCCGTTTTATCGGTAACGTTGGCTGGCGCCAGAACGAACAAACGTTCGATGCCTTCCGTGCCGATTTAACCGCAGTTGAAAACCTAAGCGCTACCTATGCTTATATTAATCAACGCAATACTATTAAGTATGAAGATCTGGCCGTGCAAGATCACCTTTTAAACTTGGGCTATACAACCCCTGTCGGCAAAGTCGTAACCTATGCTTATATACTAGAAAATGATGAGAAAAATGATGAAAGTACCAATGATACTTTCGGCCTAAGCTTTAAAGGTAAAGCCCCAGCAGGTGGTGTAGAGATGTTATATGCTGTGGAATATGCAACTCAAACAGTCAATGCAGGCACAACTGGCGCCAAAGACTTTGATGCTGATTATATCTTCCTTGAAGGTGGCGTGAAAGTTTCTGGCGTTTCATTATTAGCGGGTTATGAAAACCTAGGCGGTGATGGTGATTATGGTTTCTCAACGCCTTATGCCACAGGTCACGCATTCAACGGTTGGGCTGATGTGTTCTTAGGCACTCCCGCTAATGGCTTAAACGATGTTTATGCTAAAGTTGTCGGTAAAGTCGCTGGGATTAAACTGGTTGCTACTTATCACGATTTCAACTCTGATAAAGAGGGTGACAATCTAGGTAGTGAAATCGATTTGTTAGCATCAAAGAAATTTAACGATAACATATCAGCTGGCATCAAATATGCTAACTACTCTGCAGGTGATGAAGCCTATGCATACGTTGATACTGAAAAGTTATGGTTGTTTGCTGAAGCTAAGTTCTAATATGAGCTAGCTTTTATCAAGCAATTAAAACGGAGTATAAGGCTTGCCTTATGCTCCGTTTTTGTTTGTGCGGTTAAAAATTTATATTAGATTCAAGGCAGCAGAATGATTAAAAAGCAGTTGGTAATTATTGGTAATGGCTTAGCCACCATGCAGCTATTAAAAGAGCTAGATCATCAAAGCGATTATGCAGTAACTGTTTTAAGTGCTGAAAACGTACCCCATTACAATCGCATTATGCTGTCTTCTCTATTGGCCCAAGAAACCGACCTACAAAGCATTACCCCCTGTGATGATGCCTGGTATCAAGAACGTAATGTGCGAGTTTTACTCAATCATAGAGTCATCAAGGTAGATTCACAGAATCATAGTCTTAGCTGTGAAAATGGCGCTCAAATCCCTTACGACAAGCTTATTTTCGCTACTGGCTCCCGTGCTTTCATCCCCCCTATGCCAGGTACTCAAATGCCCGACGTGCTTGATGGGGTAATGGGATTTCGTAAATTAATCGATGTCGATTTCATGCAAGAGGTCACTAGCCTCTATAAGCAAGCCGTAGTGATTGGTGCGGGCTTACTGGGCATCGAAGCAGCTGTTGGCCTTGCCAAGCAAGGTATGGACGTTACTTTATTACATCGTCGCGATGTCTTAATGAATCGTCAAATCGACCGCCAAGCCTCTGAGCTATTAATTAAAGAACTCGAAGGCCGAGGCATCAAGATCGCTACGGGGCACGGACCTGTTGCTCTAGTTGGAACCACCGTATCACCTAGCCATGGGCAAGAGTCAGCATCCAGTAAAGTATGCGCTGTGACCTTAGACAATGGCGACAAACTGCCCGCAGACCTTGTTATCTTTGCTACGGGTATTGTACCCTGCACGCCCTTAGCCCAAGCAAGCGGGTTAATGGTGCAAAAAGGCATCTGTGTTGATGCCCAATTACAAACATCACAGCCAGATATACACGCATTAGGCGAATGCTGTGAGTTTGAAGGTAATACCTATGGTTTAGTCGCACCTATTTGGAATCAAGCACGAGTATTAGCAGCGCAGCTACTGCTCCTTGCTAAAGAGCCTCTTACTGAAGATGCACCAATAGATGACGCAGACAGACCTGTTTACCAAGAAGAAAGCTTTGCAACAAAATTAAAAGTCAGCGGTATCGATGTCCATTCTATGGGAATCATTAATGCCGAAGAGACTGAGTTAGACTGTGAGGTTCTTGAATTTAACGATTTAGAGCGCTCAGTCTATAAGAAAATTCTTATCAGTAACCACAAGGTTGTGGGGGCTGTGCTTTATGGCGACGTCGCCGATAGTCAGTGGTACTTTGAACTACTACAACAAGAGCTCAATATTGAAGCTTTCAGGCAAAACCTGATCTTCGGTAAAGCGTTTTGTGATAGTTAAGACCTGACCTGATACATCCCTTATTTGCTCGCTTTGATCATGTTGCATGCTATAAAACAAAATGCACCATAATGGTCAAAGTTACGCACCAGAATTGACTGACCGCACTACTTTAGTGCAACCTTCTTCAGTCATGCCTTACCCGATCATTTTCTAATAATTCAGCGCCCTATTATTGGTCATTGTCTTTACCATTATGATTGGGGTTTGCCATACACCCTAGGGTGTATGGTGCTTTTTCAGCCCATGTTTCATACCAGCTTCACACTAGTTTCATAATTACTCTAATACCTACGCATATACTGGCACTCTTCTTGAATAGAGCTACTAAACTATTAACTACTAAATAGTTAGTTAGCTAACGAAAGAGTCTAATTATGAATACCGCCTTGATTGAAACGTGTAAAACAACCTGCCCTTACTGTGGTGTAGGTTGTGGTGTGCAAATGCCCAACGATCTTTCAAAGGTTTCAGGGCTCGAAAGCCATCCAAGCAACTTCGGCAAGCTGTGTGTTAAAGGCTCATCGCTGCACGAAACCATCTCAATCCAAGGTCGTCTGCTCAACCCTAAGCTTCATGGTAAAGAGACTGATTGGGATAGCGCTTTGGATGCGGTGGCGAATAAGATTCAGCAAGTAATTAAAGACCACGGACCTAAGGCAGTTGCCTTTTATGGTTCGGGTCAGTTATTGACCGAAGATTATTATGTCGCCAATAAGCTGATGAAGGGCTTTCTTGGCAGCGCCAATATGGATACCAATTCGCGCTTATGCATGTCATCGGCGGTATCGGCTTATAAACGCGCCTTTGGCAGCGATACCGTGCCTATTTGCTATGAAGATATCGAAGCTACTGACTTATTGATTTTAATCGGTTCCAACCCTGCTTGGGCCCATCCTATTTTGTACCAGCGCATGGTGGCCGCGAAAAAGGCTAATCCTAAATTAAAGATCGTTGTTATCGATCCGCGCAAAACTGCCAGCTGCGATATCGCTGATTTACATTTAGCGATTCGCTCTGGTTCAGACGCTTACTTATTCAATGCGCTACTCGCTTATCTGGCTGATAACGGTCACTGTGATCAGGACTACATCGATCAATATACCGATGGTTTTGATGAAGCGGTTAAACAAGCAAAGTCCGAAGCTTTTGTTTCTAAAGTCTCTAGCGCTAAAGGCTCTAATTCAAAAGTCGCTAGCCTTGCAGACATCGCCCAGGTATGTGAAGTACCTGAGATCGATATTGCTCAATTCTTTAGCTGGTATAGCCAAACCGATAAGACCTTAAGTTTTTATTCTCAAGGCATTAATCAAAGCTCCTCTGGTACCGATAAATGCAACGCCATTATTAACTGCCACTTGGCAACAGGGCGCTTAGGAAAACCTGGAGCTGGTCCTTTTTCTATTACAGGTCAGCCCAATGCCATGGGCGGTCGTGAAGTGGGCGGTTTAGCCAATCAACTTGCGGGGCGTATGCATTTTGAAAAGCCAACCGATATTGATCGTGTCGCGCGCTATTGGAATGCCCCCAATATCGCCACCGAGAACGGTTTAAAAGCGGTTGATATGTTCGACGCAGTTGAACGTGGTGAAATTAAATTTATCTGGATTATGTCAACCAACCCGCTAGTGAGCATGCCAGAAGCGGATCGTTTAAAAGCGGCGTTAATAAAATGTGAAATGGTGGTGGTATCTGACTGTTTAGAGTTTACCGATACCACTGCGGTAGCCGATGTTGTTTTACCTGCTGCAAGCTGGGGTGAGAAAAACGGTACTGTCACGAACTCTGAGCGTCGAATTTCACGCCAGCGTAATTTTATGCAGCCTATGGGGAATGCAAAACCAGACTGGTGGATCATCACTCAAGTCGCGCAGAAGTTAGGCTTCGAAGAGGCTTTTGATTATCAACACCCTCATCAGATATTCAACGAACACGCAGGGCTTTCTGCCTTTGAAAACGGTTATGATAATTTTCCTGCCCGTGACTTTGATTTATCAGGACTGACAGATTTAAGCGAACAAGCTTATAACGATTTACAGCCGATTCAGTGGCCTGTCAATAAAGCTTACCCCAACGGTCGCCAACGCTTTTTTGATGATGGTAAATTCTTTACCCCTAATCAACGCGCACAATTTGTTAGTTTAACGGCACGTTTACCGATCGCTAAAATCACATCAGAGCTGCCTTTAATCATGAATACTGGCCGTATTCGTGACCAATGGCATACCATGACACGCACAGGTAAAACCGATAAATTATTGCAACATATGCCAGAGCCGTTTGTTGATATTCATCCGACCGATGCCGCCGAATATAAACTGCAACAAGATGATCTTGCGATTATCAATAATAACCATGGCGAAATTATCGTCCGCGTTAAAATTACTAAAGCTCAGACCTTAGGCAATATCTTTGTGCCTATGCACTGGACTGGACAGTTTGCTAGCAAAGGCCGCATGGGGGTTTTGGTAAATTCTATTGTCTGCCCTATTTCTGGTCAGCCAGAAAATAAACATACTCCCGTCGCCATTAAGAAATACGATTCGAAATGGTTTGGATTTTTAATGCTGCCAGAGCAACCACAAGAACTATCTAATACTTGTGATTATTGGGCACACGTTCCTTTTGATATTAAAAAACCTGATGATGAGGCATCTAACTTAGACAACCCTCAAGGCCATTATTACGAACTATCGGGTAATCAAGATATTGCCCAGGCTTATCAGAAATTAAAAATATTATTACCTGATGGTGAGGCGCTTATCTTTACCGATGCTCGCTCAGGCACTCACCGTATTGCGATAGTGCAAGATAATCGTTTAATTGCCTCTTTATTTCTAAGCCCTCAATTTGATTTACCCAACCGTCGCTGGTTGAGCCAGATATTCAATAGCCAGCAGCTGACTGATTTTCAACGTCGCGCGTTATTAGCAGGTCGTGAAGGGAATACGGCCAGTGACCCTGGTACGATTGTTTGTTCTTGTTTTCAGGTTGGTGATAAGCAAGTTAAAGCGGCGGTAGCTGAAGGCATTGATAATGTGGAAGCGCTAGGAGCAAAGCTTAAA
>Ga0105356_10004916_pt1 | contig 12827 bp, 11 predicted proteins | sample GOMGulsemesocosm_3_FD_83502 | JGI IMG/M metagenome (GOLD analysis project Ga0105356, IMG submission 83502) | Methane-oxidizing microbial communities from mesocosms in the Gulf of Mexico - GOM9D Gulf of Mexico | ecosystem: Environmental > Aquatic > Marine > Cold seeps | place: Gulf of Mexico...
TCATTTTATTTTCTCCTTTTTTATCTAATATTTTTGACTAGCTATTTTTCTGATTAGCAAAGTAGCTATTCATTACGTAACCATATTTGGTCGTATGATCGGCAAGTACTTGTCCTAACGCTTCGCCATGCTCACTGCGCCAATCATTCATGATCTCTGCTAATACCGATGCCCAAGTCGTCACCTTAACCCCTGCTTGAGTTAAGCGTTGAATCGTCACTTCTTGTACGGTTTTATTCCAAGTACCTGAAGCATCAATCACTGCGTATACGTCATAGCCTTCTTCTACTGCAGATAACGCAGGGAATAATAAACACACGTCGGTAACGATGCCTGCCATAATTATTTTTTTGCGGCCTGTGGCTTTAATCGCATTACGATAGGCTTCGCTATCCCAAGCGTTAATCTGGCCTTCACGTTCGATCACAGGGGTGCCTAATATTTCAGGAATTTCTGGCATAACAGGGCCATTCGGACCTTCTGGTAAACTGGCAGTAATAACTGAAGGTAAGTTAATTGCTTTCGCAGTTTTGATTAAGCCCAGAATGTTATTTTTCAATACCGTAGGGTGTTCGTCACCTAGGCCAACCATAAGACCCGTTTGGTGGTCGATCATGGTTAATACGGCGTTTTCTGGCGTTAGAAATTCTGCACTCTTTGATTTTAAGGTAGATGTTGTCATTATATTCACTCTTTCTGTGTTAAGTATTTAGTTGTTTTTTAAGGTTTTAATTAATCTTTATAAATCACAATCAGCTGTGATTCTTCTGCTGCGCTAAAGTTAATATTCTCGGCGCGAACTAACGTTCTAGCCTGAATCGTCTCACCGTTTATGATGCCGCTGCCTTTACTCAAATAAGCCAAAACTTCACCTGACTGTTCTACAGTTTGACCCGCTTCTAAGGGCGCAACGGCAATCGCTGTTTGGCTATAAAAGGTTTCATTTTGATCCTTCTTACCACCATAAATTTTGTTCAGCTTGCCTATTTCAGGCTGATAAACCTTGTAGCCTGCTGCTTGGCCACTTTCATCAGGAAGCACCCATAGCTGAATCATTTGATTCGCCGTGTCATCGGGGTTGATCTCGTTATGAGCAAAACCTTCACCGCCAGCTCGTTGGACCTGGGCATAGCCAGCCTCTAAGCCTTGGCCATGTTCAAGCGAGCCTGCATGAGTAATACGGCCTTCAACCATTACCGAGATAACATCCACTTCTTGGTGGTTGTGCATGGTAGTTTCGCCATTTGGACTAAAGTTGGCATCGGCTAGGTAAACGAAGTTCTCTAGGCCATCGAATGTTGGCTGGTTGTCAGCATCTCGGAATACGCGGCGATCAGTAACAAACCGACGTTCGATTAGGCCAGCGAATCCGCCTTGTGGAAGTTGGTCAAAAGTTAAAATATCCATAATGTTCTCCAAGTGCTGTTTGTCTGTTTCTTTAAGATGTGATTATTATATGAGTTACCTTATTGGTGATATATGCGCAAGAAAGTACAATAATGTTCTATTTAAAGTAATAGTCTGCTAGTAGTGTATAAGGAGGTAGTCGATGGATAAGGTCAGTCTTGATGACATGATGGTATTTCGCTTAGTGGTCGATAGCGGTAGTTTTACAGGTGCAGCGCTTGGGATGGGCCTGCCAAAGTCGAATATTAGTCGTAAGATCAGCCGTTTAGAGAAGCAGCTCGGTGTACGGCTATTAGAGCGTTCCACACGATCACTGGGTCTGACGGAAGTGGGCCAGATTTACTTTCAACACTGCAGCCGAATTTATGAAGAGATGCAAAGTGCGAATCAATGTGTCGAGGCTTTATCATCGACGCCCAGTGGCAAGCTAAAGATTTGTGCTTCAGTATCGATAGGGCAAAATATTTTAGCCCCACGTTTGGCTAAGTTCCAACAACTACTCCCCGAGATTGAACTGGATCTGCAACTATTGAATCGCCGTATTGATCTAATTGAAGAAGGTTTTGATTTAGCAATTCGTGTCGGCGAGCTAGAAGATTCAGCACTAATTTCAAAACGGTTATTTGATGTTGAGCTACACCTATATGCCAGTCCTAACTATCTGGCGAATAGTTCACATGCGCTAAAGCAGCCTGCGGATTTATTGCAGCATTCTTGTTTGCATATGAATGCTAATGAAGAGCAGCTGAAATGGCAGTTAGTCGATGGTGAGAAAAAGCAGGCAATTGAAACAAGACCCAGCTTTAGCAGTAATGATTTCTCGACTTTACGCCAGCTAGCTATCGATGAATGTGGCATTGCATTATTGCCAGATTATTTATGTCAGCAACAGATCAAAGATAAGACCTTGGTTCGGGTATTAGATACTTGGGTTGGGAGAAGAGTGAATGTTAATGCGGTCTATCCAAATAGAAAAAGCATGACCCCAAAGCTTAGGGCCATGCTTGATTTTTTAGCAGCCTAAATAATTAAGGTAGCGGTGCTTCTGGATAAGGTAGAGGGCCGAATGCTTGCTCTAGCAATGAATGAAGCCTTTCCTCTGGAGTTTCAGGGCCATTGTAAGCATCATCAAGACGAACCTTGATATGCTTTTCATCAAATACAGTTTCGAGTATTAGAGAAACAGGCTTTTGCTCAGGGTATATAGGGAATGGTAATGTTAATACTTTTGTTCCATGTCCTAACCAAATAGCTTCAACTTTAATACCTTCAGGGCTTACATTATTTAATAAACGTAAGGTAAGTGGTTTATCCAAATAGTTTGTACGTACTACATCGACAATTTTCTTTGGAGTGGTATCAACTAATTCGGCATCTCCACCAAATAAGTCGAAGCCTTGGGTTTGCTCAATGTTGTTAATACTTGACGTATTGTCCATTACAATAACTCGATAAGTGAAACGATTTCTTTCATAAAAGTCATAGCTATTCACCTCAACCATTACTTTTTTGAATATCCAAGGACTGGTAATGACTGCTCGGTAGGTATCAGGTGTATTAGCCAATTTAGTGAAGTTTGTAGCAATCAAGTTGTTTGCATTAGGGAATTTAAACTCAATTCTTTTGAGATCAAAAGTAGGAGTCGGATTATTTTGGCTTACTTTATTATCAACACTAATTTTTATTTGATCGAGACCATTTAAGTCTAAGTTTGGGTAAATATTACTGCTAAACGAATTAATATTATTAGCTTCGAATAACTTTATTTCAGCTTGAGTAACTGAACTAGCAATCACTAGCGCGGCTACGGAAAATAATTTTTTAAGTTTCATTTCTAATATTCCTTTATATTAACTAAAAAGATAAGCAGGGCTATGCTATCAGTTTAGTAATAATTTAGAATATAGAAGAAAGTACTATTTGTGCTGTGGCCGCTCTACGTATTTTAACCGATAGACTTAAACCTGGAATTGCTGCATTTGCTTATTAAGCTCGGTGCTATCATGGCCGACTTCATTGGCAATTTTGGACATACTGCCCGCTTTATTAACGAGGTCACTGGAAGCATCATCCACTGCAAGAATGTTTTGTGCGATTTCATTTGCTGCTCCTGCTTGCTGAACCCCTGCGGTTGCAACTTGTTCGATTAGGCTGCTAACGTGATTAATTGAGTTCTCGATGTCCTTTAATACTTCCCCTGTTTTGGTGGCTTCCGCTTCGCTTTGGTTCGCTTGTTCGGAAGAAGTCGACATAGCCAGTACTGCTTTTTCTGCGACTTGCTGCAAGCTTGAAATTGTATTTTCAATTTCGTTAGTTGATTCTTGAGTCCGTGTTGCCAGTGTTCTTACTTCATCAGCCACTACGGCAAAGCCACGCCCCTGTTCACCTGCGCGAGCCGCTTCAATAGCAGCGTTGAGAGCTAATAAGTTTGTTTGCTCGGCGATTGCTTTGATAACATCAATAACGGTACTAATAGATGCGGCTTGCTGGGCAAGTTGCTCTATTTCATCTCCTGCACTGCGTACATTCGTTGCGAGGGTTCGTATAACTTCGGCAGATGAATGTGAATGGCTTGCACCGAGAGCGGCTTGTTTTTGAGACTCATGCATCTCTGTTGCAGCATTCTCACAGTGGCTTGATACTTCTTGAGCAGTTGCTGCAAGTTCAGTTGCTGCTGTAGAGATAATAGCGACTTGATTTTTTTGCTCTTCACCCAAGTTATTAACTTCACCTGATACTGTTAATAATTCAGCCGATGAGTGTGACAAGGTGCCTGAGTGGTTACGGACCTGAGCGACGGTTCCTCTCAGTTGCGTATAAGCACCTCTTAAAGCATTGATGGTATTGCCTAGCTCATCTTGGCTATTAGAAGAGTACTCTTGATTCAGTGTTCCCGATTCTAAATCGGCTGCCATTTTTTGAGTCATGTTTGCATTTTGACCTACGGTAATACGTAGGCAAATAAACAAATACGAGCCAATTAGAAAAAGTAAGCTGAAAGTGCCCAGTGAGAGGACCATTGAGTTCATCATTTGGGATTTATTTATCTCAAGAGTATTCTGATATATTTTATTAATAGCTTTATGCAGGCTGGTTACTTGCTTAATCGACTCGGTCCCTAGGGCAAAATAATCTGACCCGCTAATAGTCGGCTTGTCTGGCTGTATTAGTTTCTCATCAGAAGATTTCTGAAACCTATTAATTGCTGTGTTGGCTTGATTAAGTTCGCTGGGGATATAGTTGGGCGAAATTTCGTTTAGCAAATCGAATTCTTGCTGAATGCTATTAACATCTTGCTGAATTGACTTATACAGCGTACTAGCAGCAACATAAGAGTTCGAGTCAAAGCTACCTTTTGTCGCAACTCCTGAGCCGATTCCTCGCAGTTGTCCTAATGTTTCTTGCAGCTTTGGGATTGAGAATACCGTGATATTCATCAATTCGTAAGTGGCGATATTTAGGTCTAAGGTTAAGCCAGATTGGCTAGCAATACTGCTAATAAGTTGGTCTACCTGGCTGACCCAGAGACTATGATGCTGAAAGCTCTCACTGGCAGGCTGATCTTGTATGCGACTGAGTAATAATTTTTTCCAAGACTGCTGGAGTGTTGCTAAATTGTCGCGGCTTTTCTGCGAGTAATTTTCATGGCTAATCCCTCGGCTTGCATCTTCAAAGGCTTGCTGCATTTCGTCTTCTAAAGATACAATTTTTGTTGATGCCCCCTTATTACCAGAAAACCACTGGGCAGCAGTACCACGATGTTTAGCTGCGATAAGTCTCAGCGGTTTGAGTGAGTTGACTGATTCGATCCCTAAAATCTTATTCGCAATTAAGCTTATTTTATGATTATTCTCTTGATATATGATGACAGACGCATAAAGGATAGGCAGTAGTAATGTTATTAAAATGACTTGAAATTTTCGAGTGAAAACGAGTTTGTTCAGGAAGTTAATACCAATAGAATACACAATAACCAGCCTAGTTTTTAAATAGTGCTTTTAGTATAGACAAAAAGTCATATTCTGCTGAGGTGCATTATTTTTTATTGGTCAATAGCCGCATACGTTATAGGGCTATAAGTTATCTATTATTGTTGAACCTGGCATTCGGTCGTACTTATGTTAAAACGACTAAGCGTTTAAGAAAGTGATTTAATGAAAACCCAGCAGCATTGGAAAAATCTTTCAATTTACCTTCATTAATTAAAACTTTGTTCACGTTTACTTTGCCAGCATAGATCACCCAGTTACCACCACCCGTATCACACATATAAATCTGATCGAAATAATCATGTAAGGCAGTTGCTAGGTGCTCTTCCATTTTATGATCGAGCCAGTAGTTAAGTACTAACCAGCCTCCGTGGTTGAGTCGGCTATAACTGGTACTAATAAACTGGGTGGATAGCTGTTGCTGATCAATGCCGTCAGCAAGGTACATATCGGCAATGATGATATCGGTTTTTATTGCAGCATTTTGCAAATACTCAAAGCCGTCACCAATGTGTAATTTAATACCACCGTGCTTGGGTAGCTGAAAATATTTGTGGGCAAGGCGGGCGACTTCACGCCTTAGCTCGACCCCTTGTAGCTGGCAATCGGGCAGTAGATGATTCAGTGTTGTTAATAAGCAGCCACCACCGATACCAATGACAGTAATGTGATTAGGATCGACCATTAATAAAGACAATAATATGGCGCGGGTATATTCGTGTTGTAACAAATGAGGCTGGTTAATTAGCTGGCAGCTTTGTTCGTCACTGGTACCAAATGCTAGGTAGCGTTTATGACCATCATCGAGCACTTGTATCGGTCCATACTCGTCGTAGCTTCTATGTATTTCGTGGGCTGAATCTTTCATCGCAGCAGGCTACCATTTCCCATCTTTATGTCCAGTCTAACTATCTAAGCTAGTTATTATAGTTAGCCTGAAAAACGTCATTACCCATGGCTTCGATTTGTAAGGCAATCATCTTATCGAATGCTGAGAGTATGGTATTGAATTCTTGACCTGGGTGTAACTCGTTTAAGGCAAAGACTGCTGCTTCGATGGTGGATAAACCATCGTCTCTAGGGGACTTCCTAATTTTATATTCGCTGGTTTTATTGGTATTGATGGCAAAGCTAGGCAGCTCAGCTAACCAAGGGTTTAGATGCATCAGGCGAGCAACTTTCCGCCAAGTACCATCTAGTAATATCAAAAACTTAAATTCTTTTTGAATGGCGCTCTCGCTGGATAAACTTTCATCATTAGGGAAAACTAACAAGCTGTCTTCTCGCCAGTTATCTCCAAGCAGCTCTATTGGATCAAAAATTTCACCAATAATTAGCTGTGCACCATTAATTGATTTGGCCAAAATTGGAGCGGAGGAGAGAGCGTGCTTAGCTTCTTTAGGGTCTTGCAAAATAATCACTTGGTAATGACAGTCTAAGCAGGTCATTACGTCACATAAGCAGGTTTTTAACGGGCGTTCACAGTGAGTGCAAATTTTGCGTTTCGACATTTATTTAGCATGGGGGGTCTGGTGAGTAAGGCTAAGATAATAACGTAAGAAGAGAGAGGAGGACATAAAAAAGCCATCAGCCAAAAGGCTAATGGCGACATCAATACGATGCTAATAGGACCCATCCATAGGCGCGATCACAAAATACTGCAAACCCAGTCTAAGTCTGCAAGTAAGTGAATCTAGAGTAACCTGCTGGGCGCAAAGATGGGTATCGCGCGAGTAAAGCTATGTCAGTCTGCTCAGGCTATTAACTAGGTTATGAAAACCAGACTTAACCAAGGCACATAGGTAATCAATAGCACCGTTATTAATAATATAAAGAAGAACGGAATCGTTGCGCGATACAGCTCAGTCACTGGGCGCTGGAAACGGAAGCTGGCAATAAATAAGTTCATTCCTACGGGTGGGGTAAAGTAACCGAGCTGCATATTGGCTAAGAACAGAATGCCTAGGTGAACGGGGTGAATACCAAACTCCATTGCGATCGGTAAAATAATCGGCACCATGATGACGATGGCAGAGAAGATATCCAGCATCATGCCAAGCACTAATAAAAATAAGAAAAGTAATAGCAAGAAGGTTAACTGGCTATCGATATGCTCACTGATAAAGTCAAAAATCGAGGTAGGTATTTCAGCATCAATCATATAATTCGTTGATGCGAGAGAAACCGCTAGAATTACCATGATGGCACCGACTAGCTTCATCGAATCGCGCATTACAATTGGCAGTTTACGGAAACTAATTTCTCTACGAATAACAACGCTAACCAATAACACATAGAAGGCGGTAATAGCAGCGGCTTCTGATACCGCGATAAAGCCGCCATAAATACCCCCTAATACGATGAAAGGTAATGGCGCTTCCCAAGCGGTATCTTTAATTGCAGCCCAAGCTTCTTTCGCGTCGAATTTGGGCTTGTTCTCAATCGCGACCTGCTCTCTTGGCTGGATCGCACTGTAAATTGATAGGGCGACTAGCATCAAGGTGCCTGGAATAATACCCGCTAAAAATAAGTCATCGATACTAACAGGAATATCCAGCGCCAGTTGTTGCGCAACCACTCCGTATAAAATCAGTGGTAAAGAAGGGGCGAATAATAAACCTAGGCTGCCAGAGGTGGTTATTAGGCCAAGACTAAAATTGGTTTTATAGCCTGCTTTTTTAAGGGCTGGATATAACAAGGCACCCAGTGCAACGATAGTAACCCCGGAGGCGCCAGTAAAGGCGGTGAACAATGCACAAGCGATTAATGCCACAATCGCTAAGCCACCAGGCATCCAGCCGAGCAGTGCATCGGTAATCCGCACTAAACGTTGTGGTGCTTTACTCTCGCCTAATAGGTAACCAGCAAAGGTAAATAATGGAATCGCGGTTAATACAGGCATTTCTGTCAGGCGATAAATTTCAATAGCGACAACTTCTAAGCCAACATCTTGTTGAAAGAAGCCCCATAACGCACTAGCAGCAATAACCGAAAACAGCGGGGCACCCATAAGTGCGAGCACTAAAAATACCAGAGAAAGAATGATAGCCATTATGGATTCTCTCCTTTCAGTGCTGGATTTGGTTGATAATTATTAATTCGAATATAGCCCAAAGTATGGAGGAAGAAACGCACAGCCATTAACGAGAAGGTAAAGGGAATAATGATTTGTAGTGGCCAAGCAGGAACCTGGGCAAAGGCGATATCGTCATATTCGATCGATTGCTGAATAAATTCAATACTGTAATAGGCGACGAAGCTACAGACGATCGCTGCAAATAGACTACCGCTAATACCACAAACTTTTTTACCCGCAGGGCCAACGAAGCGACTGATAACATCAATGGCAATATGTTCTTGGCTGCGGCTTGCGAGTAGCGCGCCGAGTAAGCCTAGCCATAGCACCAGTATCTGTAAAACAGGAGGGATCCAAATTAAGCTGCCACCGGTAATTAAGCGCATGGCAATATCGGTAATGGCTAAGGTTAACATCACAGTAAGAACAGACGCTAATAACAGGTCTTCAAGGTGGTGTAGCCAGCGCAGTGCGCGCTGGATTTTGATGTTGGGCATTAATGAGGTTCGCTATTGGCTAGATCTAATGGATTATGGCTAGATACAGTTGGTTAGTTGGCGGCTTGTTGCTGCTGTTGGCGATAGTCTTTTAATGCTTGCTGTAGATCTTTATAGGTATCTGCTGGGTAAACATTATCTTCTTTTAGATTTTCTATCGCTTGCTTGGCAATCTTACGTAATTCAGAGCCAGATGGCTTATCAAAGATAATGCCGTTTTTCTGTAAGGCGGCACGAGCACCAATATCACCTTCTTCGTTCAAACCGTCTAGGCGTTTGAACGCGGCGGCAACGGCTTCTTTTACGATCGCTTGGTCGTCAGCTTTAATTTTTTTGAATGCCTTCTGATCTACCACTAGCATCCCGATAATTAATAACAGAGGCTCATCGGCTAGGTGATCAATTTTTGTATGCCATTGTAATGCGATAGCTCCAGCGGGATTGATGGTCACAGTATCTAATAAACCCGTTTGTAGACCTGTATAAACATTGGAAATAGGTGAAGCGATTGGTTTGATGCCAGCGACTTCAAAAATTTCATTACCGATTTGATCACCTTCAGGGATCCAGACTTTTTGACCTTTAATATCTTCTGCTTTCGTAATGGCTTTATTCGACATTAAATAAGCAAATCCACCTTCTGACAGACCTAATAACTGGAAGCCATTGTCTGCTAATCCTTGGGCAATAATAGGGTCGAATGTTTTACGAATATGGCGCACTTCATCTAAGTTATTGAAGGTGAAAGGTAGGCTATAAAGTTGAACACCATTATAAATGTGAGCTAAAGCCCCTGCGGAAATTGCGCCACCGTGAAGCTGACCTGAGCGCATTTTACGTAATACGGTTTTGTCACTACCCATTACGCCGCCAGGGTAGTATTTGATTTTTACTCGACCATCCGTTTTCTGTTTAACTTCTTTTGCCGCTGCCTTCATTTCGTTCATCCAGCTGCTGCCATTAGGCACAACGGTTGCAATTTTTAATGTTGCTGCGATGGCCTGACTGCTGGATAGCGCGATCAAGCTGGATACGATTAATGTTTTTACAATATTCATAATGCTAGGCTCAAAGGTAAATTCGTTAGGAATAGTTAATTTTAAAAGTAAATTTTTTGATTATTCAAAGTATTCGGCAGATTCAGCCAGTAATACTTCAGCTTGCTGCTTCGCTAAGTGGTTTATCAGCGTTAGACCTTCGGCTTTGGCATCAGAGTTGAGAACTTCATTTAATAATCGGTCATGGAGTTCTTGCTCAAATAATAAGCGTGCATATTGCTGGGCGTATAATACTTTCGCCATTAAATTCTTACCATCGCTGACTTGAATGGCCTTATCAAAATGCGCTTTGGCTAAGTCTGGACGGCCGCCTAGTGAAGGAGGGATTTGAGATTCTAATACCCCCATATAAATTTGTGCGGTGCCATTATCGTAAGCTGGGTCATATGCTAGTACCCAATTAAATAAGATTTTTACTTTTGGTAATTGAGCAATAGCATCCCAGTCGCTGGCATTCGCTTGGATCCAGCTTGCCCAAGAAGAGGCGTAGGTATAAACAATGTCTAACTCGTCTTCATCCAAGTCGTCCAGTTCAGCGAGGATGACGTCTATTTTTTGATCTAAGGCGAGGCAAAGGTCCTCTTCGCTTTCACATAGTGCGCGATGGGCGTAATCCTTTGAGCGTTCGACCATGCGCTTTGTTTGTGCTTCGTCGTTGGCAAAAACTCCAGCATAAGCGCCATATAATCTAGCCGCGGGAAGTAAGAAATCTTCGTCATCAGGGTAGGTTTCTACTAGAGCATCTAGCATCAATAAATAGGCTGGGGCTGCGGTACGTACCAATTCAGGATCTTCTTGGTTCATCATTGAGCGCGATAAATTACTAGGCAGGTTGCCAATTGAACAAGCTTGAATCGTTAGAATAGCAACTATTATCAATAATCTGGTCATGAGGATTCTGAGACTAAAAAAATGAGAGCGAATTATACACTGCTTATAACGACTTTTTAACCAATCGATGCTGCGACAGTCTTTTCTACTGACCTATATCGTAAAAATAGGGCCATAGAAAGAGGACTGGTAGGAATATCTTTAATTCAAACGTGCGAGTTCATCGAGAGGAATCGCTTGTTGTAGTTCTCCGCCCATCGCTAGGTCGATACCGATGCTACGTAAAATATCTAAGGTATCTTCATTGTTCACTTGCTCGGCGATGGTTTTCTTCGCCATAAAGTGTGCTATCTCATGAATGGATTTCACCATGGCATAATCAGCAGAGCTGGTAACTAGCTCTTCAATAAAGGTATGGTCGATTTTCACATAATTTACTGGCAGCTGTTTAAGGTATTCAAAAGACGATTGCCCGGTACCAAAATCGGATAAGGTGAATTCACAGCCTAGGCTACGCATCTCGTGCATAAAGTCAGCCGCATCTTCAATATTTTGAATCGCAGAAGTCTCATTTAACTCAAAGCAGAACTTATCCACAGGAATATCGTGCTCACGGGCTTGGTCAAAGATAAAGGCTAATAACGAATCATCATTCATGGAATAGCCAGACAGTTTCAACATAAAGCGGTCGATTTTAGCAACTTCGTCCCTATGGGTACTCATCCATTTTATGAGTTGCTCTAAGGTCCAGCGATCCACAAGGTACATGCGGCTATAGTGCTCTGCCGCCTGTAAGTATTCTAATGGCGGAATCTGGGTGCCATTTTCATCCTCTATGCTGATAATCACTTCGTATTGGCGTAGTTCTTTCTCGGCTTCTTGAATCGCAGTAACGGGCAAACATAATAGCTGTAGTTGATCTGCTTCTAACGCTTGATTCAGTTTGTTGGCCCATGACATAAATTCATCGCGCTTTATGCGAGCATCATCATCTTCGATGTAACGATAAACACGACTGCCGCCTTTATCTTTAGCAGACAGGCAAGCAGATTCAGCGTATTCAACCAAATCACGTTCATCAGCAACCTGAAAGTTAAGTTCTGACACCCCCATACTTAAATGGATGCGGAACTTATGTGAGCCACTGATGATATCCATTTTCTCCAAGTCTTTCTTCAGCTCCCTCGCTTTAGCTTCGCCCTTAGTGATATCGCTATGTTGGAATAAAATAGCAAATTCATTACTGCCCATACGGGCGCAATTAATTCTATTGTCGGAGAATGCTAATAACGATGCAGCGACCGCTTTCAAGCACTCGTCACCACCTTCAACGCCATAGTCACTATTGATCAATTTAAACTGATCAATATCGATCATGCAAAGGGTGTGGGTAAGATTAGAGCGATGAGATTTTGCTGCTTCATCTTTTAGATGGCGCATAAAGTGCTGACGAGTATTGATTTGTGTTAATGCATCGGTATTGGCTTGAGCCGATAAATCGCTATAAATTTGCTGCACCAGAGCGTCTAAGCTTTGGTCAACCGCTGATTCTTCTTGCTCGTATAGACGTTTCACACTGCCATCATCAAGAGCTGTAGCCAGTTCTTCTAGAGTATAATCGACTACCTTCATGCCACTGTGATTAACACAGGCGAATTTAGAGCCGTCTTCTGCCATCCATACCACGGAAACATTTTGATCTTGCTCAACCAGTAATAACCAATCACCAACTTGTAAATTGAGCGCTCTACGCACCCCTTTACCTTCAAGGCCTGGTTTCTCTTCTTCTATTTCTTCAGGTACTTCAATAACTTCTTCTATTTCGCCTTTTTCTAAATGTTGTTCTGCTGCTAGTTTTATTTCTTCATGCCAGCGACTGTGGTCAGGGCGTGAACCATTGAGTTGGTCGAGCTCATGGTGCATGAGGTTGATTAATGGATTAAAACGTTCAAGTAGCTCTATGCGGCCA
>Ga0105356_10004917_pt1 | contig 12826 bp, 7 predicted proteins | sample GOMGulsemesocosm_3_FD_83502 | JGI IMG/M metagenome (GOLD analysis project Ga0105356, IMG submission 83502) | Methane-oxidizing microbial communities from mesocosms in the Gulf of Mexico - GOM9D Gulf of Mexico | ecosystem: Environmental > Aquatic > Marine > Cold seeps | place: Gulf of Mexico...
AATTTTTGTTTTTTATTCGCAATGTCGCCGCGAATTTTATAGATGGCCTCTCTGACAATCACAAAAGCTTGCGCTTTATTGAGTAACTTTCCCAGTTTCTTAATGAGGGTCTTAACCTCATTTACTGGCTTAAATATTTCTATGAGCTGGCTTTTTTCCTTCGAACGTGAATACCGCCTGCCATCAATGAATGCATCCGGCATTGCAGCAATTTCATTAACATCTAGTGTTAATATTTGCCTATCTTGATTATTTTTATCTCGTTCTTTTCCTGTAGCGTTTAAAAAGCCTGTTTTATTAGCTTTTTCTGTAAAAGACGATAACCATAGCAAAAGCCGTTCAAGTTCTTCTATACGCGACTGAGCTTCATCGCCTTTTTTAACGTTCACCAAGAGCTCTATCAGTAGTGTTTTATTTAACTCCAGTGAATTTAGTGCTTGCTGTGTCAATGCTATAAAATTATCAATAATTGTTTCTGGACTCACTACATCGAGACTATTATCCTTTGATATTGCCTTTGAAAATTGCGCTAGAAACTTAGTCGGCTCCGACCAAAATTCAGCCACCAATAAATAACCTTTTGGCGATTGCTTTGCTAATATTCGATACCAATCCTGACAGGCTTCTAGTTCTATAGTTTTGCTATTACTTTCCATTAAAGCATTAAAAGCAATGCCACTGGCAAAAGCATGTTGATTTAATACCCTTTTACAAAAACCATGAATGGTAAATATCGCGGCTTCATCAATATTCAATAAAGCAGTTCTTAATAAAACTTGTGCCTGTGCTTCATCAATGTGCTTGGCAATAGCACTAAAATATGGGTCTTCAATAATTAATGATGACCATTGGTTTATAGCTAACCGAATAAAACCATCAATTCGTGCTCTAAGCTCTTCAGTTGCATCTTTGGTAAACGTCATTACCAATATTTGTTGAACCGTTAACTGACGCTCCAACAGCATCCTTAAATACAAACGGGTGATATTATAGGTTTTACCTGTACCGGCACTGGCTTCAATTAAATGTTTACCCTTGAGCGGAATGGTATGGGAAACTAAATTGTTGGACTTTTTCATAACTAACCAACCTTCACGAGTGATTGATACATAGGTTGATAAATTTGTTCAAGCCCTAGTTGGTGTTCATTATATTGCGGGCACTTTGGCCAAAAATATTGCAAGTAATCATCCTCCCCTAGTACACCAAAGCCTTTATTGTCGTACCATAGATTTTCAAAATCATCTTGCTGGAACTGTCTCTCTGGCTTAGCCTTCTTAGCACTCCGTGTTTTTTTATTGAAAATTAACTGGCCAATATCACCATTGAGTAAAAGTGCTTGCTGTTGACCTAGTAAATAGGTCTGCAATAAATGTATTAAATGTGATTTTGCATCGATAAGTGCACTAAATTGGAATTGTGTGATCTTTTGACTTTTAGTTTCAAAATACATCCCTGTTGTCGCTGTCACTTCAGCCAAGTCTTTATTCATTTCACTCGCTTTGTTAAGGTTTTCTTGGCTAACTTGCAGCATCAATTGATGCAAATAAAGCGTAAAATAATCTTTAGCTTTAGCGCCACTACTACGATAAAAGACAATTTGATTATTCTTTATCGCAAAATCAACTTGTAAATCAATATTATATTGAATGCCATCAAGTCCTTGTATTTCTATCGTTAGCAAGTGCTCAATTATTTTCGCTTGGTTTAAATCTTGCTCAATTATTTGTTGGCTAAAGTTTTTACTGTCTTCTTGCCAACCTTGTAAAACGTGCTTTGTCGTTGGTAGGTCAGGAAAGTTGCCAGACAATAGTGCTTTTTCTAACTTTGATTCAACAGCTTGTTCTAAATTTTGACCTGGCACGTCTTGTAAATATACGTCGAGTAATTCTTGCCGTAATAAGTAACTTTGCAAATAATCGTGCGAAAATGGCTCTGAATCCTCTAACTCAATATTATTTTGATCGAAATACAAATTTAATTGCTGTTGGGCAAAAGCTCTTGCGGGGTGCTGAAAAAAACGAACTAACTGGCTGGCATTGATCGTCAAATTAACTACGTTTGACTCGTTTTTGTCAAATGTCTGCTCGACAGGTGCGATAATTAAAGTAGTTTCGGATGAATAACCTACACCCATGGCCTTGTCTGTATATTTAGCTTCATTCTGTCGGCCCAATGCAAGCCACTTTGCATCAAAGCTTGGGTAACGACCAAAGTAGTTCTTTCTACTGTAAGGCTGCATTGGTAGTTGTCTTAGCTGATTTTTTCGCTTAGCAGTTCTTTGTTTAGGCTCGTTCTGATTAACGCGTTCTTTTTTAATGTTCTCTTCGCCGGATTCGCTTGGGCTTTCATTTATTAAATCTTCGTCAAAACACCAGCCATAACCTAGGGCTAGATATTCCATTAACTCTTTTAAGACCAAAGAAGCCTCTTTGGTCTTATTAGTGCTTATATTACGTCCTTGATAGCTTAGATAAAGCGCGCTACGGGCAGAAATTATCGCTTCAAGGAATAAATATCTGTCATCACCACGACGAGATCTGTCGCCTAATTTTGCAGGCGTTACAGACATAAGATCAAAACCCAATGGCTGTCGCTGTCGTGGAAATTCACCGTCATTCAAACCCAATACAGCAATAATTTTAAAAGGGATACTACGCATAGGTAACATTGAACAAAAAGTGACTTGTCCAACCATAAACTGACGACCGGGATCGGGTTGACTGAAGTGACTGTCTAGAAAATCACGAATAACTGCAAGTGTTACTTTCTCATTAAAGTTCGCATGTCCACAATATTCAACTAAAGACTCTATCGCATGATTAATAATGCCAAAACCGCTTTCACTATCGGTATCAAATAACTCATCAAGCAGATTGAACAAAAAATTATGCCATTGTGTGGCTGTTCGCGGATGAGATAATTGTTGGGAAATGACTTGTAATTGATCAATAATCAACATTAATTTCTCAAGCAAAATTGCATCATTCCCTTCAACATTAGGCAATATTAGTTGCTCATGATGAATAACTTCTTGATCGCCGTAAGCAAAACCTTGCAGTAAACGTGATAGTCCTTGTTGCCAAGTAAAGTTATTGTTTAATTCAACGTGCTGTACGCTTGACGATTCAGCCAGGTTTGCCGCTAAAACACCTTGTTTATGATCTCGGTTTAGCCCCCAATGTATCGCTGATAAATCAAGCCAAACGATAATTTTATCAATTTCTTCTAAGGTTAAGTTAAATTTAAGTTGTAGAGCAGGCAAACGTAAAAAGCTGACAAGCTGCGAAACTTGAAAGCGACTATCGGGTAAATTTAACAATTCGACAAATGCGGCGACAACAGGCTCAGAATCTTTACTCACCCTGTCAGCAATAGAACAAGGTAGCGGAGGAATTTCATCGTCAATATCTTGCCAACCTCGAGTAAATACGGCATTTACATAAGGTGCATAGTTTTCGACCTGTGGACACATCACAATAATATCTTTTGGTGTTAAGCTACTATCTTGATTAAATTGATGCAATAACCAGTCATGTAAGCCCTGCACCTCCCTTAGGGCACTATGGCAACTGGTGATAGTGATAGAGTCATCTTGCTGATCAATCTTATCTACGCGAGCATCAGTTAAGCTTAGAATATCTTGCTGTACTTTTGCTAAAACACTTAATTTACCCGTATTTCTTTTATCACAATCCGTTTGCTCGCTTTTATCAAAAACATCAATATTTATCGTGCTATAGCTATGCAGTAGCGCCATAAATTCACGTCCCTGCTGGCCAAAATTAGCCAACAAGGGGTTACCTACATAATGACTAAGCTCGTCAAAACCATCTGTCCATTTTGCAATTGCTTTAATCGCTTGTTTTTCAGTTTGTATATCCCCCCAATAAGCAAAACAAGGGTTCAAATGGAAAAAGTGAACATCTATGTGTTCACTTAAAGCGTGAATAAACTCTAGCCACATAGGTGCCATTGCATTAAGACCAAAAAACGAAATTCTCTTAGGCAATAGTGCTTTTTTCGAGACAATATTCTTTATCGCCTCTTGCAACAAAGTTTTTGGATTATAAGCTTGTTCTTGTGTTAGTAACTGCCATAATTTTGCTTGCCATTGGACCGTAGCATTAACTTCGGCATCAATTGCATCGTCGACTATATCATTACTCTTGTTGTGGCTATTATCGACTGTATTAGCGCTCTGGTAAATATTCGGTTTTACAGAATTGTTTTCCGTTTCTTTTTTATGCCATGCATCTATCCATTCAGGTCGAAAAATCAAATACTGCTCGTATAAATCAGCAAGTTGGCAAGCCAATTGATAACGTTTTAACGAAGCATTTTCAATGTCGTCCACGGCCAACATTTGACTTTTATCCTTTTCCTTTTTTCCTTGCCAATAAGCTGTTGTTTGAGCAAAAACATCGTCATTAATAACAGTTTCGCTGGCCAGTAATGCATAAATACGCCATGTTAGTACTTCCCGTGAATAAGGAGACTGCTCAGGAACATCATCGTCGCTAGCCATGTCTCTTATTAGCTTCCAGAGGAATTGCGCTGGTAACGCGTAACGAACATTTAAGCTTATACCGCGCTGTTCAGCTAGTGAAAGGTTCAACCAATGTTGCAAACCTTGGTTTTGAACAATAATCAGCTCTTGGCTAAATACAGGTAAAGGTGAAATGGTTTGAATTTTATCTAACAATACCAATAAATCTTCCATTTTATTGGCAGGATAAAGATAGATCAATGTGTTGCCTTTTAAGCTATTATTTTACTGAGTAAATTTAATCACATTGAGGATTGCAACACTAGAGAAAAAGTCAATTTATTACCTTATAAAGTCCAAGTGTTCCTGATAAAAATCACCGACAAAAGGTAAAGGTTTCTTTTCAGCGCAAAGCGCACTAAATAATCCCATACACCATGCAAAAAACACCAGGATATTTAACAACCAACCAATTAAAGGTATAAAAGATAACAATGCAGCAGTAATCGTTAGACCTAATGATTGACGTAAGTGAAACCTAGCTAAAGGGGTTTTATGTTCACCGTAAAGAAAAATAGCGGCTAACCAACCGAATATTGTAAAATACGATAAAATAGCAACAACTTTTGCCATATCATAACGAGAATGATGCTTAGATTCAGATTGAATTGGTGTCATAGTTACCTCTCAAATATCCTTATTTATTACGACTCCCTTACACTAGTTACGTAAGGGCTATATATTAAAATTAGCCGATAAAGGGCAATTAAACAAGATATTTACCAATCCTACATATCTTGTTACCTATTTATATATTAGTCATAAAGGAATGTATCTCGTCGAAAACAAAAACCTACCCTGCATTATCCGAATTATAAACAGTAAAGTTATATTTACTCCGTATAAAATAATTATTCGCAATAAGGGCTATCTCTACTAGGAATAATGTTTCATTTCAGATAACTTATTGTTATAAAAATTTATAACTAATAAGGATAAAGCATGAAGCTGTTTTATTGCCCTACTGTTGTTACTACTTTCAAACATAAGTTGATTGTTAGTGCAATGATTTTAACATCAACTCTCTTTTCAGCTACTTCTGTCGCTGATAATAATACCTCATATAAAAATGAAAATGCTGCGGTTGAAAAGGCAGTATTAAAAGCTATGAATACATTCCAAGTACCCGGTATTGCCGTTGCGATTGTTAAAGACAATGAAGTGGTTTTAAGCAAAGGTTTTGGTATTGTTGAATATGGAAAGGATAAAAAGGTAAATGCCGACACATTATTTGGTATAGCTTCCAATACAAAAGCGATGACCACCGCGCTTATTGCTGGATTAGTTGATGAAGGAAAGTTGTCTTGGGAGACTAAGATAATTGATATTATTCCTGAGTTTCAAATGCCAGACGCTTATGTTACTCGTGAATTCACGGTTCTAGACTTACTCTCTCATAATAGTGGATTGGGTCTTGGTGCTGGTGACTTAATGATTTGGCCTGAAACGACGTTAACCACAAAAGATATTATAAAAGGCTTAAAATACTTGCCTCAAACATCAAGTTTTCGAAGTGAGTTTGCCTACGACAACTTAATGTATGTTATCGCTGGTGAGATTATTGCCAAATTAACAGGCAAAACTTGGGAAGCCTACATTCAAGAAAAGATATTTAGCCCTTTAGGAATGAAAAATACGCGAGCAAAATACTCTTTAATACCATCAAGCAATAAAAACTTCGCTCGTGCTCATGTACCACTAGAAGGCAAACTCAATGTTGTTGGAGGTAATTTTTTGGAAAAATTCTCCTCGGCTGGCGCTGTAGCATCAAGTGTAAACGATATGTCTTTGTGGCTAAAAGCCCAACTTAATAAAGGTGTTTACGCTAAAACTGACGATAGTGAAAAACGTATTTTTAGTGATAAACAAAGTTGGAAGATGTGGCAACTCAATACTATTTTGCCTGTTTCAGACAATGCTCAAAAGCAAAATAAAACCCATTTTTCAGGTTATGGCTTAGGTTGGTTTTTAAATGATTATCAAGGTGTTAAGTTAGTTCATCACAGCGGCGGAATCTTGGGTATGGTATCTAAGGTGGTGCTAGTTCCTGAAACTGATCTGGCGATGGTTATATTAACCAATCAACAATCCGGTTATGCATTTAATGCTATTTATCATCAAATCCTTAATATTTACTTAGGACTTGAGCCTAAAGACTGGGTTGATTATTATCAAGAAAAACGGTCAGAGAGATTAACAAAAGAGAAGCAACGATTGGCTAATAAGGCGGGGAAAGTTGCTAAGAATTCTAAACCATCGCTTGCGCTATCTGACTATGCGCAGACTTATGTAGATAATTGGTATGGTGAAATAGTTATAAAAGAGCAATCAAACAAACTCGTTATGCAATTTGGTAATACGCCTGAACTAATTGGCACACTTGAGCATTATCAACACAATACTTTTGTTGTCCGTTGGCATGATAGAACATTAGAAGCTGATGCGTTTGTTAATTTCAATTTATCAGCTGACGGTAGTATTAACAACGCCTCTATGAAAGCCGTCTCTAATTTAACTGATTTTAGTTTCGATTTTCACGACTTAACACTTGTCCCCCAAAAATAAATTAAACGGCTAAGTTTATTTAGTCAAATAATTAGCGTTAAAAGGGTTTTCTAAAGCAATTTGGAAAACCTTTTTTTTATGTGCTAAATTGATTTTATCTTTCGCCTCTATGTAAATAACCTCTGTTCGGTTTAAGCAGAACGATACTTGATTTCGTCATTAAGGTAGTCTCGTTGGCCGAAACCTGTCAATTTTGGCCAACGGGTTCCCGAAACAGGTTTGTAGTTCCAGAGTTAGGTTTGTAGTTCCAGGGATAGTTAACTACGTCCTTACAGGCAAAATGACCTGAGAATGACGAAATAATGGCTTACCCCAAATTTTGGATGAATAGATAATCCTTTGCACTAATTAATTTTTATTAAATGAAAATAGATAAAATAACGACTATAGAACGAAAAACAATTTTCTTTGATGAAGCATCAAATATTAGTGTTTGTGAAAACCGACACTATCGTTGGCTGCAATTTGGCAATGTCGTGCAATCATTGATGCTTAAGCGAAATCCGTCGATATTATGCATGCTTTACCAAAAAATGTTAGCGTCTGTACATATTCATTTCGCCCCTAAAGTCGTTTTAGAGTGCGGTTTAGGTGGCGGTAACATGGTTCGGTTTATTGCCGATCAATTTGCTAGTGCCACTATAACCTCAACGGAAGCTAATGCTGCAATCATTGATATTTATAACCAGTATTTCACTGCTTCCAAAACAAATCTCTGTATTGAATATAGTCTAGCCGTTGACGTAATAAATAAAACTAAGAGTCATAGTGTTGATTGGCTAATAGTGGATATTTATCAACCAGATAGTTCAAATGTATTTCCAAAAAAACTGATTGAGCTCATGGAAAAAAAACTCACCAATAACGCTTGGCTGAGTATAAACTTGCCTGATCTATCTGAATCCGAACTTATCGAACAATTAAAAATATTAAGAGCTGTGTTTTTTGATAACATATGGCTTGCTACGGTACCTGATTGTCAGAACATTATCATCCATGCAAGAAAATGTAAGCTAACTTCTAATTCAGCATTTAACAATATTGAGCAAGTATCACCTATTTCATCCACTCACAGGCTTTGGCGTCTCTTTAAGCAAGTTTGCTAGATTTAAACTCCTTTACAGGTACTTTCTTTAACAATGACTTAAATTTCTTGTTTTCAGTTATTAGTACTTTCATCAGTTTTTTTTGCTTTAATTGAGTTAAGTCTTGGTATTCTAATTTCATAACAATGGCTGTTATCTGCTCGAAACATTCATTCATTTTCGGGGTGTCTTTATGCGGTAATGATTGTTCCGTCACCAGTGTTGAAAAGGTTTTAATTGCCATACTTTTAGGCTTGCGCACACCTTTTTGTGCCAATAACTTTAAATTAGCCAAATAAATAGTCAACCAAGGTGATACCCGAACAGTCTTTATTTTTTCTCGATTGATAAACCACAAAGAAAGCATAGTGCTTGCAATAATGAAGGCAATGAACAATGCTATTTTATAACTCTTTAATTTGCCAAACCACTGTGACAGTAAGTTAATTTGATTTTTTGCAGTATAACCAATAACCCATCTAGTCCATTGATAATCAATAGCTTGTAACTGCATGCTTAAACTCGTTAACCAAGCAATCTTTTTCAACTGATATAAATTTAACATGTCCTCAGACAAAGAGGATTGTTCTTGCAATAACGAGCTAGAAAATCCTCGTTCTACTCTTTCTGGACTCACTGCCGATGTTGGGTCCACTCTTATCCAACCTCGTCCGTCCAACCAAACTTCTGACCATGCGTGAGCTTCTCTTTGATAAATACTGTAATAGTCGCCCTGAGGGTTATATTCCCCCCCCAAATAGCCAACAACCATTCTTGCGGGAATTCCTGCTGCTCGCATTAAGTAGGTAAAACTACTGGCATAGTGCTCACAAAAACCAGCTTTGGTATTAAAATAAAAATCGTCCAAACTGTTATTGTTTAGCGTTGGTGGTTGTAATGTGTAACGGTACTCTTGTTGTCGGTAAGTCGCCAACACCGACTGCACCAATTGCCATTTGTCAGAATACAGGCTTTTTAACTGCTCCCCTTTCGCTGTCAATCTAGGATTTGAACGAACGGGTATGTCAGTAAATCGTTTATTCGTGTCTTGTAATCTATTTTGGATATCTTGTTGATCGAATAAAGGTTGATCATAGCTTGAAATATTGTAACTGAACGTTTGAGAGATTGCCTGACGGCTATATATACTGTAATCAGGCAATTGAATGATGGTATTTGTATTTGCTAACTGTGCTTTATCTAGCGCAAATAACCAATGTTGAAAACTAGGCTCTGCAATTATTTGGTAATTCAACGCAGGTTTACCTTGAGTTAATAATTCACTGTCAATTTTACTTTGCGTGAGTGTTGCATTATTGGCCTCTAGAGCAAATCTTTGAATGTGCTTCTGAATAGTACTTTGTTGCCAACTCGTTCCATCAAAGTGCTCTAAAACCAATGTTCGCCAATATAATTGATTGTGTAATATCTGGTTGCTAGCGGGTGAATTATCAAAAGTGACTCTAAAAGCTAAATCATTAGATAAGGCTAGATTTGCTATATCACCAATTTTAACTTTGTCAGAGATCCCTGTTTTCGCTGATTTTGCAAAAGGCACTTTCCAAAATGGCGGGAGCTTGGGAAAAACAACGAACAGGACCACGGCTAAAGGTAGACTTTGCAATAGAAGTTTAGTTGACGTTTTAGCTAACAGGTTTAACGATAATTTAGGCGCAAAAAACCAAAGTAATAAAGCAATATTCATCACCAAAAAGGTAAATAAAATCGCTGAGAAATATAAGGATTGATAAAAGATCAATGCCGACGCAAGAACAAAGAAACCCAATAAAACTATCTGATAGAAATCTTTTCTCCGTTTTAATTCTAAAGACTTCAACGCATAGGCAAAACACAATAAATGGATCATTGCATTTAACAGCCCTAATTCTTTGGAAGTTAACATCAACATAATTGAGCCTGCAAGGGCGATTAGGATGATCATCCATCGAGAGGGGCGGTATTTTGTTTCAATGAGTAATATCAATCGCCAGCATAAACATAAACCGATAACAGCTAACATCCAAGTGGTTAGTTGATTAAATAAAAAAGTGATATTAAGGGTTTGAACAACTAATAATAGCCAAGATAAAGGTAGTGGTATGTTAAAATAACTAACTTTCATTAATGACTACCTTCATTAAAGTTTGCTAGAGCGATCAGACAACTTTGCAAATGTTCTTTTCCTGAAGAAGGCGCTATTTTATTGCCTCCCTCTGCTTTAGTGTTTAGATGAGTAGGCTCATCTAAAATAATGCCAAAGCTTTCTCCAGATTTATGAAATTCTAAAACTAAATAGCAAAGGTAAGCCAATTTCATTTCTCTACTATTGGTTGGCATATCCTTTAATTTCAACCATAGAGGTTTGCCCTGATTTTGTTGGTATTTTTTGGATAACCACCCTTGCCCTCTAGCAAGTTGCTTCCAAGCCACATGAGTTAATGGTTCGCCCTCAATGTAGGGTTTGAGTTCATAAAAATCATCTGTACCTTTGATACTTTTTTCTGCATTCTCCTCGCCTTCTTCCTCAGTTGAAAGGTTAGCTATTGAACCATCGATAACCACAGGCATAGGTGCAATTATTAACTGATTACCAAAATCCAAGCGAGTCCAGGTGTTAAATAAACCCAACGAATACTGGCTTGAAATCTTGACACGACCAGGGTTGCAGAGGCCTCTTTTAAAGGCTGTAAAAGGTATATGTAATGCCGTTTCTCCCGAGGTAATTGACGAATAATGTACTTGATATTTAGTCATATCCTTGGATTTTTTAAGATTTTTCCTAACCTGAAATTTTTGCGGGAATTCGAAGGTTAAATCGAATCTTGATTTTGTTGACTTTACCTTAATAGGCACCATTAGTTCTTTTTTTGCATAACCTATTTGCTGTCCTTCTAGCGCTATTTTTAAACCTGAAAGGTTAAAAAAGCTGTGCAACATGCAAGTTACAAACAAACTCACCATTACATAACTAAACAAAATAATGACATTATTTTGATAATTAGTACCCAATAGAAATAAGAGTAAAATAAAGGCCAAGTAAGAAAAACCAAAACGGGTAGGGAAAATAAAAATATTTTTGCTAGTCAAGAATTGGTGTGCGTCTGCAGGCATGCGGCGTGCAAGCCAACGATTAAAGAGGCTATCGATCTTAGTTGATAGTATATTTGCCATTGAGCGTAATAACGCCTTTATTGTTCTAACGGTGAAACAGGGTCAACCTGCTGTAAAATTTTCGTCGAAGCTATCATGGTACTCGTATTGTGCTCTGCTGTTTGACTGATATCCCCTAACCTATGCTGACATACAGAACTAAATACCGCTTGAATATCTTCAGGGATAACATAGTCTCTATTTTCCATAAATGCCCAAGCCTTTGCTGCAGACAATAAGGCCTTACCCGCCCTTGGTGAAAGAGGATTAGTTTTTTCGTTTTCTTTTCTACTTACTCGGCAAAGTGCAATTACATATTCAATGATTCGCTCTGTCGTCGTTATTTCCTGCACCTTATCTTGCATTGCGATCAATTGTGCTATTGATATACATTCCACCAACGCCATTTGACTGGCACGACTGTCACTACTTGCGAGAATTTTCTTTTCAGCTTCAATATCGGGAAACCCAAGCGAGATACGCATCATAAAACGGTCTAGTTGAGACTCTGGTAATGGATAAGTACCGGCATGAAATAAGGGGTTTTGTGTCGCTATAACAAAAAACGGTGTTGGTAACTCATACGTTGTACCGTCAATGCTAACTTGGTGCTCTTCCATTGCCTCTAGCAATGCACTTTGTGTTTTTGGGCTTGCTCTATTTATCTCGTCTGCCAGTACAACTTGATTAAATATAGGCCCTTTTTTTAGTTCAAAATCTTGTGTTGAACTATTAAATATAGAAATGCCGACGACATCGGAAGGTAAAAGGTCACTTGTGAATTGGCTTCTTTGATATGACAAACCCAAAGTAGTCGCTAATATTTGAGCCAATGTCGTCTTTCCCATACCAGGAAGATCTTCAATAAGGATATGCCCCTTAGCTAATAAACACGCTAATGCTAATTTTATTTCATTTGGCTTTCCTAAAACTACGGAGCCAATTTGAGTTAGTACCTTCTCTACTAATTTTTGCATCTACAACATCCTTAAATTTTAATAGCAATCTCAATATAGCAAAAAGCCATCGACATTTTATAGAAATATTAGAAGATTAAATAAATTGAAACACATTTATCAGAATATAACCTATTGAAATGATATTGATAAGTTTCACAGTTTACTGGCTGTATTTTGACCTTGATCAACACAAAATGCATTCGCAGATGACATGCTAACTAACAAGTTATATAAATGGATATTTAGTCATTGGAACAATTATGGAAATAGACTTTAGTGAAATCAGCTACCTTAAAGACCCTGACGAACAAACTTTAAAAGCCGATTACCAACAATTCTTATTGTCTTTAACTGGGCCAACGGTTATCGATATTACAGGAATAAATACGAGTAAATGTCGAGTTATCACGACTTTATTACATGGTAACGAACCTTCTGGATTAATTGCCATACATAGGTGGTTAACATGTCAAACTGCCAATATAATAGCTCAAACGAATATTCGCTTTATTATTTGT
>Ga0105356_10004920_pt1 | contig 12823 bp, 11 predicted proteins | sample GOMGulsemesocosm_3_FD_83502 | JGI IMG/M metagenome (GOLD analysis project Ga0105356, IMG submission 83502) | Methane-oxidizing microbial communities from mesocosms in the Gulf of Mexico - GOM9D Gulf of Mexico | ecosystem: Environmental > Aquatic > Marine > Cold seeps | place: Gulf of Mexico...
ATTCTGAAAAAATTACTATGAAAACAACACAACAAAACGTTGTATTAAATAGCTAACAAATTAATTATACATCAATTTTCAACTATTGCTTTAAATTTGCTTATGCTTTATTGCTTTGTATCAAGCAGTGATAAAACTTGTGTAAGGTTGGTTTTATCATCGGTGGTCAGCCAGTGCAAATCAGGCCAATTTCTTAACCAAGTTAACTGTCTTTTAGCTAATTGCCTCGTTGCACAAACACCACGGAAAATCATTTCATCGTGGTCAAATTCACCATCAAGATATTGCCACATTTGTCTATAACCAACACAGCGAATAGAAGGTAAATCTTGGTGTAAATCGCCTCGTGATTTTAACTTAATCACTTCTTGTTCAAACCCCATATCAATCATTTGTTGATAACGTAGCGCTATTCTTTCATGCAGGGTACTGCGCTCTTTTGGCGTTATGGCTAATTGTAGAACATTGCCAGCGAGCTTATCACCTTTAATTTGAGTCAATTGTGTCAAAGTGTTACCCGTTAGCCTATACACCTCTAACGCTCGCGTTAATCGTTGTGGATCATTTGGGTGGATGCGCTCAGCTGAGACAGGGTCAATTTGAGATAACTGATCGTGCATTGCTTGCCAACCGATATCCGATGCTTCATTTTCAATCGCTTGTCGTATTTCTGCATTAGCTGTCGGTAAAGGGGAGATCCCTTCGATTAAGCTTTTGAAATACATCATAGTGCCACCGACCAACAATGGAATGCGCCCTTTACTTCTTATTTCCGCGATTTCAACTAAAGCATCCCGACAAAAATCAGCTGCTGAATAACTTTCACTCGCATCACGTAAATTAATAAGACGATGAGGATATTGCCCTAATTCAGCTTTTGTAGGTTTAGCGGTACCAATATCCATATCTCGATAAATAAGTGCAGAGTCGACACTGACGATATCGCAAGGTAGCGCTTCTTGTAGTGCCATAGCAAGAGCTGTTTTTCCTGACGCAGTTGGCCCCATTAAACAAATAACTGGTGGCTGCTCTGATTCTGTATTGTTTTGAACTGACACGACTATTTAACTCTTTATTGGTATTAGTTAAGTATTAGCTTATACACTAAAGTAACTGCTTAATATGAGATGTAAGGTCAAGAGGTATAGAATTCAAGAGTAATTGTTGACTAAGTTGTTCATTAAACAATTTTTTAGCTAAATTTAACAAAATATCAGCTTGTGCTTCATCATATTGTAGTAAAACCATGGCTGAACCAATACTGTGATAGTAGTCGAGTTGACTAAAGAGCTTACCTTCATTGGTACTTTTTTTATTAATAAGCTCATCAATAATAACCACAACTGCACGATTAACATCTTGGTCACGTAATAAGGCAGGAAACTGTCGAATTTGTATCTTATCTTTGCCTTGCAAAACAAATACGATGCCTGCTTTTGCTAATGTTTCTTGCTCTGCCAATGCTAGACTAATTTGCTCGGCAGATAAGCTAACCATGACAGGCAATAATAACGGCTGACTAACCAAGCAGGAAATATCACTATTTGTTTGTCCGTTTTCGTGCTGCCAGCTTTGTTCAACCAGCTTGCCATAGGTACTTTTTGCCAATTTGAACAAGGATAATACCCGTATGCCCGTATCTGATTTAAAGAGTGCATAAGCCGGTGCTTCTACGCTCAAGAAGAAGCCTTGTTGAGTAGCATTTAATTTAACTAAAGAGTTTTGCTCTACTATAAGGTTTTCATCAGCAGTACTTTCACTTTGAGCTTGAAGATTATTACTGCCCTGAGGTGTCATTAATGCTTGATAGTTAGCCGTTGCAACTGGAGAAATCGTCTGCCTAGCTCCGTGTTGCGTTGTTCCTTGCTGTACTGCACCACTGCTATAACCATAACTCGATTGACTAGTTCGAACATCGCTGACATGTTGTAAAGGTTTCACATAATCTGCTCTAGGGTAATTCGTACTCGATTGGTTAGCAGATGATTCATTGGTACTAACGACAGCATAGGACTGTTCCTGCACTAGCGACATATCACTATCATGCTTGGCAAACATTTCTTCACCTGATAAAGCTGATGTTAATGCTTTATGACAGACAGAATAAATAAAGTCATGAACATAGCGACTTTGATGAAAGCGCACTTCATGTTTAGCAGGATGAACATTTACATCAACTTCACTATGATCAAGTTGTAAAAACAGTACAAACGCAGGATAAGTATCTGCAGGTAATAAGTCAGCATAGGCCTGGCGAATGGCATGATTAATCAGCTTATCACGCATCATTCTGCCATTAACGTAGCTATAACAAAGGTCATTTTGGCTACGTGAAAAGCTTGGTTTTGCTAACCAACCTGACAGCGTCATATTGTCATGAGGGCAATCCACTTCAACTGAATGCTCAATAAATTTTGGACCGCAGACCATAGCAACACGTTTGGCAAACTGTGCCTTAGTACTAGCCATACGATATTGACGTACGGTATTACCGTTATGTGTCAATAGAAAACTGACTTCAAAATGTGCCAGTGCAATACGACGAACGACTTCATCAATATGATTAAACTCGGTTTTCTCCGTACGCAAAAACTTTCTTCTCGCTGGTGTATTAAAAAATAAATCTAATACTTCAATGCTTGTACCATCTGGGTGAGCGGCTGGCTTTATATTTACTGCCATGTCTCTCCCTTCTGCAACAGCTTGCCATGCAGTATCTTGAGACTTTGGCTTTGAGGTTAACGTTAATCGAGAAACAGAACTAATACTGGCTAACGCCTCACCACGAAAGCCGAGACTATTGATTGCTTCTAAATCGTTTAAATCTTTGATTTTGCTGGTAGCGTGACGACTTAATGCCAAAGTTAATTCATCTTTGACTATGCCATGACCATTATCAGTAATTTTTATTTTTTTGATACCACCCTTATCAATATCAATGTGAATTGATGTTGCGCCAGCATCTAGACTGTTTTCAATCAGCTCTTTAATAACAGATGCTGGTCGTTCAACCACTTCACCTGCAGCAATTTGGTTAGCTAAGCGCGCAGGTAATATAGCAATAGACATAGTGAGGTTATCCAGTACGAGGGATTTTTAACGTTTGACCAATTCGGAGAGAGTCAGACTTTAGATTGTTGATTGATTTTAACTTAGTCATGGAAGTATTGTAACGTTTAGCCAAAACAGATAATGATTCGCCACTACGCACTTTATGCTTTTTATAACCAACCGAAGCAAAGTATGAACCTGTTAGTGGATAAGCAAGGAAGTGTTCTTTAATGCCTGTGTGGATGGCATTAGCTAAACGTTGCTGGTGTTTTGGCCAAGTTAGGTTTTTTTCTTCTCTGTGATTAGATATAAAACCAGTTTCCACTAGGATTGATGGAATATCTGATGACTTTAATACTGCAAAGTTACCGTTTTGTGGTGTCTTTTTATGCATTTTAGTGACTTTTTTCATCTCTTTAATCACTTTATTAGCAACACCAAAACTTACACCAAGAGAATGTTCTTTACTCATATCTGCTAGGGCAAGTGCCAAGTGGCTATCTGAGGTATTTTTAATAACACCACCACCACCACCGAGCAATTCTGATTTTTTCTCTCGATTAACCAACCACTTTGCTAGCTCTGATTCAGCTCTTCGTTTAGTCACAACCCAAACAGAAGCACCACTAGGTTTAGGAGTATGGAAAGCATCGGCATGTATGGATACTAAAAAGTCGACATTTTTCTCTCGTGCCAAACTGGTTCGGCGATTTAAGTTAACGTAGTAATCACCTGTGCGGATCATCACAGCCCGCATACCTTTTTCTTTGTTAATCAATTTTTGTAATTTTTTAGCTATTGCTAAAGTAACATGCTTTTCATATGTACCTTTGCCACCAATTGAGCCTGGATCTTCACCACCATGACCGGCAACAACACCTATTATGATATCGCCATCACTCTGCTTAGACTTAGAAACTCGTTGTTTACTACTCGCTTTATCATACAGGTCAATGACCAAACGATTACCGTACTGCCCTGCAGGTGCTAATGGAAAGACGGTGAGTTGATAGGACTCATTTAGCTCTAATACCAAGCGCGTTTTGCCTTTATTCGCACTTGAACGAAAAAGCTTAATACGAGGATCATTGGTAGCTAGGCTTTTTAAAGCGACTGTATTTTTGGTATTAGTAAAGTCAATAACTAAGCGATTTGGCTTACTTAAAGTGAAGTATTTGTAGTCAGGCTTTTGTTTTACATCAAAAACAATTCGAGTGTTCTCTGGTGCTGGCCATACCCGAATACCGTCAATGCTGTTGGCAGCAAAACTACCGACAGAAAATAAACTTGTAAAAGCGATGATGCAAAGCAGAAACAGTGAACGTAACTTTGCCATTGTTAGGATAAACTTCCTATACATCCAACTAACCCCAATATTGATTTATAACTTTATAATATGTGCAAGCGATTCTAATACTTGTTTGCCATGATCGGTCTCTGCTTGCAACTTGATGATTCTTTGTTCATCTTGATAGGCTATATTAATGATTAAATCAGCTTTAGCCAATAGGCCAGAGCCTTTTTCTGGCCATTCAATAAAGCAACAGCAATCATCGTTAAAATAATCACGAATGCCCATGTACTCCAACTCTTCTGCATCGGCAAGCCGATATAGGTCAAAATGGAATACTCGCCATTTAGACAGCTCATATGGCTCAACTATAGTGTAAGTGGGGCTTTTTACATTGCCCTGATGCCCCATGCCACGAACAAAGCCTCTCGTCAGTGTTGTTTTACCCGCACCTAAATCACCATTAAGGTAGACAACCAGTGCTTGTTGCTTAGCTTCGCTTTGCAGTACTTGCGCCAACCCAGTGCCAATAGCAATAGTTGCGTCTTCATCGGGTAAAAAATATTCTAATTGCTTCATCTAACTCTTAACTCTTCTGCTATATGTCGATTTTCTTGCGGCATTAATGATTAACCAGCTTATCATTGAATAATTGTTGTAGTGGAACAAATAAATCACTAGCTAACAAACCTCGCTGACCATTACTACTGGCTATAATATCAGCTGAAGCACCATGAATATAGGCTGCTAGGCATGTAGCATAAAAAATACTATCACTTTGCAGTACTAACGCACTAATAATGCCACTTAAAACATCACCCATTCCCCCTGAAGCCATACCTGCATTACCCGAGTTATTAATGAATACACTTTTGCCATCAGAAATTAAAGTGCCAGCTCCTTTAAGTAAACAAACTCCACCATATCTATTAGCAATCGCACGTACCGCGCTAAAGCGATCAGCCTCAATCGCTGCGACATCACAATGTAGTAATGATGCCGCCTCTTTAGGGTGTGGCGTTAAAACCCAGTTGTCATAATTTTGCTTATTTTGGCTTAACAAGTTTAAGGCATCAGCATCAACCACGATAAACTTGTTGTTGATGCGACTGCTTTCACACGTTAATTTAAATAACTGTAGTGCTTCATTGTCTTGACCCAAGCCAGGGCCAATTAGATAGCCTTTAGCTTTTTTGAATTGCTTCGATTGCGCTAATAAAATACTTGTTGTTGGTGCTAACATCAGCTCAGGACGCCCATTAACTACCAAACCTTGATTTTTTTGGTGACAACTAACCGACACTAAACCTACACCACAACGTAATGCCGCTTCACTCGATAGACGTATTGCGCCGGGCATACCTACGCCACCACCAATAGTAAGTAATAAACCACTGTCACCTTTGTGACTGGCAGGTGAACGTTTAGGCAAATGTAAGGGAAACGAAAATTTGGAAAAATAGGTTTCAGTTTTTATTTGCCTAGTAAAAGCCTTATTTACCTCCAATGGAGCTAATAGTAACTTCCCAACAAAGTTTGCCGCTTGCCCTGTTAACAACCCTTGTTTATAGACTATAAAAGTTACAGTCAACTCAGCAATAATAGCTTGCTCTGCTACACAGTCTCCTTGAACTTGACCTGTTGTCGCACAAAGCCCTGATGGCACATCAATAGCAATAACCTTGGCGTCTTGATGGTTAACTTCTTTAACGACTGCCACTAAAGAGCTTGATAACTGTCCGGTAAATCCAATACCAAATAAAGCATCAACAATAACTTCACCGGAAAAATTTTTGATATTAGCTATGCCTTGAGAGTTTTCACTGCTAGCAATATTGTCATAACTTATTACAACCCCCGCAGATTTCATCATTTGATAAGCAAGTAATGCATCACCTTTCAAGTCACTAACGCTACAAGTCAGTAAAACATTAGCCTTTATATTTTTTTGATGAGCCAGCAAAGCAAGAATAAAACCATCGCCACCATTGTTACCTTTACCGCAGAGCACTAATATATTCTTTACATCAGGCCAACTCAGCAGTAGCTGTTCAAAAACGGCAGCACCAGCGCTTTGCATAAGCTCAAATAATGCTATGTTTTGACTCTGCGCAACATTCGCTTCATTTTCCAATACCTGTTTAGCACTATACACTGACGTGCTTGTTGGCCTTTGTGATAAACTTACTGATAATTTCATGGTTATATTCAACCTTTCAAGAATGAACCGCTAACATATTAACTGTCAACCAAGCCCTTAACGGCTAAAGCTAACTTTATTCAAATGACCGAACCTCTTATTAACTATCAAGAATTAGCAGAAAAAATCAAGTGCTGGAGCAAAGAATTAGGTTTTTCAGATCTAGGCATCAGTGATATTAATTTATCTGCCCACGAGCCTATCTTTGAGCGTTGGCTAGCAAACGGCTACCATGGCAACATGGATTATATGGCACGCCATGGTTTAATGCGTGCACGACCTGCAGAGTTAGTACCTGGCACCATAAGAGTAATAAGTGTTCGTTTAGATTACTTGCCTCAAAATGCAAAGTTTGCGAGCATTTTAAAAGATAAAGATAAAGCATATATCAGTCGCTACGCGTTAGGCCGCGATTACCACAAATTAATGCGAAAACGTTTACAGCAACTGGGAAAAAAAATCTTTGAACATTGCAGCGAATTTAACTCTCGCCCCTTTGTTGACTCAGCCCCCGTAATGGAAAGACCACTCGCTGAAAAAGCTGGCTTAGGTTGGGCCGGAAAACATACTCTATTAATTAATAAAGAAGCTGGTTCTTGGTTTTTTCTTGGTGAATTATTTGTTGATATCCCACTTCCTGTTACCGATAACGAGTATAGTGCGAAAGCAATTGCTTCTATTGGAAAGCAAGACAAGGTTAATGATTGTGGTACTTGTGTAGCTTGTATTAAAATTTGCCCAACCAAAGCAATAGTAGAGCCTTATACAGTTGATTCCAGACGCTGTATTTCTTACTTCACCATTGAGTCGCCAGAAGCTATTCCTGAAGAATTGCGCCCTTTAATGGGCAACCGTATCTATGGTTGTGATGATTGTCAGTTAATTTGCCCCTGGAATAAATATGCAAAGTTAAGTCTTGCTGACGACTTTCAAGCTAGAAATAACCTTGATGATGTTAGTTTACTGGAGTTGTTTGCTTGGTCTGAAGAGCATTTTCTTAACACTTTACAAGGCTCCCCTATTAGACGTATCGGCTTTCAAAGCTGGCTACGTAATATTGCTGTCGCATTAGGAAATGCGCCCTTTAGTGAAGAAATTACTAGTGCCTTAACTGAAAGGTTAGTTGGAGCAAGTGAACTTGTTGCTGAACATATTAATTGGGCGCTAGCGCAGCAGCACCACAAAAAAGAGCTCGCTGCACAAGTTGCCGCAGAGCAAGGTAAAAATCACAGGTTAACACTTCGATTAATACGTTCAGTTGAAAGAGGACTACCGAGGGACGCCTAGCTTTAAATTAGCTAAGCGGTATTAGTTTGTTTGAGTTTTATGAAGAATATCCAAATCAGCTCTTGCTTCATCCAATTCATGTTGCACTGCTAATAGCTTTTTAATCGCTGCATTTTTCTCTGCCGAGAGTTTTTTCTCGCGTTCTTTACTATCAATCAATTGTTGTTGAGTTTTAGTGAGCGTTGCCATTATATTTGCAATGTCATTATTTTTAACAAATTTTTGATCATATCTGGCATTAGCAAAATCATCATCCGCATTATTTAATATCTCACGTGATCTAAAACTTAAATAGTTAACAATAAGGCGAGTAATAAAAATCAAGCAGGTAAACAAGAAAACAACAAAATATTGATTGTCCTCAATTGAGAGTATGGCTGTCGTCAATTTACTAAGAAAACTGCCTTGTGCGCTGATAAAGTGCGTAAACAACTGATTATGCCAAGCTAACCAAGTGAGAATATAAATAAGAATAAAGCTCGGTGCAGGATGTTGGTGCTCGGTGAAAATGAGTATTGATTTGAGTGTTTTCTTATTGATCACAAAAAGTCCTTTCTTATGGTAGATAACATGTTCATTTTACAAGAGGACTAGATTACATCAAAGAGCGAAATAAACATATGTTAGCGTCTATAAAAGCTAATTATTCAATTTCTTATCTTTACGTTGTTGGCATAGTTCGGAAATGCTCTGCTTTTCTTTGTCAGTGTAACTGCGCCAAGCAATGATTTCATCAATATGACGAAAACAGCCCTGACAAATATCCTTTTCATCTAAACAGCAGTTCCGTATACATGGGCTGTCTGTTAACTTTATTTTTTTATTGGCATCATTAGTCATAACGGTAAAACTACGCCACTGCATCAGCGTGTAAATTAATAGCTTTCACCGCTTGTTTGGTTTTATTTAATAAGCTTATTTGAATTTTCTGACTATTATCTATGCCTTGCTTGCTTAACAGATTCTGCCAATGTACACATAAATGCAACAAGTGATCTGCCGCAAGTATTTTGCTGTTAACGACTAATGCTTGAATAGCAACATTAGCACTAACAACATCATTCGAAGAGAATGCTTGTTCTAATTGCGTCACTAGAACCATATTTTCAGTTGTATATTCATCTAGCATATATAGAGCTAACTCAGCTGAGCCCTGATGTTTAATGTAGAGTGAAAAGTTAAAACTTGGTGGTTGTTTAGTTGGAGTTAGAGCACGTCTATTGGCCTGTTCAATGTTGTTCTCGGTAACAATAGCCTTAGTTGGTTGTTCTTTCAGCCATGGCAGCATTGCCGTTATTAATTCATCTATCGAGCTATTCGCAGTTAATTTCCCTAAAGTCCAGTGAGTGAAGTCTTCTTCAGGCTCTAATGATAAAGTCCCCTCGTCTAAGGTAAATACACCTCGAGGTAAGTCTGCACAGACTTCCGCTATGTCCTGCTCATTCAGCATAAAATGAGTAAATGGATTATATGAAAGCTCTGTAATCAAGACAGCAAATCGACCACTTTGCCACTTATTTTTGAGCATTCGTTCACTGCTAACAAATGAAACTTGCAAGCCCATACCTTGTAGCAACTTTTGCAAGCGTTGATACTGTTCCGGATATTTTACTGCCAAAAGCACACCTATTGGCATTGTGAGGTACTTGGCCGTTAGTTTTATTAGAGCTTGGTCTATGGTAGGTAAATGTGCAGGTAAATTCATGCTCTGATGACTTAGCTCTTGTTTGGAATCAGTCACAGCCAAGGGGATAGTGAAGCTTAGCTGATAGCCAGACTCCATGACAGTAGCATTAATATTTTCGCCATGTTGATATTGCAATAAGGTAATTAAATATTCTGTTTCCTGATTTTTTTCACTGTTTACCTCATTAAAACTTTCAAATCGTTGTGGCAGTTGCTCAAATGTTTCATCTCCCTGTACTTGACCGCTAAAACATATTCTTTGCTGACCATTATTCTTATCGACAAGCTGTAACCTTATCAATAATTTCTGTTGTGTTTGCTGTGATAAAAGTAGCTTGATAAAACTTTTAAACATCTCAGAAAACAGTTCTGCATCTAGGTTTACCGATGTTTGAATCTTGTCATCTACTTCTAGCGATACTTGATTATGGCAAGCAGAAAACTCATCAGCTAAATTAAGAAGAATGCTCTGCAATTGCGCAACGAGAATCTCATCATTCAATGTCATTACAGCATCACTTGATTGTAAGTAACTGATATGGGTTTGTTGCTTTAAATGACGCACCAGTTCACAACCTTGTAGATATGCATGGTATAAATAGTTTTTATCAGTTGAATACTTATTGTTACCCTGAGTATTAACTGAAGTATCGATGGCACTATTCCCTAATAACACTAATTGATTAATGGCAGCCTTGTGAAAACTTTCAAAACACAGCTGTTCACGCATTGATTTAGATTTTTCTGAGGGGTTATTACCTGCCTGTTGCAATGCTTGTTGCTGCTTCTGCTCTTGTTTAGCATGAGTTTTGCTCACTTTCGCTTCCAATGTTTTATTTTTTTCAACCAGTGCCAAGTACTCTATTTCACTGACTCGGCTATCATTCAGCTGCTGTATTTTATCTACTAAGAGGTAGTATTCTGCACAATTAACCTCGGCTTCATTATGTTTATTCTGCCGATCATTATCTTTATTATCGAGCTTAGTAGTGCCACCAACTAGCACATCACTAATATTACCAAGGGTGTGCTCACTGAAGGTTTTAATTCTAAACCTGATATACCAAAGTAATATTGCAAAACTCAGTAAAATTAATGCAAAGGCTGTCCATAACCATATTGGCAACTGGCTTTGAGTATTTGCTTTTCTAATATCGATTAAGGCATCATTACTTAAACTACTTTCAGTTAGCCCCTCGAGAATACTTTTAATCTGCTGTTGTTCGGACATAAGTTGGTGTTGATAATCTTCCATTAAACGAAGGTTTCCCTGCCATTTAATTAACAAGCTATGCTTTAATACCATATCCTCAAATCGAATAAAGTCCCTTACGATCTCAGTCATCCCTTGGCTATCATGTCGGTGACTAGCTAGCACCTTGCCATAGTCAGCAACAAACATTTCATCTATTTGTGCTTGCAACTGATTAAATTCCTCAAGCGATGTTTGCAAACTTAAACGCTGAAGGTCAGTAACTATTATCAGTAATTTATTTTTTACTGTGGTTAATGCCTGCTTTGCTTTTTCATTAACTTCAGACTTGCTTAGCATAATTTCAATTGCATCAAGCAAGGTATCTATTTGAAGTAACCCTCTGCTTTTTAATAGTTCATTACTGCCATTATTTGACTCAATTTTAGTAACTAACTCTGTTGCTGAAGTATTATTGAGAAACCATTGCTGATAATTGCTATTGTTTGATGATTCAAGCAAAGACAGCTTTTTACTCTGTAATGTGAGCTTTTGCTGTAGGGGAATAAGGTAACGAATATCAGGATTTTTCAATATATCAGCAACAAGTTTATTTGCTTTGATCAAATAAATTTGTTGCTGAAATTGCATTTGTAATGGTACAAGCTGATCATTTATCAGTGCTTGTGACTCTCTGCTTTGTTGGTAGGAAAACATTAAGCTCATTGATGATGCAATGCTAAAGAAAAGAAATATACCAATAAAATAGATAGTGAAATATTGATAAAATGCTTTAGCTTTATCACCAGTATTATTGATTTCTTTAGTATTCAGGTCTGTGGCTGTCTCTGTAGCTAATACGACAGGGGACTTTTTACTCATTATCGCTCAACTTAATTCAATTCCATCTATAATTATTTTATATCAAATAAGTTAGTAAGACATTAATTGATTATTGACTCATTTTTACACTAGCTGGCTAGTTCATTCGATATTGAATAAGGGTTTTCCTGAATTTTATTGGCGATCAATTAACTCAGCTAACTCTGTAATTGAATTTTCACAAAACACCTGAATGCCATGCTGACGTAATAGCCTTGTAGTAAGACCTGCACCTGAAATTTTTTTCTGGCTAAACGAGCCATCATAAATGGTATTACTACCACACGACGGACTGGATTCTTTTAGCAAAGCAAAACGTATTGATTGCTTTTGACATAAGGACAAAGCTAACTGGGCTCCACACATAAATTGCGGTGTTACATCAAGGCCATCACAAGTGATAACCTTATTAGTACTAACATCAATTTCAGCTGGCGGACGCGGCACAGGGAGACCCGCAATAACTTCAGGGCATATCGAAACCAATCGGCCTTGCTCTTGCCACTGTGCCAGCAGTTCATTTTCTAGCGCTTTTATTTTACCGTTATAACGAACTCTAGCTCCGATAAAACAGGCACTAATTAAAATTTTATCCATGGGTTTCTTGCTGTTCATCATCATTTTACTAAGGTTAAATACAATTGTTCTAAATAAGCTGTACTGGCATTATCTTGCCCTTCAAGCCAACATGATTGACTACAACAATCGAAGTTCAAGATGAAATAATGTTCTTGCCAACTAAAGCGAATATTTTCCCTATCGGCTCCAATGATTTTCTCTTGTATATTTACTGAAGTTAAGAAAGAAAATACCAACTGAGTTAATGTTTCAATATCCTCTTGAAACCAAGAAAAATTAAAGCCCAGTGTTAAATATTCAGCTTGTTGTGTGATGTCCTTGATGTGCTGCTTTGTCATTATGATTGCCATACTTAGAGAAGTTATTGCCTTTTAGAATATAGCTAATTATACGACTAAAGTTTGATATTAATCAGGCGTTTTGACAAAAAAATCAACGACAAGTTAGCTAATATTACATATACTCGAAACAGAAATTTTATATTTGTAACTTATGTATCATGCTTGCATTTTACCCAATTACAAACCCTTCGAACCAAAGAGAGTGAAACTATGAACAAACTTATGCTTGCTGTTGCAACAGCAACGGTTATGATGGCATCTCCTGTATTTGCTGGTGATGCAGCAGCTGGTAAAGCTAAATCTTCAATGTGTGC
>Ga0105356_10004932_pt1 | contig 12803 bp, 9 predicted proteins | sample GOMGulsemesocosm_3_FD_83502 | JGI IMG/M metagenome (GOLD analysis project Ga0105356, IMG submission 83502) | Methane-oxidizing microbial communities from mesocosms in the Gulf of Mexico - GOM9D Gulf of Mexico | ecosystem: Environmental > Aquatic > Marine > Cold seeps | place: Gulf of Mexico...
AAAGACATCGTTGAGCAAAAAGATTATTACGATAGAATTGCCTTTGGTGGCTGGGCTATGGATTTGCATCCAGCCGATGGGATTTATAGCAAGCATAACTCTTGTACTCAATGGCATGGAAAAGGGGTCTACTCCTTACCTTTCCGAAGTTTTTACAGCAAAGATATTGGTAATTTATTTTTAGCAGGTAGAATAATAAGTGCTTCTCATGTTGCTTTTGGTTCTAGTAGAGTCATGTTAACATGCGCACATGGAGCACAAGCTGTGGGTATGGCTGCTGCAATTTGTCTAGAAAAAAACTGGACGCCAAAACAATTGGCAACTAAAAAAAACATCTCTTATTTACAAGACAAACTAAATTACAACGGACAAAGTATACCAAGACTTGCTTTCATAGAAAACAATAATTTAGTTTCCAAGGCTACAATTTCACCTTCCTCTACTTTAAAACTAAACACAATAACTTCCAGTAACAATTGGCAAAAGTTAACTGCCAGTACCGCACAATTATTACCTTTAAAAAAAGGTGCTTTTTATACTTTTCAATTTGATGTTACAGCAAAAAAGGATACTTCGTTAGATATCCTAATCAAACACAGTAATTCAAACAAGCATTTTACGCCAGATATTTTATTTGAATCTCAAACAATTGATATTAAAACGGGAGTTCATACGATCACTTACAAAGCTCAAAAAGAAATTCCAACCAATGGTTATTTCTACTTGTGTTTTATGAAAAATGAACATGTAGCTATCCAATTATCCGACCAGCGTATAACAGGAATTCTCACTGTTCAAAATAAAATAAATATAGCCGTTTCTAATTTCGGAAAACAAGACCCACCCAATAATATTGGAATTGATGCTTTTGAATTTTGGACCCCCGAAAGAAGACCTCTAGGTAAAAACATTGCGCTAACAATTGAACCTGCTATTGAAAATTTTGATAGTTCTAATCTAATTAATGGGACAATACGTCCTACCCCTAATGGAAATAGCAATGCTTGGATTGCTTCTATTGAAGATGAAAACCCAACCTTGACTCTTCAATGGGAAAAAGAACAAGAAATAAAAAAAATAAATTTATTCTTCGATGCTGATTTTGACAATTCTATGGAATCCATTTTAATGGGACATCCTGAGTCTGAAATTCCATTTATAGTAAGCAATTATACCATTTATGACGAATACAACACGTTGATACATGAGCAAAAAGAAAATCATCAATCCATCAATAAACTGACTCTCAAAAAACCGCTTAAAACAAAAGAAATCAAAATAATTTTCAACAAAAAACATACATACATTCCTGTTTCTATATTTCAATTGGGTATTTATTAGACAGTATTATTGACTTTTCTCTTGCAGTAATCATTCTTTTATTAACGTTTATTTTCTCAAATTCGAATTCAATAATTATAAAAAACAGGACTTATTAAATTATAGTTGTATTTTTTACATTTATAATAACATTTTTATAAATTTGCAATCTAAACATGTCTTAAAAACACACAATGGTTCCAGCCTATTATTATGAAACCAAGTTGTAAAAGACACATCTCTAAACTAATTATTAAACCAGACTCTCACAATGAACAAAATTTACATCTATCTCCTTACATTGACTCTGTTCTCTTGTCAAAATCGAAAAAACAAATCAAAAATCACTTTTCCTGACAAGACTAAAAATGAAACGACTAGTAAAACGCCTTTGATGGGTTGGGCTAGTTGGAATAACTATCGTGTGCATATAAGCGAAGATATTATAAAAAAACAAGCAGATTTTATGGTTTCTTCAGGAATGGCAGCCGCTGGTTATTCATATATAAATATTGATGACGGTTTTTTTGGTGGACGTGATCCCCATGGAAATTTAATAGCACATCCAACTCGTTTTCCAAATGGAATGAAATCTTTATCAGATTACATTCATCTGAAAGGTCTTAAAGCAGGTATTTATTCAGATGCCGGAATTAACACCTGCGCCTCCTATTGGGATAAAGATACTATTGGAGTTGGAATGGGGCTTTATGGACATGACAAACAAGATTTAACCAAAATGCTTGTGGATTGGAATTATGATTTTATAAAAGTAGATTGGTGTGGTGGAGAATGGCTTGGTTTGGATGAACAAACAAGATATACTCAAATTAGCAATGCAATTAAAGAAATCAAACCAGAAGTTGTTTTCAATATTTGCAGATGGACCTTCCCTGGGAAATGGGCTCTTGGAATAGCAGATTCTTGGAGAATTTCTGGAGATATTTCAAACAAATTTGAATCGATATTGGCAATCATAGATATAAATGCTGATTTATGGAAGTATTCTTCTTCTGGACATATTAATGATATGGATATGCTGCAAGTAGGACGAGGCATGACATACGAAGAAGACAAAACTCATTTTTCTATGTGGTGTGTAATGAACTCTCCTTTATTGGCAGGAAACGATTTGAGTAAAATGTCGCAAGAAACAATAAAGATATTGACGAACAAAGAGCTTATTGCTCTCAATCAAGATCCGCTTGGCTACCAATCACGAAGGTTGATAGATTCTGGTGATCAAGAAATCTGGGCAAAACCTTTAATTTCAACTATGAGTGGAAAAGTAGCCGTCACTTTATTAAACAGGTCTGACAAAAAAGAAACGCTGACATTTGACATGAATACAATTGGAATCAATTCTAAAGACGGTTATACATTACGAGATTTATGGTCTAAAGAAGATTTCAAAAAATCTACAGAAGAATCCGTAAGTTTTAAAGTCCCTAAACATGGAGTTGTTGTTTTGTATGTTAATGGGACTTCTAAGCCATACAACGCATTTCAAAAGAAATAATATTTATAAATAATACGTGTTTGTTCAGAATATAAATGCGTATTATTTTTTATCCCCCCCAAATCCCACTTGTTCTTAATTCTAAAATAATCAAAATCCAATTTTGGTTCCTCTAGATCTATCAGATTGTCTCTCCAAGCTCTCTGCAAAATATCTTCAATCGTATAGTCTTCTTTTACATTTATAGGATCGTCCCATCTTATCAGGAAAGCTTAAAATATTTGCAACTGTATTGTACCAAAATACTTTCCATTCACTTCTTAACTCTTTCTCCAAATCAAAAGCTCTCTTGCCTATTTCTCTATCTAAGAGGTTAATTAGCTCACTCTCTCCCATTCGTCTATTTTTTAAATTGAGATGCTCAATTTTTGCCCAGTATTTTTGCCCCCTTTTTGCTCAAGAATAAACTTAGAGTCCTTTTTTAGGAAACTAGTAAGATTTAACTTAAAACAAATATTTACTTCTTTTTAATAAAGTTGTTGCACCAACTAAATTTCAAAAATATGGGTAAATAGTTTGAATTATTTTCCCTAAAATTAATCGGAAATCTCAATCCTTATTTCATTCAAAATTAAACTTTTACTAAAAAGAAACAATTTTCAACCTTTTTTGGAACATTTCCAACCCCCATCATTTACTGCTTAAGTTAAGTTTGATACTTCTAATATAGAACCGTACGTTCTTTATTAAAAAAGTACTTAATCAACTTTCAACTAAAACAATTACACATGAAAAACACTACTCTAATCACCTTATTATTAACTCTCTCCATGTTTGTTTCGGCACAGAACAACGAGTTTCTTTTTGATTCAGGTCTAGATAGCTGGGCAGCACTTCCAAATACAGGAAATGTAAACAATGGCAATGGTACTATAACTTTTGTTACAGGTAATTCTAATTTTGCCAGAATAGAAAATCCGAATGCTACTTTTAATACAGCAAATGTGTATCTACATATCAGACTTAAAAATTTATCTGACAAACATGATAAACTACTTGTAAATTCACATGGAGGAGGTGCCAAAGGATCCATTGCAATCTCGAAAAGTGATACTGAATTTAAAGAATATGTTATTACATTGTCTGCATGGGGCACTGGAACTGGACATCGATTTTATCCAAAAGTTACTGCAACCAACAAATCTGTTGGTGGAGAATCAATGATTATTGATTATATTATCTATAGCAATAGTAATACTATTGATACACCAGATGAACCAGAAGAAGAAACCTATACTCCAGTAGACGATCCTTATGTAGGCACCTATTTACCATATTACAGAATAAATTCCGTTTCAAGTAAAATATTTGACCACCTTACGCATTTATTCTATTTTTCTTTTGGACCTGATATTGATGGAGAACTTGGTCGAATTAATAATGTAGGTACCTTCACTCATATCAATAACATTGCTAGTGTTCAATCAAATATCAATACACTTAAAAGCTGGAGAGGTGACAAAACAACGAAAATATTTATCACCATTGGAGGATGGATACAATCAGATTATTTAGACGAAGTTGCAGCCAATCCAATTGCGAGAGTCAATCTAGCTCAAAAAGCTAAAGATTTTTGTATTGTAAATAACTTAGACGGAATTGATATAGATTGGGAAGGGTACCATGGAGCTGTAAATGGCACTAATTATGGATTGTTATTGGCCGCTATCAAATCGGCTATTTCTGGTACCGAACTGGAATTATCTGTAACCGTTGGAGACACACATACTAGTTTGGCTGATAAATTTTCTCAAGCTGATTTTGTTCAATTGATGTCATATGGTAAAAAATTTGGAGAAGGAACACAAGTACCCATTTCAATGCTTCAAGGTACTGTAAACAACTGGGTCAATGCTGGTATTAATAGAGCTAATCTTGTTATTGGGTTGCCTTCTTTTGCTAAAAACTCAGCTAATGAAGCCATTATATACAAAGATATAATACAAAACCATAATCCTACACCTGAGATGGATATGGTCGTTGAGAATGACAAGTCGTATTACTTTAACGGTGTCAATACCATAAAAGAAAAAGCTCAATTCGCTATAGATAAAGGATTGCGTGGAGTTATGTTTTGGGAACAAGGTCAGGATGTTGATATTACACATGAAAAATCATTATTAAACGCAGCTACTGAGATAATATCGATTAATACTACAGCATTGGCTGTCAATAACTACAACTTAAAAGAAAATATTATCAATGTATACCCTAACCCATTTACAACAGAAATAAATCTTACCGTAAAAATTCAAAATTATTCAATAACAAATGCTGAAATTTATAACCAAAATGGACAGCTCGTATGGAAAAAGGAATCATTTCAATCAAATGGACTCCAAAAAATAACGATTGACCTTACAAAAATAAGATCTGGAATTTATGTTTTAAAAATATCTGATGGTAAACATATATATACTAAAAAACTAATAAAAATGTAAACATATATTTTATTGTTTTACATATTCAAATATGTTTTTTTATTAAACCGAAGTATTCCTTACTTCGGTTTTTCTTTTAAAACCTTTTACTAAAATTGATAAACACAATCATTAATGCTTATTGTGCGTCTAGGCACTCTAGTCATTGATAAATTAAAATATTTTTAATAAGAATGAATACTATAAATTTCCTTCATTCCGAACACATATTATTTCTTATCCGGATAGCCCAAATCCCACTTGTTCTTAATTCTAAAATAATCAAAATCCAATTTAGGTTCATCTAGATCTATAAGATTGTCTCTCCAAGCTCTCTGCAAAATATCCTCAATCATATAATCTTCTTTTACATTTATAGGATCGTACTCATCTTTTAAAGAAAGCTTAAAAATATTGGCGGTTGTATTATACCAAAACGCTTTCCAGCCACTTCTTAACTCTTTTACCAAATCAAAAGTTCTCTTACCTGTTTCTCTATGTAAGAGTTTAATTAGCACTCTTCCCTCTGTTCTTGTTAATTTTTTTAATTGAGGTGTAAACTCCTTCTCCAAGTACTTTTGAACCCTTTTTGTATATTTTCTTTTTTTACGCTTTGAAGGAATGCTATCCAATCTACTCGACAAAACTTCCAATCTTTTTGACGCCAATTTTGCATAAGGATACGCTTTCAATACCTTTTTTCGAAACCAATAATAATAACGCTTGTCATTGTAACTTTTAAATTTCAATTTACTCAAAAGCAATACCTCATCTAAACTTGTGACCAAACTGTCATTTTTAAACAATGTATAGGTACTCAAGTCAAGAGAATCCTTGTTTTGAGAAAATGCAACATTCCCTAGTATACATACAAATAAAAAGCAAATTTTTTTCATCAAAAGCCCATTCAATTTTAAAAGTCAAATTTATAGATTTTAATTGATAAAAATGAAGTTCCATACATTCTTTAACTTCTCATAAAAAAGAAAAATATAAAAAGCATCCTCTTTTCAAAGCCAACACCAAACTCTGAGCATTGAACCTTTGCACTACCAAAACTATTCTGTACTTTTGAAAAAAATATAATACTTATATATGAGCACAGCATCTATACTAAATGACAAATCAATTGACTTTCTTGAAAAATATTTAAACAATCCATCTCCCACTGGTTATGAAAGTGACGGGCAAAAAATATGGATGGACTATTTAAAACCTTATGTTGATACATTTATTACAGATGCTTATGGTAGTGCTGTAGGAGTTATAAACCCTGATGCAAAATTCAAAGTTGTTATTGAAGGTCATGCTGATGAAATTTCTTGGTACGTAAACTACATCACACCAGAAGGTTTGATTTATGTAATTAGAAATGGAGGAAGTGATCATATGATTGCTCCTTCTAAACGTGTAAATATCCATACAAAAAAAGGAATTGTAAAAGGTCTTTTCGGATGGCCAGCAATTCATACACGTATGAAAGGCAAAGAAGACACTCCTAAATTGGAAAATATTTTTATTGATACAGGCTGTAAAACAAAAGAAGAAGTTGAAGCACTTGGAGTTCATGTAGGTTGTGTTATAACCTACCCTGATGAATTTATGATACTAAATGAAAACAATTTTGTTTGTCGCGCTATAGACAATAGAATGGGTGGATTTATGATTGCCGAAGTAGCTCGTTTGCTTAAAGAAAATGGAAAAAAACTTCCTTTTGGATTGTATGTTACCAATTCTGTACAAGAGGAGATTGGCTTGAGAGGGGCAGAAATGATTACCCATACTATCAAACCAAACGTAGCGATTATTACCGATGTATGTCACGATACTACTACACCAATGATTGACAAAAAAGTAGAAGGTGAGACAAGATGTGGGGATGGACCTGTTATTTCATACGCACCGGCAATACAACATAATTTAAGAGAATTGATTATTGATGCTGCTGAAGCAAATAAAATTCCTTTCCAAAGACATGCTTCTTCAAGAGCTACAGGAACAGATACAGATGCTTTTGCATATAGTAATGGTGGCGTTCCCTCTGCACTGATATCACTTGCCTTACGTTATATGCATACTACAGTTGAAATGGTTAACAAACAAGATGTTGAAAATGTAATTAAATTAATTTATGAAAGTCTTCTAAAAATTGAAGACGGTGAAACATTTAGTTATTTTAAAAACTAAAAATGTCTCCTCGAGCATTATTGAAAAATAAAATATTTTCTTTTGAAGTTAGAAACGTAGTTTTCGAGAGATTTTACATATTGAAATTATCAATAAAATAGGATCCGACTCCGCTCGACCTGACATTTAATAAATAGTTAATACAAAACTTGTTTTCCTTAAACAATGGATGAATATATTGACCTGTTAGATGCGAATGGAAACACAACCGGCGAACGTTGTTTGAAATCTGTTGCTCATAAAAATGGTTATTATCATGCCAGTGTTCATATTTGGTTTTATACAAAAGAGCAACAAATACTAATTCAACAAAGAATAGCTAGCAAAGATACATTCCCAAACTTATGGGATGTATCTGTAGCTGGTCATATTGGTTTTGGAGAACAACCTCTTTTGGCAGCCTGTAGAGAAATTAATGAAGAAATTGGTTGCAATTTCCCTAAAGAAAAATTACTTCCAATCGGTACTTTTTCTAACAAAGTAATCCATTCAGTAAAATTGATAGATTTTGAATTACATCACTTATATTTGGGAGAATTGAATGTTGATTTTGATAAACTAAAAATTCAAGAAGAAGAAGTTGCTGCAATAAAATTAATCCCACTCGACACATTAATTTCAGAATTAAAATCACCACAAAGCAAAACAAAATATGTTCCTCATGGAGAAGTATATTATGATAACATCTTTTCTGAAATAAAAAAAAGGTTATAGTAAATACCACTTCTACCACTAGAACTCTTCTTTTAAGGATATTCGCTTAAATTTGTAAAAAACAGAAAACTACCAGATGAAAAACATCATTGCAGAAAGAATTCTTGATTTTCTAAAAAACTACCCACCTTTTAATATACTAAATAAGAAAGATTTAATGACGATCTGTGAGCAGGTACAAGTTATTTATTTGGAAAAAGGAAAACCTGTTTTTGTGCAAGAAGAAAAAACACATTCGTTGTTTTATATTGTAAATAAAGGTGCTGTAAAACTATCTAGTCAAGAGGATAAGAAAACCAGCATCATTGATATTTGTGATGAAGGCGATATTTTTGGTTTGCGCCCTTTACTGCTAAAAGAACATTATTTAATGAATGCCGAGGCGAACGAAGAATCCATAATTTATGGAATTCCTTTGCAAATTTTCAAACCTCTTTCTGAAAACAATAAAGATGTAAAAAATTATTTAATCACAAGTTTTGCTTCCAATATAAAAGACCCTTCGTTAGTAGAAGAAATAGGAAATACTTCTTCTTATATCAAACTAGAAAACAACAATGATCTATTTAATTTACAGAATGCAAAATACACTAAAAAACCTATTTCTTGTAAGCCAGAAACCCTAGTAAAAGAACTAGCACTGACCATGCGAGATGCTAAAATTGGTGCTATAGTAATTGTAAAAAACAAAAAACCTATTGGAATTATCACCAATAAAGATTTAAGAGATAAAATAGTTACTGGAGATTTCTCTATTACTAGTGAAGCTTCAGAAATAATGACAAGTCCAGTAGTAACCTCATTTTCAGAAATTACAATTCCTGAGGCTCATATTGCCATGTTAAAAAACAATACGAGTCATATTTGTATTACCAAAGATGGTACACCAGACTCTAAACTAACCGGAATCCTATCCTTGCACGATCTTATTGTTTCTTTGGGTAGCAATCCTTCTGTATTGATAAAAGAAATAAAAAGAGCTAAAAAATCAAAACACCTAAGAAGCATAAGAGAAAAAGTTGATCTTCTTCTAAAAACATACCTGAGACAAGCCTTGCCCTTTAGTCATATCTTAAATATTATTTCTGAAATAAATACAGCTATCATTTCAAGATCCATTGAACTCTGCTTGAGAAAAATGGAAACTGTTCCACCCGTAAAATTTGCATGGATGTCTTTGGGGAGCCAAGGTAGAAGAGAACAGCTTTTGAGAACCGACCAAGACAATGCATTGATTTTTGAAAATGTTGACGCACAAAAATTCAAAGAGACTCAAGATTATTTTATCTGTCTTTCTATTAAAGTTGTAAAATACCTGAACACTATAGGTTATGAATATTGCCCAGCGGACATGATGGCTAGTAATCCAAAATGGTGTACCTCTTTAAATGAATGGAACAAACAGTTTGACAATTGGATCTTAAATCCAGATGGTTCAGGAATCCTTTTATCATCTATCTTTTTTGATTATGAATATATTTATGGAGACAAAACACTTACAGATAAATTGACAAATAATTTATTCTCTACTTTAAACGAAAACAATTTTTTCTTATCCCGTTTAGGAAAAGATATTATTGCAAAGCCATCTCCCATAGGCTTTTTTCGTCAATTTTTAGTAGAACATAATGGTGAACATAAAGACTTTTTCAATATCAAAATACGAGCTTTGATGCCTTTAATTGATGCTGCAAGAGTGCTCACTTTGTCTCACAATATAAAAAACACCAACAATACTCTACACAGGTATCAAAAACTTTCAGAACTCGAACCTCAAAATAAAGAATTGTACAATTCTTGCGAACGTGCTTTTAGAACGCTTTTAAAATTTAAAACAGAACAAGGAATACTAAATAAAGACTCTGGTAAATTGATCCAATTGGCATCTCTTAGCAAACCTGAAAAATTAAAGCTGAAAAGAGCCTTCAAGCCTATCAAAGAAATTCAAGAATTATTAATTATTCGTTTCGGATTAAAACAAATGCTTTGATATGAAGTTTCCTTTTTTTAATTTCAACCAGCAAAATTACCCAGAATTTTGGAATACTTATTCAAACCTTTTTAAAATCAAAAATAAAAAAACAATCAAAGAAACTCGTTTTGTAGTTTTTGATACCGAAACAACAGGTTTTGATTTTAAAAAAGATCGAATTTTATCTATAGGTGCCATCGCAGTAATAGAAAATAGAATGCTTGTAAATGACGGTCTAGAAATTTATTTAGACCAAGAAATTTTCAATTCCAAAACTGTTCCCATACATGGAATCTTAAAATCTGAGAAAGTTCAAAAATTAAATGAACTGGATGCACTAATTACTTTTTTGGATTATCTAAAAGATAGTGTTTTGGTAGCACATCATGCCGGGTTTGATATTGGAATGGTAAACGCTGCTTTGAAAAGACACGGACTTGGAAAATTAAAAAATCAATTTTTAGATACCGGAATTCTATTCAAAAGATCCAAACATATAGTCAATTTTATAGATCCTTCTAAACGATACAGTTTGGATGAAATTTCAAAAGAATTAAAAATTTCAGCCAATGATCGACATACAGCTGCGGGTGATGCCTTTATTACCGCTATTGCTTTTCTTAAAATTCTTTCGAAACTTAATAAAGATGGAAAAATGAAATACAAAGATTTATTTATCAATCCTATGAATTATTAATTCTCTTATTTTTCAAAAGATGGGATTATTGTCCAAGTAGTTTTAGAAACACCGTCTTGGGCTACAATCAAAATTTCTTGTCTCTGATCGTCTCTTAAATCTAATTTTGTACCTGTTTTTATATTACTTATCGCCCTAAAAGGAATCTTAAATAAAATTAATACTGAAGAAATATCTGCCTTTAATGGAAACGTAACATAAATCTCCTTGCGCTCCCAATTTACTATACTTTCTCTTAACTCTCCTTCAAACTTCAAAGCATATATCCCACTATTACTTATTGGAATCCCGTCAGATTTTGCCCCCCCTAGCCTATCCATTTCCAAATCATTCATTGAGTAATTTCGCAATTGAACAGCACTTACATACAATTCTGATGTTTCGTTATTATCATCAGCAAAAAGTAAAAAACCTTGATTTTGCCCTCCTGAAAAAACATTGTATACTTTCCACCTACCTCCTGAAATAGAATTTTCACCAACCAATATTCCATTCACATACTTTTTTATTTTCTTTTCAGAAACAACAATTCCCAATCTGTACCAGGTCTCTGACTTCAAAGGATTATGGTACACGTTGTTAATTCCTATTCCTTTAGAATTGATAAAAAAATCGCCATCATTTTCATTCTCTGAGTTTGTTTGAAATAAACTAATTGTCTTATTTTCACTTTCCTTCGGAATGTAAATATCCAATAGTAATGAATAATTTTGATGTAGATTCTCATTAATTCCGGGTGTAAAGTTGGTAAATAAAAACAAACCATTCTTAGGGTTAAAAGCTGGTACTTTTATTACATGTACATCTTTATTTTTAATAGAATGAATACCAAACGATGAAGTCGTTCCAAATTTTATTGGTTGAATCGCATCCTTATTTTGATAATTCAAATATCGAAACTGACTTCCAATACCTGTGCTCTCCAGATTCTTATTCTCAAAACTCCAATTCCCAGTAGTAGCCTTTAAAATAGTTGTTCTTTTTTCTTGATTGTACAGTACCTCCATTAAGGATGGTGCAATATCAGACTCTACCCCATCTACGTTCTTATTCCGTATTTCAATTATTTCTTTAAGAGTATTAGATGTAAACACCCATACTTTTGCATTGTGTTCGTGAACTTTTTTTACAAATTTCTTAAATTTTTTATTGTCCTTTTCCAAAACATACCTGTAATAGGTTTCAAAAACAACACAGCCCAAATCAACCAAATCCTTATAAAACTTATCCTCATCTGGATTTTCAGGCAGTCCTCCGAAGTAAACAAAAGGAGAATTGGGACATTCTTTCTTAAACTTTTTTGCTTCTTCTATGTTGGCTATTGAAGACAACAACCTTTTGCTATTGACCTTGGTATCTTTCAATGCTTTTCCCATTAGATCTGGTCTAAATTTCTTTGTATCCAAATACAAATAAGCATCGTATTTTTCGGCTAATAACAAAGCTTCTTCTAACGTAGCTATTTTAGTATTCTTAAATTGACTCCCTTTCCAAGTCCCATAATCAAATTCTAACAATTCTTTATAGGTAGAAGCTACAACATAATCTTTGCTACTACTTGTTCTATACATCGTAGGCTGGTCATGAAATAAAACATATACGTCATCAGAAGTTACGTTTACGTCTATTTCACAATACTTTAGTCCCCGTTTGAAAGCTTCTTCAATGCTTAAAAGTGTATTTTCAGGATATATATCTGAATAACCACGATGTGCAATTACTTCAAAATTATAATTTTCATACTGATAAGAAGTAATGGTATTTATTAATACACTAGTAACTTTCTTTTGGCAACTAATAAACTGAATTGAAATAATAAAAATAAAGAGGGGAAAATAATTTTTCATAAAAAACGTAAGCAAATTTCAATCACAATTATTGATGAATTAAATATACTACTATTTCAATAAACTAGATCTATAAATAAACTCACAAAACAACATATGCCTATCAATTAATAATTGATAGGCATAT
>Ga0105356_10004937_pt1 | contig 12791 bp, 11 predicted proteins | sample GOMGulsemesocosm_3_FD_83502 | JGI IMG/M metagenome (GOLD analysis project Ga0105356, IMG submission 83502) | Methane-oxidizing microbial communities from mesocosms in the Gulf of Mexico - GOM9D Gulf of Mexico | ecosystem: Environmental > Aquatic > Marine > Cold seeps | place: Gulf of Mexico...
AAATGTACGATGCCTTGAGTTCAGAATATCGTACGAGCCCATACATTTCTAAAGCCTTATTACGTCAAGGTTTAGTTCTCTATAATTCAGGAAGCGACGAAATGGCCTTAAGTAAATTTAAGAGGATTGCTAACAATTATCCGGGGTCGCCCGAAGCGGTTCAAGCAGTGTCTACGGCACGATTAATTTATATTGATCTAGGTCGGGTAAATGAATATGCAAGTTGGGTGAAGTCCTTAGATTATATAGAGGTGTCTGATGTGGATCTAGACAATACCACTTACGAATCGGCCGAAAAACAATATTTAGCTAATAATACCAGTAAGGGCATTAAACTCTTTAATGGTTATTTGAATGAGTTTCCAAATGGCTTACATGCTCTAAAAGCTCATTTTTATTTAGCACAGTTATATTATAAAGAAGACTTACAAAGAAATGCGGCTGGACATTATGAATATGTAATAAATAAACCGAGTGATGAATTTACAGAACAAGCTTTAACACGATTGTCTGAAATATATTTAAATGACAAAGATTTGTCGGGAGCTATTCCTGTATTGGAACGTTTAGAAATGGAGGCTGACTTTCCTGGGAATGTCATTTTTGCCCAATCAAATTTAATGAAAGCGCATTATCAATTAGAACGTTATGATGCTGCAGTTGCTTATGCCGATAAGGTATTGACAAGTTCGAGAATTGATAAAAATATAAAGAGTGATGCCTATGTCATTATTGCGAGGTCTGCAATGAAAACAGGAGATGAAATCAAGGCGAAATCAGCTTATGCTCAGGTGGAAAGCATAGCTTCAGGAGAGCTCGCGGCGGAATCACTTTATTTTAATGCCTATTTTAAAAATAAAGAAGGGCAATATCAAGCGTCTAATACTGCGGTGCAAAAATTAGCAAAGAATTATTCCAGTTATAAGTTATATGCCGCTAAAGGATTGGTGATTATGGCTAAGAACTTTTATGCCTTAAAAGATGCCTATCAGGCGACATATATTTTGGAGAGTGTGAGTCAGAATTTTGCCGAGTTTGAGGATGTGGTTGCTGAAGCAAAATTAGAACTTCGCAGAATAAAAGCAGAAGAAGCTAAAACAAATGCTTCTGTAGATACAACCGATGGAAATTAAGATCAAATCAAAAAACGAAAATTAATAGCAGATGCTAAAGCAAATTAAAAACATAGTTATTATAAGCCTTTTATTTAGTGTTACACAAATGATAGCACAAGAACGTAGGCAAACGAAAGATACTATAAACACAGAGGTTGTTAATGTGGTTAAACCATACACGCCAAAAATTTCTGATGCATTTAAGGTGAAGGAGATCCCGTCCATTGATGATGCCGAAACCGCGACTAAAAAAGTAATCAGATATAATATTTTTTCTATCCCAGTAGCTTCGACCTTTACACCTGCAAAAGGTAAGGCTGCAGCAGTGGATAAGGCGAAAAAAATCAAATTATACGATAATTATGCCTCTTTAGGCTTTGGGACATATACCAGTATGTTGGGTGAGATTTATTTGAACCATGCCATAAACAGAACCGAAAGTGTAGGCGGTTATGTCAACTATCATTCCTCGCAGGGCGGTATTGAGGATGTGATCTTAGATGATAAGTTTTCCAATACCCAAGTCAATATAAATTATGCAAAAAAGTTAAGAGATTATTCATGGAATGTGGATGCAGGCTATAAACATCAGGTATTTAACTGGTATGGATTACAAGTTCCTTTGTTAGCTCTTGATGTCACTTCACTTTTAATTGATCCACAACATAAGTTTTTTACTTTCGATTTTGGAGGTGAAATTGCCTTTAATAATAAAAGTATAAATAGTGGAAGCATGCGTTTTAGACGCTTTGCAGATGATTATGATTCTGAAGAAAATCGATTCATGATGAAAACCAATTTCGATATTCCATTAAACAATGGAGCTCTCAATACCACCGTAAAAATTGATTATTTAGGAGGGACATTCAATAGGAGTTTATTCAATGATACCGAACTCAAATACAGTAATTTTAATATTGGAATTATACCGAGTTATCAAATAAAAGAAGACGATCTTACTCTAGATTTGGGCGTGTCTATTTACTATTTAAATGATATGGAAGCGAGTAAAAATAAGTTCTATATCTATCCAAAAGTAACCGCCTCATATAGAATGGTGAACGAATTATTAATTGCCTATGGAGGTATTGAAGGTGATCTAATACAGAATTCATATTACGATTTTGCTGGAGAAAATGTATTTGTATCTCCTACACTTAATGTAATGCCAACCGATCAACAATACAATGCCTATATTGGACTGAAAGGAAAACTCTCCAATACCATGAGTTATAATATCAGAGGGAATTATATTGCCGAAAATAATACAGCCCTGTTTAAGGCGAATCCTTTGCTTATGAATGGCGAAGAAAATTATCAATTTGGAAATTCTTATGGTGTTGTATATGATGATGTTTCAACAGTTAGCCTTTTTGGTGAAATTAATGTAGATGTAAACCGAAATTTTAACCTGGGCATAAAAGCAGAATATTTTACTTATAGTACAAAAAATGAAGTTGAAGCCTGGAACAAACCAGATTTTAAAGCGTCCTTATTTATGGATGTTCAAATTGATGAACATTGGTTTGCTGGGGCTAATTTATATTATATAGGTGAACGTATGGATCAAAGTATCATTGAAGATATTATTAACCCAATTATTGTTGAAACTCAAATTTTAGAAAGTTATTTTGATGCAAATGCACATATAGGGTATCGCATCAATGATGAATGGTCAGTCTATGCGAAGGCAAATAATATTGCCAATCAAGATTATAAACGCTGGTTAAATTATCCAGTACAAGGGATTCAGTTTTTAGCCGGAGCTACTTATAAGTTTGATTTTTAGGTAATTAAATTAAAAGTGTTACAAAAGCCTTCTCGTTTAGAAGGCTTTTTATATTTTTATAGAAAATAACCAGCCATGCAAAAACTAAGTTTCCTATTAATTGCTTTAATTACAGTGAGTTGTTCTACCAAAGAACAGGTTGATCTAATCGTTACAAATGCGAATATTTATACCGTAAATGATAGTTTTGAAACCGCACAGGCTTTTGCGGTTAAAAACGGAAAATTTCTTGAGGTTGCAACTTCAGAAGAAATCTTAGCCAAATACCAATCGGAAAAACAGGTTGATGCCAAGGGACAAACCGTTCTACCGGGGTTCATCGATGCACATGCTCATTTTATGGGATTAGGGTTTACAAAACAAAGTGCCAATTTGGTGGGGACTGAGAGTTTTGATGCCGTGATTCAACGCGTGGTTGAATTTCAAAATGATCGCCAACAAGATTATATCTATGGAAGAGGATGGGATCAAAATGATTGGGAGCTTAAGGTCTTTCCAGACAAGGCACAACTCGATAAATTATTTCCCAATACACCTGTTTTATTAAAACGTGTTGACGGACACGCCTCTATCGCTAATCAGGCCGCCTTAGATCTAGGGAAAGTTGACATCAATAGCCATGTAGATGGTGGCGAGCTAATTATTAAAGATGGGAAGCTAACAGGTGTTTTAATTGATAGGGCGCAATGGTTAGTCGGGAAACACTGGCCAAAATCATCAAGAAAAGATGATATTCGAGCAGTATTAGATGCCCAGAAAGAATGTTTTAAATATGGATTGACAACCATTAACGATGCTGGAGTGAGCAGATATAATATTGAACTGATGGATAGCCTTCATAAAACAGGAGATCTAAAAATGCGTATTTATGCAATGGCTGCAGGGGGAGAGAAGGATAATCTTGATTATTACTTGGATAAAGGACTAATTAAAACGGAGCGATTAAACGTGAGGTCCTTTAAAATTCCTGCCGATGGTGCTTTGGGCTCGCGTGGCGCATTATTGAGAGCACCATATAGTGATATGCATTCAACCCATGGCTTGCCAGTCACCAGTTTAGAATATTTTACTGAGGCCGCTGAGCGTATTGCAAATTCAGAATACCAATTAAATACCCATGCTATTGGAGATTCTGCAAATCATGCGGTGTTAGAAACCTATAAAAGAGTTTTACAAGGTAAAACAGATAGACGCTGGAAAGTTGAGCATGCGCAAATTGTATCTCCAGAAGATTTTGAATTTTTTAAAGACATTGTGCCATCAATTCAACCAACACATGCAACCAGTGATATGTATTGGGCTGAAGATAGAATAGGGGCCGAGCGAATGAAAGGTGCTTATGCTTATAAAAAGTTGCTCAATCAATATGGAAAAGTAGCCTTAGGAACTGATTTTCCAGTAGAACATGTAAGTACATTTTATACCTTTTATGCCGCCGTGGCACGACAAGATTTAAAACAATATCCAGAGAATGGGTTTCAAATGCAAGATGCTTTAACTCGTGAAGAAACCTTAAAAGGCATGACCATATGGGCTGCACATTCTAATTTTGAAGAGCAGGAGAAAGGCAGTATCGAAGCTGGAAAATTAGCCGATTTTATAATTCTGGAAAAGGACATTATGCGCGTAGATATCAATGAAATACCTAATATTAATGTGATTCAAACCTATGTGTCTGGAGAACCACAAATGGATTAACTTTTGGGTTTTCATTTCTTCTTATAGGAAGATTGATGTTTTTAGAAGGTAATTATGAGTTGGTGATGCGCGCCAAATAATCAAAATGTTCGCCTTCTATAATGAGTTCACATCTTAGGCCCACAGAAGTGCATGCCGTCAATAAGGTATTGAAATCTAGATAAAGCCATTTCATAGGGACTTCATTCTCGTTTTTATAGCTTAAAAAATAATCGAGTTCGCCATAATAATTGGCGTTGGCATCAAACCAAAAACCGCCATCTTCATCTTCATACATGTATTTAATATCGGAAGAGTCAATTAGGATTTGACCTTGGGAAGTTAATAATGATTTGAGATGCTTTAAATATTTTGAAACTTGTACTAACTCTTGAAAGATACCTGTGCCATTCATCAGTAAAATTATAGTGTCATAGCTATTGGTTTCCTCTAAAACATCTCTGATAACAGCATCTTTAACACCTCTTTGTTTAGCAACGACAATGGCTCCTTTTGAAATATCAATGGCTTTTACCTCAAGGTTTTTTCCTTGTAGGTATAAACTATGACTCCCGGCGCCACAGCCAACGTCCAAGATTTTTCCTTTGGCAAGTTCTAAGGCTTTTTGTTCGAGTTTAGGCATGTCTTTATGGGATCTAAACAAATAGGATAAGGGTAAAACATCAGCCTCAGAAATATTTGTCGATGTTATAAGGTCTTCAACAGCGTTCATTGTACCTGTCAATAAGCCGTTTTGATAATCTAATAATGCCTGTCCAAAAAGATCTTTCATGTGTTCCTTATTGTCAAACTCGTTTAAACAAGTTGTGCCAATCTGTTAATTAATTGTTCTAAAGTTAAAGATTACCTCGGTCATACTTCCTTGCTAATGACAGGTTCTTTATTTTTGTACTATGCAAGACCTTATAAATAGCCTTCCAAAGCGCGCCAAAGATACGCATAAGGAAAATAAATCCTTCTTTACAAAGCTAAAAAAGAAGCCGCCAAAACAATTGGATTATATCATGTCCGAATTGCATGATGAAGAATTTCAACGTACCGATTGTTTGGAATGTGCAAACTGCTGTAAAACGACTGGGCCACTGTTCACCGATAAGGATGTTTCTCGTATTGCAAAGTTCTTTAAACAGAAGCCACAGCAATTTATAGCTCAATATTTACGTGTAGATGAGGATCGAGATTATGTGTTAAAAACTGTGCCTTGTACATTTTTAGGAACGGATAATTATTGTTCTATTTATGATGTACGGCCAAAGGCATGCCGTGAATTTCCACATACCAATCGGAAAAAATTTCAACAAATTTCTGAGCTAACACTTAAAAATGTCGCTATTTGCCCAGCAGCTTTTAATATTGTTGAAGCCATGAAAAAAAACATAAAGATATTTAAATCGATTAATTAATTTTTAAACCAATTCATGAGAAAATTATTATTGCTTTTTTCTATTGCCTTATTTTCAGTGAATTTATGTAGTGCTCAAGAGTGGTTTACCTCTTTTGATATTGCTAAACGAATGGCAATAATCGAAGATAAAATGTTATTTGTAATGTGGGAGGAATCATTGGATTATGAGTACCCTTTATTATATAATGCTGAGAAGGGGATTTTAGTGACTATTGATTTATCAGTAGATACTAGTATGGATGAATTGATTTGGAATCATTTTATTCCTGTATTGCTTCCAGAGTCAATGTATGGCGAGTTTATAAAAAAGACTAAAAGGGAAAAAGATACTAGGTATATGTCAAAGCTTAATGATGATAGTATTAAAATAATGGATGTTAATGGGAATATTTTAAATACCAAACCGCTTTATGATAACTGGCAAAACCTGTCATCACTCATTATAAATTATGCGTTGAACACTTCTTTTCTGAAACAGGAACTAATTAATTATTCTAAAAAAGAAAACCTCACAACATCATTTAATCTTGGTTCAAAATACCTCGATTATTCAATATATACACAAAAAAAAGTGAGGCCTGAAATCATAGAATTAGCTAATATTTATTTTGATATTGCTAAGAGCTATTTGACAGTAAGTGGTTTAAAAAATAAGGACGCTTTTTTGCAAAGATTAGATTTGCTTAAAATAAAGGAACTTTTAATTTTAGAAAAAGGAAAAAAGGCGTTGAGAATATTAAAAAGAATTGCTGAAGCCGAAATATATGATATAAACAAATCCATGTTTAATTTCCTAAATTATACTACTTTTAAAGTATTAAAGGAGGAAGATAAGGCCGCTTTGTTAAAAAGTAAAATTTCTAAAGTGGATTTGATAAAAGCCGAATTTATTATAAAAAATAAGACCTAAATATTTATGGAAACCATACTTAATTATTTCGAATCTATTCCTTCATTACATCGCAGTATAATCTTAGTAGGAGGACTCACATTTTTTTGGCTGCTTGAAGGGCTTGTTCCATTGTTTAAATTCAATTATAAAAAATGGAGGCATGCACTGCCTAATATTTTCTTTACCATAACGACCATAATTATCAATTTTTCCCTGGCTTTTTTATTGTTGAAATCTGCCGATTATGTCATGGCTAATAACATAGGAATCTTGAATATATTACCTGAAATCCCGGTGTGGTTATATATGGTTATCGGAATTTTACTAATGGATTTTTTTGGAGCCTATGTGCCGCACTTTATCGAGCATAAGCTAAAACCTTTATGGATGATTCATTTGGTTCACCATACCGATCACAATGTAGATACCACAACGGCCAATAGACACCATCCCTTAGAAAGTGTCATTAGATATACATTTACCTTGATTGGCGTGTTTATTATTGGAGCTCCTATTGGTATTGTAATGCTATATCAATCCTTGTCCATAGTGGCGACACAGTTTAGCCATGCCAATATCAAGTTGCCTAAAAAAGTAGATCTTGTTTTGAGTTATGTTTTGGTATCTCCCGATATGCATAAAATCCATCACCATTATGTATTGCCGTATACTGATTCTAATTACGGGAATATTTTTTCAATCTGGGATCGTTTATTTGGTACCTATATGAAAATGGATCGTGAAGATCTTATTTATGGAGTTGATGTATTTCCTAATGAAGTAGAGAACGGTGATGTTATAGAACTATTAAAACAACCTTTTCAAAAATATCAGAAACCGACGATTTTAGATAATTCCAAAGAGTGTTAATGCAACTAATCCAATTCCTATGGCAAAAACAAGGAGCGTTAATAATATTGAGATTCAAGGGCACCGTGGCTGTCGAGGATTATTGCCTGAAAATTCTTTAGAGGCCTTTGAATATGCTGTAGATTTAGGCGTACATACCTTAGAATTAGATTTGGCGATATCGAAAGATCATAAAGTTGTTGTAAGTCATGAGCCATTTATGAGCCGCTGGTACTGCTTAGATCCCGAGGGCAATAATATCCCTGAAGAAGCCGATATGATGCATAATTTATATCAAATGAATTATGAGGAAATCAAACGCTTCGACTGTGGTACAAAAATACATTCTAAATTTCCCGAGCAGATAAAAATAAAGACCTTTAAACCACTGCTTAGTGAGGTTATTGAGCGGATTGAAACTAAGAATAGTAGGATTAGATATAATCTTGAAATAAAGGCAAAACCTAGATATGATCAGTTGCTTACTCCCGATCCTGAAACATTTACGCGTTTGGTTTTAGAAGTAATTGAAAAACAAGGTGTCGCTTCCCGTTCCAATTTACAATCCTTTGATTTACGTATCCTGGAACAGGTGAAATATCAAGACCCTAATATGACAGTGGCATTGCTGGTTGATGAAAATGAGGCTATCGCAACAAAGCTTTCACAATTGAGTTATATACCAAAAATTATTAGCCCTTATTATCGATTAGTCACACCTATAATTGTCGAAAAATACCAAAGCAGACATTTTAAAATTATTCCTTGGACAGTAAATGAAGATGCGGATTTAAAGCGTATGATCGATTATGGGGTCGATGGTATTATCACCGATTATCCCAATAGGTTGATTGCATTATTAGAAAAGAATTAGAGCTAAAAATTGTGATGAATGCCTTGAATTGGTCAATGGTAGATCAAATATTTCGACCGCATGGTTTTGAAGGTTCCCAGTGCTGCTTGCCAGCTCGTTTTAATCTCAGTAAAAGTCATTCCAGCTTCAATTTGTTTCTGAAGTTCCTTTGTTCCAGCTAATTTGGTGAAGAATGCATTAAAAAACACGGATTTATCTCGAGTGCCTTTATAGGCATTAATTAACCATTCAAGATTTATACCGTTTAATGTCTGAGTGTTTTTCAGGTCGAGACCAAAACTTATTTCGCCTTTGTGTTTGGGGTATTTGGCACCGTCATTTGGCTGGGGTGTAAATTTAAAATCGAATAATTGAGGATCTAGAAAAGGACTTCCAAAAATTTGAAATTGATAGTCCGTACCCCTACCAGCACTAACATTGGTGCCTTCAAAAAAGCAGATGCTAGGATATAAGTTTATGGCCTTATCATTAGGCAAATTTGGGGAAGGCTTAATAGGTAATTTATAAGGCTTGTCATGAGTGTAATTCTCAATGTTAATTATAGTAATATCACATTGTACACCCTTAGCTAGCCATTTTTCACCGTTAATCATTTTGGCATATTCACCAATAGTCATCCCATGAACTACAGGTATTGGATGCATCCCTACAAAGCTTTTATGTTCTTTTTCTAGGATAGGACCGTCGATATAATGTCCATTTGGATTTGGTCTGTCCAAAATTATCATGGGAATCCCCTGTTCAGCACAGGCTTCCATAACATAATGTAAACTTGAAATATAGGTGTAAAAACGTGCTCCAACATCTTGAATATCGAAAACTACAAGGTCTAATCCTTTGAGCTGTTCAACCGATGGTTTTTTGTTTTTACCGTAGAGTGATATGATAGGGACACCCGTTTTTAAATCAATACCATCTTTTACCACTTCGCCTGCATCGGCTTTACCTCGAAAACCATGCTCGGGAGAAAATACTTTTTTAATATCAATATTTAGATCGATTAGAGAATCTACAATATGCGTATAGGTCAATGCTTCTTCGTCTTTAATGCCTGAGTTTTTAAAAATGACAGAAGTCTGATTAGCAACAATACCCACACGTTTTCCGATAAGTAAAGGGATGTAATTCTTTGTTTGATTAGCTCCAACGATTATGGAACCGCTGTGTTGTACTTTTATCTCATCCGTTTTTTGAAGCTTGTCTTCAGACTTTCCAGTATCAGAACCGCAAGAAATTAAGATTAAAATAAATAATAAAACTGTATTTTTGAGGACATTTAAAATCATTATCACAATTTGAGATTCGAGTATTTTATAGCAAAACGCATTATAGGTTCTAAGTCGTATAAAAGTAGTATTTCGGCGCCAATAATAAAAATAGGAATTATAGCAATTGCTATCGGCGTTATTGTAATGATGATTGCCATTGCAACAGGGGTTGGTTTACAGCATAAAATTAGAGATAAAGCCGTAGCATTTAACGGCCATATTACGATTTCAAATTTTGATACTAATACTTCTAATGAATCTCAGGTGCCTATTTCAATAAATCAAGAGTTTTATCCGGAGTTTAAGAGTGTTGAAGGGCTGTCTCATATACAGGCTGTCGCGACAAAATTTGGATTGATTCGCACCGAGACCGATTTTGAGGGGATGGTTTTAAAAGGAGTTGGTACCGATTATAATTGGAGGTATTTCAAGGAATTTTTAATAGAAGGAAGACGCCCTGATTTTTCTAAGGACCAAAGTGCTGAGGTGCTTATTTCTCAATATTTAGCAAATCGTTTAAGTTTTAAGGCCGGAGATAGTTTTCAAATGTTATTTACCAGTGCCGATGGAGAAAGGGTTAGACATAGAAAATTTGATGTGGTTGGTATTTATAATTCAGGATTTCAAGAACTGGATCAAACCTATTTGATAGGAGATATAAAACATGTACAACGCCTAAATGGCTGGACCCCTACTCAAATTGGAAACTTTGAAGTCTTTATAGATGATTATTCTGAATTGGAATTGAAAGGCGAAGAAATTTATCAAAGCACGCCCTCATTATTACGTACCGAAATGGTAACCGAAACTTATGCAACGACTTTTGAATGGGTTAAAATATTCGACAACAATATTTATGGTATTATTGGTATTATGATTATTGTAGCGGGTATAAATATGATTACCGCACTCTTGGTTTTGATATTGGAGCGTACTCAAATGATTGGCATTTTAAAAGCCTTAGGGACCAATAATTGGAGTATTAGAAAATTGTTTTTATACAATGCCGGTTATCTTATATTATTAGGCTTGTTTTGGGGTAATATTATAGGTTTGGGAGTGCTGTTGATACAAAAGTATTTTAAGTTATTCCCTTTAGACCCCAGTGTGTATTATGTGACTGAAGTACCAGTGTATATTGACCTGAGCTATATTTTGTTGCTTAATATAGGGACCTTTGTTGTCTGTTTAATAATGCTACTGGTACCCTCTTATATTATCACTAAAATATCTCCAGTAAAAGCGATGCGATTTGAATAGGTCATTATATGAAACTTTTTTGGGTCTCATTTTTAACTTTTAACTATTTTTGCTTGACTAAAAAAACATATGGATTACTCTGAAAATATATTGGGAACTATTGGAAATACGCCCTTAGTGAAATTAAATAAATTGGTTGAAGACTTGCCATGTCTTGTATTGGCGAAATATGAAACTTTCAATCCCGGAAATTCTGTAAAAGACAGAATGGCTTTAAAGATGATTGAGGATGCTGAAGCTGATGGCCGATTAAAACCTGGAGGGACGATCATTGAAGGGACTTCGGGAAATACAGGAATGGGCTTGGCCCTTGTTGCAATTGTTAAAGGATACAAATGTATTTTTGTGATTTCCGATAAACAGTCTAAAGAAAAAATGGATATTCTCAGAGCCGTTGGTGCTGAAGTTGTCGTTTGTCCGACCAATGTCGATCCAGGAGATCCTAGATCTTATTATTCGGTGTCTAAGCGTTTGGCAGATGAAACACCAAACTCTTGGTATGTGAATCAATATGATAACCCTAGTAATGCCAAGGCGCATTATGAAAGTACAGCACCCGAAATCTGGAAACAAACCGATGGAAAAATCACACATTTTGTCGTTGGTGTTGGAACCGGTGGGACTATATCCGGTGTTGGAAAGTATTTGAAAGAGCAAAATCCAAATATTAAGGTATGGGGTATTGATACCTATGGCTCGGTATTTAAAAAATATCACGAAACAGGAGTCTTTGATGAGAATGAAATTTATCCCTATGTCACCGAGGGGATAGGAGAAGATATCTTACCAGAAAATGTAGATTTTGATATCATCGATGGCTTTACCAAAGTGACCGATAAAGACGCCGCTGTTTATACTCAGTTATTGGCTAAAGAAGAGGGTATGTTTTTAGGGAACTCTGCGGGTGCTGCTATAAAAGGATTACTGCAACTCAAAGATCACTTTAAGAAGGACGATATTGTGGTGGTTCTATTTCACGATCATGGAAGTCGATATGTTGGAAAAATGTTTAATGACGACTGGATGCGAAGTATGGGCTATATCGATTAATGATGCTATAAATTAAAGCCTTAATCCCTGTCTGAAATACAAATAATTGATATTATTTTCCCCGACATACAGATATCCATCATCTCTGTGTTTTCCGTATAGGAGAGTTTAATGTTATTGCCGTCTAAAAGGCTGATGCTAAAATCGTCTAAGTTGATGGGATTTAATTTGGAACCATCATTCAATTGAATCATCCAACCACAACCATCTAAACTGGACATGTCAATGATCTTGGCTTCAACTTGATTAGGACATGTGTTTTTGTCATTCTTTTCAAGGCATGAACTTGTTAAGGCTAACAATGTGATTGCTAGAACTAAGTTGAAATTGGAATAGAGTTTCATGGTCTCGATGTTTTGTTATACAAATCTAAGATTATAATAATTAATGAGCATTTTTTTTCAACGGCATTAGTTTTAGTTGGTCGGCGTTGAGGTTTTAGCTCTTCCCATCCTATTAAGCCCCGAATTAGTGGAATGATTGATCAAATATTTCAAATCCGCACCACACTAAGAATAAGATTACAAGATTAATAATATTTTTACTACCTTGTATCCATGTATGAAGATTTTGTCCATCATATTTGGAAGT
>Ga0105356_10004938_pt1 | contig 12791 bp, 12 predicted proteins | sample GOMGulsemesocosm_3_FD_83502 | JGI IMG/M metagenome (GOLD analysis project Ga0105356, IMG submission 83502) | Methane-oxidizing microbial communities from mesocosms in the Gulf of Mexico - GOM9D Gulf of Mexico | ecosystem: Environmental > Aquatic > Marine > Cold seeps | place: Gulf of Mexico...
TCCATTTAATTTTAGCAAAAAGAGAATCTCCATCAGGAGAAATTTGTGTTTGTAAGTGTTCTGTTCGTATCGCAATGTGTGCTTTTGTAAAAGTAGTATCATTAGAAATTAAAAAGGTTCCAGTTTTAAAATCTGTACAAGTCATTTTTTTTTCACAAGAACTAATAAAAAGGGCAGAGATAATTGCTGCGTAAAGGGAAAATTTCTTCATGTTAATAAGTCTGTAGTTTTAAAGAGAGTTAGAATGTATGCGTTGTTTGTTATTATATAGTATTAGTTGTTGTGTGAGCCATCGCAATAAGGAGGTGTTTTTGTTTGTTTACACATGCATAAATAAAAAGTATCGGTCTTTTCAGTTTTAAATCTCAAAGGTCTCATGCCAGACCCTTTATGCGCTCCATCACAAAAAGGTTGAGTTTCTGAAAGTGCAAGTCCACAACTGCACCATGAATATCTTTTTCCTTCTTCTAAATCAACTGCAATTGGTGCGTTTCCACAATTCTTCGGGGTTTCCATAAATATTAAGTTTGGTTTGTTCAGTTTTTAAATATACATAAAATTGAATCGCTGGTAAGCTTTCATATATTTTATAGGTTGTTGGTTTCGATCATTTTTTTGCGGCAACAACCAGTTCGATTTTTTCTAAAGTAGCTTGCGTAGTAAACATGCCGTAATCTATAATTACTTTGTTTTTTTCAATTTTATCAATGATTCCACAAGCTTTTCCGTCTATCAAACGGACTTTATCGTTCACTTTAAATTTGTAATCAGCTTTTTTCTTGGCTATTTTTTTTGCTTCAATAATTTTTTCTTTACGAACTTCCACAACTTTTGTCAAAATTTCTTTTTCAATTTTTTCAAGTTTGATTTCTTTTTCTTTTTTTGCTTTTATCTCCGCTTTTTTAAGTGACTTGGTGTTTTTGTCTTTTTTGACCTGTGGGTTTAATTTTAGATGTTTTGTTTTTTCTATCAAAACCCATTTGTTAAAGTCAGCAAATAATTCTTTTTTATTATTGGTTTGAAAATATTTAAAAAGAAGTTCGTTTGCTTTTCTTCCAAAGGACAGCATTTTTTGATTTTTATCGTAAAGTTCTTGAAAACTGCTAAGTTTGTCTTTTATTTTAATTTCCTTTTCTGAAAGACTATTGGTTTGTTTTTTTGCTTTCAACTGTTCGTTTTCTAAAACTTGAGAGTTGCGTTGCAACTGATTTCTCTCTTTTTGAAGTTTAGAAATTGTCTTATCTAAACGTATTTTTTCACCTTCGACTTTCTTTTTTGCTCGATTTATTAGGCTGAATGGAATTCCGTTTTTTTGAGCGACTTCAAAAGTAAACGAACTTCCAGCCTGTCCTATGTGGAGCTTGAATAAGGGTTCTAGCGTTCTTTCATCAAACTGCATATTGGCATTACTCACATTGTCTAACTCATTTGCTAGGACTTTTAAATTGGAGTAATGGGTAGTAATAACACCGAAAGCCTTTTTTGTGTAAAATTCTTCTAGAAATATTTCAGCCAGTGCTCCTCCTAATTCAGGGTCACTTCCTGTTCCAAATTCATCAATTAAAAACAAAGAGTTTTTATTACAGCGTTTTAAGAAATCACGCATGTTTTTTAAGCGATAACTGTATGTGCTCAATTGATTTTCTATGGATTGATTGTCACCGATATCTGTTAGTATAGAATCGAAAAAATAGGTATCACTATGTTCATCAACAGGAATTAAAAGCCCACTTTGCACCATTATTTGCAGCAAGCCAATTGTTTTTAGTGTAATACTTTTACCTCCTGCATTGGGGCCTGAAATGACAATTATTTGTTGTTTTTCATTCAGGCTTATTGTTTGTGGTATAACAGAAAGTTTGGCTTCTTTATTTTTTTCAAGTAATATTGGATGGTATGCTTCTTTAAAGTGAATTTTTTTCTCTTTTGAAAACTTAGGAAGTATGGAATTAAATTTATGTCCATATTTTGCTTTTGCTCCGATAGAATCTAATTTTGTTAGATAATCTTGATAGGAATTAAATAGAGGGAAATAAGGACGTATTGTATTTGTAAGTTCTTTTAAAAGACGATTGATTTCTTGTTTTTCTTCATGTTGTAAGTTTTGAAGTTCACGATGCAATTGTAAAGTTGCTTGGGGAGCAATAAATACAATGCTTCCTGTTTTGGAACTGCCTAGTAAACTCCCTTTTATTTTACGTCTATACATAGCTTGTACGGCTAATACACGTTGGTTGTCTACTACAGATTCTCTGATTTCATCTAAAAAACCAGCACTGTCATATTTACTCATTTCTCTGGTAAACGAACTGCTTATTTTTGAGCGAACAGAGTTGATTTCTCTTCGAATGTCTTTTAAAAAAGTAGAAGCTTTGTCTGTAACTTCTCCATAAGGAGTAATTATTTTTTGAATTTCTAGAATAGCAGTTTTTGTGAATTCAATTTCACTAGATTTTAAAAATAATGTTGGGAAATAGTCGTTGAACTTTTTAAAAAATGAGAGCAACACATTAACCGTTTCAGAGTTGGTTGCAATCTTTAAAAAAGAAACAGCTTCCAAAGTGCTATTTTCTATTTTTAGTAAATGGATCTCACTAGTAATATCTTCAAAGTGATGATTCGGTATTCTATTTTCACTTATTAAAGAAGTGTTGTATTCATTGACTTGTTGCAGTTCTATTAATAAATCAGGTTTGTTAGAAATTGGTTTTATTTTTTGAACCAATTGTTTTCCTAAATCAGAAACGCAGAATTCTTCTACACTTTTTAAAACGGTAGTAAATTCTATATCGGCAAGTGTTTTGTTCGAAATAAATCCCATTGGATTGTATGATTTTATCTTTGTATGATCTTGTGTTATTCCAAGAGTAGCGCAAAAGTAATGATTAATTATAAGTACTTGTAAAAATGCTCAAAGAACTAAGTTTTGTTTGAAGACTATTTTATGAAAACAGCATATTTTACTGTTATTTTTTTCATCTTTACATTCTTAATATAGATATATGAATTTGGAAATCTCATTAAGTTGGAGAAATATTTTGAAGGATGAATTTGATAAAAATTATTTTAAAAGTTTGGACTCTTTTGTGGAGATAGAATATGGTGCGAATAAATGCTATCCTCCGAAAGAAGAAATTTTTGCAGCTTTTAAAGCTTGCTCTTTTGAGGATGTAAAAGTAGTGATTATTGGACAAGATCCTTATCATGATGAAAATCAGGCAAACGGTTTGTGCTTTTCAGTTCAAGATAATATCAAACATCCTCCTTCTTTGGTTAATATTTTTAAAGAAATAAAGACCGATTTAAATATTGATAGTCCAAAATCTGGTGATTTGTCTAAATGGGCAAAACAAGGAGTTTTGTTGTTGAATGCTACATTGAGCGTGAGGGAGCATGAAGCAGGGTCTCATCAGAAAAAAGGTTGGGAGAAGTTCACGGATGTCGTTATAAGAAAAATCTCTGAAGAAAAGGAGAATGTGGTTTTTCTTTTGTGGGGAGGTTATGCTAAGAAAAAAGGAGCAAAAATAGATAAGAATAAACATTTGGTTTTAACCACAGGGCATCCATCTCCATTGAGTGCTAATAGAGGGTATTGGTTTGGAAACAGACATTTTAGTAAAACCAATGATTTCTTGGAGTCCAAAAATCGAGAGAATATTGATTGGGAATTGTAATAACTCCTCAAGTGAAACTTTTATTAATAGAAACTATTCATTTTATTGAAACGCAGTTTTGATACATCTATGGTTAGTGGCCATCAAAAATTACATATAGGAATTATGTGGTACTATTTTTGAATAGGATATTGAATTATTAAACAAAAACTATATTAATGAAAATTCTAAAAGTAACAGGACTGTTTTTAATTGCTATTCTTTCTCTCTCTTTAATCGCAAACCCTGATAAACCTAAAGATATTAAAAAAAATATAACAGAGAAAAAATTTTCCTTTGCAGCTTGGGGAGATATTGGTAAAGGATCGATAGAAGAACAAAAGGCACGATTGAAAAAATTATCTGACGCTGGGCTGACCGACCTCTTACCAAATGTTGGCGAAAATAGATTGAAGGAACTGATCTCATTGGGAGCTCCTCATGGAATTAGAATTCATGCTTGGCATTGGATGATGAATGTTGGAGGAAGTAAAGAATGTAGAGAACATCCAGATTGGTACTCTGTAAATAGGTTGGGGCAAAATTGTAGAGATTTTCATCCTTACGTAGGGTACTATAACTTTTTAAGTCCTTTTTCTCCAGGAGCAAGAGAGTATATAAAAAAAGGAGTAAGAGCAAAGGCTAAAATTAAGGGATTGGCATCTGTACATTTTGATTACATAAGGTATGTTGATGTGATATTGGGAGCAGATCTTCAAAAAAAATACAAACACAATGGAGGCAAATTGGTTCAAGATAAATTATTAGCTGAATATGATTTTGGTTACCATCCATTGGCTAGAGAGGAGTTTGAAAAAAAGTTTGGAGTTGATCCCTTAAAGATGGACGATACAGTAGAAAATCCAGCTTGGCAGCAATTTAGAATGAATGCCATTTCTTCTTTGGTAGATGAATGTGTAGAAATTTGTCACGAGGAAGGAACAAAGGCTTCGGCAGCAGTATTTCCTTTTCCTCAACTAGCAAGAGAGTATGTAAGACAGGACTGGGGACATTGGAATTTGGATACTTTTTTTCCCATGATTTATAAGAAAGATCACCAAGGGAATATGCACTGGGTTGGATTTGCAACGAAAGAAGGAGTGAAGGAATTGAAACCCAAGCAAGATCTTATTACAGGAGTACTTGTAGGACATTACGGAAAAAACTTGAAGGATTTTGAAGAAGCAATTGTACAGGCTCATGATAATGGAGCAAAAGGAATTGCCTTTTTTACAGCAAATTCTTTAAGTGACAAGCATTTGTCAATTATTAAAAAATATAATAAGAAGTACAATAAGTAGTAAGAGAAATAAATGAAGCCTTGGTTTGTATTGTAAGAAATAGAAATCAAGGCTTTATTGTATACTTAAATAGGTGTAGTTATTAGTTGAGGAGGTCTACGGCATCATATACGATAACTTTTTCCCATAAATGTTTGTTTTCTTCAACGAATTTTAAATGAGTAGGGTGTATTTGGTATATATCTTGGTCATTTTTTGAATTGAAGAAAAGCATCAATGAAAATGTATAAGAATGGTCAACTACAGTTCTTAACTCAGTGGATGCGGGTTGTCCAAAATGACTTTTGTTGATGTTTTCTATTTTTCGCAATTCATTTATGGCCTCTATAAATTTAGTTCGAATAGAATTGTTTTCTGGTTCTTTAAACCAGAAAAAAACATGATGGACTAGCGTAGAAGTAATTTCTTTCATTTTATATATGTTTAATTATTGATTATTATCCTCCTACACGTTTTACATTATATCCATCTTTTTGCAAGATTTCCATAATTTTATCTCGGTATTTTCCTTGGATAATTATTTCTCCATCTTTGATGCTTCCTCCTACACCACATTTGGTTTTTAGCATTTTCCCTAATGCTTTTATGTCGGTTTCGGAACCTATAAAACCTTTTATTACAGTTACTGTTTTACCACCACGACCTTTATTAGAAAACAAAGCTTCTAATTTTTGTTTGTTTGGAGGAAGTGTTTCTTCGGTTTCGTTTTGTTCTAGGTCAAATTCATCGTTTGTAGAGAATACAAATCCTCCTAAATCAGATAAGCTAGAAATTTTCTTTTTTGACATGTCTTTTATGGTTTAGATGAAATAGATACAACTAAATTTTATTTTTTTTTATTTTTTTCCAGAAGAATAGGAGCAAAGCAACGGATTCTATTAAGAGTCCAATTGCTAATATAAGTGTGCCGGCCCCTTCTTCACCCGTGTAGAGATTTTTGATGATGCCAGCAAGGACCCAGAGAAAACCGAGAATGAAAATTTTTATAACATTTTTGTCCATTTTTATGGTTTTGTTGAGGTGTTATTTATAAAATATGTTTATCCAAAGTACACCTTTTTTTATTTATCTTATGAGATTTTAATCAAGCCTAGTTCAATCAAACGTTCTCTAAGGAAGTCTCCTGCTGTAATATCATCATAAGATTTAGGTTGATTGGCATCAATACATTCAGGTAAACAATTCAATTTCATGTCTGCAACTGGGTGCATGAAAAAAGGGATTGAATAGCGAGAACTATTCCATAATTCTTTAGGAGGGTTTACAACTTTGTGAATTGTAGATTTTAGTTTGTTATTTGTAAGCCTTGAAAGCATGTCCCCCACATTGATCATTAATTCATCTGGCTCAGCTATGGCATCTATCCATTTTCCTTTTCTATTTTGAACTTGCAAACCTTTACCTTGTGCTCCCATTAAGAGTGTAATTAAATTTATATCACCATGTGCGGCGGCCCTTTCTGCTCCTTTAGGTTTGTCTAATATTGGAGGGTAGTGTATGGGTCTTAAAATACTATTTCCGTTTTTTATATAAGTATCAAAATAGAACTCATCCAATCCAATATGAAGTGCTAGGGCGCGTAAAACATACAGTGCAGTTTTTTCTAAAAGTTGATAGGTTTCCTTTCCAATAGAATTAAAGCCAGGAGCTTCGTCAACCTCAATGTTTTTAGGATAGAGTTCTTGTAATTTCGTGTTGTTTTCAACATATTGGCCAAAATGCCAAAACTCTTTTAAGTCTCCCTCTTTTTTACCTTTAGCGCTTTCTTTTCCAAAAGAAGTATAACCTCTTTGTCCACCAATACCTTCAATTTCGTATTTCTCTTTTATATGCTCAGGTAGGTTAAAAAAATGTTTGATTTCTGTATAAAGATTTTCTGTAAGGTCGGTCTTTAAAAAATGACCTTTCAAAGCAACAAAACCGATTTCTTCAAATGCATTTCCTATATCCTTAATAAATTGTTTTTTTTTGGCAGGATCTTCAGAAATAAAGTCGGCTAAATTTACACTTGGTATTGTTTTCATTTTGTGAATTTAAATTAGGAGCTTTTATAAGAAACGACGCTATTTGAATTATTTTTTATACAATGGAATTCTGTAGCTAATGGTATAATTAAAACTTACACTAGATTTCGTAGCATAGACTTTATTAAAACCAGGTATGTACAGGTTTTTGAAATTATTAGGTTCCTTAGAACTTATTAATTTATTAATATTCATACTCAAACCTAAGTATAAGTTTTTAAAGGTCTCCACTTTCATCCCAAGAACTAAAGCGACCCAATGTGCATTTAAGTTTGAGAATTTTTGATTGGAACTAACTGTTTTAGGATCGAAATAGGCAGAGGATAAAGAATTTATTAAAGAGCCATTTTGAAAAACAGTATAATTATTTAAAGTGTGTGAAAATGAACTAAAGCCATAACGGGCGCCATAATAGAGTTCGTTGTCCATTTCTAGCCAATTGTTAAATGAATTGACGTTAATCCCCAAATTTATATAAGAACCAGTTGTTGTAAAATTGTAATTGTCTTCTTTAGATGTTTTATCTATGTATCCCAATTCAGTAGCTAAATAGAAGTTTTTTTTAAGTCTATAATCTGCTACAATTTCGAATCCATTAAAATTAGCATCTCTAGCAGAAATAATAGGTTTGCTTAAATCTAAGCCTATACGCAAGCCATAGTTTTTTTTAAAAACAATGCTATCCGTTTTTTTTTTCTGTGTTTCTTGTCCTGTAACATAAAAAGACAATAACAGAAAACAACTATTAATGATATACTTTAACATGTGCTATTGTTTCGTTTTCGATGGTTGAGTTGCTTATTTCTATGCTGTTGATCCAATTATTGGTGCTCGCATCAATGGTTAAGTTTTTAAAAATAGACTTGTATCCACAAGGTTTAGATACGTAGACATCTTCAGTTATATAACTGAAGTCAAGCTGATCCACTATATTGGTTGTTGATAGTTTGTAAATGACACTATTACTACCTGTATTCAAAGGAACTAAAATAGAATCTACAATTTTTAGTTTGTAGATACTATCCTTTTTATCAGCCCATACATAAATGGGAACTTGTTTATAGGTTTCAGGATCATCTTTGTCATAAAAACTAATAACCAATCTAGGTGTCGTTTCTTCAGAGCAAAAATCATCGTTTTCACAAGAAACGATGGCTAAAAAAAGAATTCCAAAAGCAATTAAATAATTTTTCATTTAATGAAATGTATATCGATTTGATGAGTTGTTATTTTTAAGTCTAGTGTGTTTTATAAACAGACACGACTTCGAGCAACAAATGTACAAAGATTCTTTATTTTTGTTTTCTAAGTTTTGCTAGAATACTGTTAAATAATTTTTTTTATAACTCTTAATTTGTGGGTATGACGTTTCGTGTCGACATTATAAATTCCAGAATGATCTAACCTATCTATTCGTACTTTTCCATGTGCATGAATAATGTAGTTGTCTTTCATTATGATTCCCACATGTGTAATGTTCCCTTCTTCGTTGTCAAAAAATGCCAAATCACCAGGTTCGCTTTCTTCAATAAAACTCAATACTTCGCCTTGTGTTGCTTGTTGCGAGGCGTCTCGTAATAATTTATAGCCATTCAATTTGTAAACCATTTGAGAAAAACCAGAACAATCAATTCCGAAAGGAGTTCTTCCTCCCCAGAGGTATGGGGTGTTTAAAAATAAAAAGGCTGTATTTAATAAAGCTTGTTTGGGTTCTTTTTTTTGAATAATATCTCCTTCATATTCGTAGGAATTAGTTCTCAACGTTACAGTGTTATTTTTGAAGTTAGGTAACGAAGCACCAATTGGTATAGTTGCCAATACCTGATTTTGGTCACTAATAAAGTCAACCAAATTTCCTGCCAAAATTGTGTTGTTTTTATTGAGAGAAGTATACTCTTCTTGAGGAATCAATAAAAATTGTTTATTGTCCACCCATCCTTCATATTTGTCAAAAGCCAAACGAATTTTACTCCATTCTTTTCGGATTTCTAAAACTTTAAAATGCTCTCCAAATAAAATCTGGGACACCAATTCAGCTCTGTTTAGAGGTTCACCTCTTAAAGGAACAATACTTAAATTACAAATTCCGTAATCCATTAATCAATGTCGTTTTTTTCTACTATTAATGCACTGGCACCACCACCTCCATTACAGATTCCTGCAGCTCCTATTTTTCCATTGTTTTGTTGCAATACGTGCAGCAGTGTTACTAGAATTCTAGCACCAGAGCAGCCCAAAGGATGCCCTAGAGATACCGCCCCACCATTAACATTTGTTTTCTTTAGATCGATATCTAAAAGTTTGCAATTTACAATTCCTACAACAGAAAAAGCTTCGTTTAATTCAAAAAAATCGACATCAGAAATTTTAATTTTTGCTTTTTTCAAAGCTTTTGGGATAGCCTTTGCTGGGCTTGTTGTAAAATATTCTGGTTTTTGGGAAGCATCCCCATAACCTTTGATTGTTGCTAGTGGTTTTATGTTTAGTTCTTTGGCTTTGTCAAGGGACATTAAAACGAGTGCAGCTGCTCCGTCATTTAGAGTAGAGGCATTTGCGGCTGTAACAGTACCATTCTTTGAAAAAGCAGGTCGAAGTTTAGAAACTTTATCGAAATCAATTTTGTTATATTCTTCGTCTGTAGAAATTAGAATGGGGTCGCCTTTTCTTTGAGGAACTTGAATAGGAATAATTTCGTCAGAAAATCTCCCTTCATTCCAAGCCTTTTTAGAACGAGAATAAGATTCTTTTGCAAAATCATCTTGTTCTTCTCTAGAAATAGTATGCTCTGTAGCACACAAATCGGCACAGATTCCCATATGGTTGTTGTCATATACATTTGTCAATCCGTCTTTTAACAAACCATCAGTTAGTGATAATCCTCCCAGTTTAGTGACTTTTCTACCCTCAAAATAATGAGGGACAGACGACATGTTTTCCATTCCGCCAGCAACAATTATATCGGCATCACCACATTGAATTATTTGAGAGGCTTGTATTACGGATTTCATACCTGAGGCACATACTTTGTTTATCGTAGTACAAGGTACAGCTTCTGGAATTCCAGCTAAAAGTGCAGCTTGTTTTGCTGGAGCTTGCCCTAAATTTGCTTGTAATACATTTCCCATTAATATTTCATCAACTAGTGAAGGAGAGAGTTGTATTTTATCTAATGCTCCCTTGATAGCTATAGCACCTAATTGTGTAGCAGGAATGCTAGATAAACTCCCAAGGAAACTTCCAATTGGTGTTCTTACTGCCGAAACAATGACAACTTCTTTTTGCATGAAAGGATTTGATTAAAATGTTGTATACATGCGAAAGTACTTAAATATTTTGAGATTTAATAGGGTATAGTAGTGAGAATTTTGTCTTATTATTATCCTGTTTTTAAGAAGTGTGTTTTTGTAAAGAATTTAATAAAAAAATACAATCAAATCATTCTCATTTTTAAATTGTTTATTTTTGAGCATCAATTTCAAATGAATGAAGAATATCATTAATAAAATATACCAGAATAATTCACTTATTTATAAAGTTTTTTTGTTTCTGATAACAACGGTTTTGATTGTTTATTTTTTCCCAAAAGGAGGGAAGTTTAAATATGAACTTCAGAAAGGGAAACCATGGCATTATGAAAACTTATACGCTCCTTTTGATTTTGCTATCCAAAAAAGCTCAGAATTAATTACATCAGAAAAAAACGAAATAATAAAAAATTCTAAGATGTATTTTGAATACAATTTAGAACTTATAGATGAGGTGAAAAAGGAGATGTCAGCACGTTTTAAAACAGCTGTATCTGATTCTTTGTATTATGAAGAACTGTTAGAGCAAGGGAATTCAATTGTTGATGTTATTTATAAAGAAGGGTTTATAGTGGCCGGTAGTGAGACACGTGTAGAAAAAGCCAATTCCGATGTAGTTCTTAGGAAAGGAAATGAAATTGAAGAGATTCGATTTGATAAGTTTGTATTTTCTAAAGACTTGTTTCGTTTGATACAAAGTGAGATAGAAGAGAATACAAGCAGGTTGTATAAAGATATAATTATTAGTGTGCTGACAGAGGTTGTGAAGCCGAATGTGTCATTTGACCAGAGGTTTACGGAGAAAGCTTTGCAAGGAGCTATCAGTTCTATTTCTTATACAACAGGTTTAATTTCTGCGGATCAATTGATTATTTCTAGAGGAGATATTGTTGAGGGAGAAAAATTAGCAATTTTAAATTCTTTAAAAGAGGAGTACAAATCACAAATATGGAGTCAAAGTAATTATAGTTGGATTGTATTTGGTTATACAGTATTGGTAGCTTTGGCATTGTTAATGCTGTTGCTGTTTCTCCGAAAAGACCGGTCAGAAATATTTGATGACAATACTAAAGTTACTTTTATTTTCTTTAATATTTTATTAATGATCTTTTTGGTGACTTTAACCATTAAATACCGTGTTGATTATTTATATGTTGTGCCTTTAAGTATTTTACCAATTGTTTTAAAAGCCTTCTTTGATGCTCGTTTGGGTTTGTTTACTCATGTGTTGACGGTGTTACTTTTAGGATTTGTAGTACCAAATAGCTTTGAGTTTATTTATTTACAGATTATTGCTGGTATTGTAACGATTCTCACAGTTTCGGAGCTTTATAAGAGAGCAAATCTTTTTATATCAGTAGGCCAAATTACTTTGATTTATATGCTTACGTATTTTGCTTTTTCAATTATCCATGAAGGAAATATTACCAAAATGAAATGGGATTATTTTGCATTGTTTGCTTTGAATGGCGTGTTGTCTTTTTTATCTTTGTTTCTAATCTGGTTGTATGAAAAGTTATTTGGTTTGGTATCAGATGTAACTTTGTTGGAGCTTTCAAATACAAATTCTAAGTTGTTAAGAGATTTGAATGAGAAGGCGCCTGGAACCTTTCAACATTCTATGCAAGTAGCTAATTTAGCGGAAGCTGCAGCAAATGAAATAGGAGCCAACTCTATGTTGGTTCGTACCGGAGCACTGTACCATGATATAGGAAAAATGGTGAATCCAATGTATTTTACAGAAAATCAGTCAACAGCTGTAAATCCGCATGATGAATTGCCTCCAAAGGATAGTGCTCGTATTATTATTGACCATGTATTGAATGGAATAGAATTGGCGAAAAAAAACGGGTTGCCTGATAGAATTATCGATTTTATTCGAACACATCATGGTACAAGTACGGTTTATTACTTTTTAAAAAAGGAAGAGGAGGGGAATTTGGATAGTATAAAGAAAGAAGACTTTCAATATCCAGGCCCTATACCATTTTCAAAAGAGACGGCTATATTAATGATGAGTGATGCTGCTGAAGCGGCTTCTAAGAGTTTAAAAACACCTACAGCACAATCTATAGATGTTCTAATAGATAAAATTACTGCGAAACAAATGGAAAATGGACAATTTAGAAATGCGGCAATTACATTCAAAGAAATTGAGACGATAAAAAAAGTATTGAAAAAGAAATTGAAAAACATTTATCACTTACGAATTGAATACCCTGAATAGTTACTGGGTTTATTAGAAAATGCAATGATTTTGTTCTTGAAATAAAAAAATAATTACTTTTTTATTTCTTTCTAAAAAAACTATTTTTGAGCTAGTAATTAAAGTTGTGTTTTTTTTAAGATTCTTTGTCTCAGCTACTTGTTGTTGTGTTTAGTTCCAAGTTGATTATTTAAAGGAAAGTAAATAAGAGAATTTGGAAGACTTGAATTAAAATTTATTAAAAAAAAAGAAGAAAAAGGTTGTGAAATACTAAATGGAGGTGTACATTTGCACACGCAAAA
>Ga0105356_10004942_pt1 | contig 12782 bp, 8 predicted proteins | sample GOMGulsemesocosm_3_FD_83502 | JGI IMG/M metagenome (GOLD analysis project Ga0105356, IMG submission 83502) | Methane-oxidizing microbial communities from mesocosms in the Gulf of Mexico - GOM9D Gulf of Mexico | ecosystem: Environmental > Aquatic > Marine > Cold seeps | place: Gulf of Mexico...
GAAACGAAGTGTGAAGATGTGTTTACTCCAGAAGATTTTACTGAGGAGCAAACCATGATGAAGGAAGCTGTGATGGAATTTAATGATCGTGAAATTATTCCACACAAAGCAAGATTCGAAGCAAAAGATTATGCACTGACTGAAGAAGTGATGCGTAAAGCAGGTGAACTTGGTTTTCTGGGTGTTTCTGTTCCTGAAGCTTACGGCGGAATGGGAATGGGGTTTGTTTCTACCATGTTAACTTGTGACTATATCTCAAGTGGAACAGGTTCTTTGAGTACAGCTTTTGGTGCGCATACAGGAATTGGAACCATGCCAATTACATTGTATGGAACTGAAGAACAAAAACAAAAATACGTTCCGAAATTAGCTTCTGGAGAATGGTTTGGGTCTTATTGTTTAACAGAACCTGGCGCAGGTTCTGATGCCAATTCAGGAAAAACAACAGCTACCTTATCAGAAGATGGAAAAAATTATAAAATAAACGGACAAAAAATGTGGATCTCAAATGCAGGTTTCTGTAGTGTGATGATCGTTTTTGCTCGTATTGAAGATGATAAAAATATTACAGGATTTATTGTTGAATATGATCGTGAAAACCCAAACGGTATTACGATGGGTGAAGAAGAACACAAATTAGGAATTAGAGCTTCTTCTACACGTCAAGTATTCTATAGCGATACCGTTGTTCCAGTAGAAAACATGCTAGCAGCTCGTGGTGAAGGATTTAAAATTGCCATGAACGCCTTAAATGTTGGTCGTATAAAACTAGCAGCTGCCTGTCTAGATTCTCAACGAAGAATTACAAGTATTGCTATAAATTACGCAAATGAACGTAAACAATTTAAAACTCCGATTTCAGAGTTTGGTGCTATCAAATCAAAATTAGCAGAAATGACAACCAATGCTTATGTTGGTGAATCAGCATCATACCGTGCAGCAAAAAACATTGAAGATAGAATTGCAATGCGTGAAGCCTCTGGAAGTTCTCATCAAGATGCAGAATTAAAAGGTGTTGAAGAATACGCAATTGAATGTTCTATTTTAAAGGTTGCCGTTTCTGAAGACGTACAAGCTTGTGCTGACGAAGGAATTCAAATTTTTGGAGGAATGGGATTCTCTGAGGAAGCTCCGATGGAATCTGCTTGGAGAGATGCCCGTATTGCACGTATTTACGAAGGGACTAACGAAATTAACAGAATGTTATCTGTTGGTATGTTGGTAAAAAAAGCAATGAAAGGTCATGTAGATTTACTTGGACCTGCAATGGCTGTTGGCGAAGAATTATTAGGAATACCCTCTTTTGAAACTCCAGATTATTCAGAATTATTTGCTGAAGAAAAAGAAATTCTAAAAAAATTAAAAAAAGTATTTTTAATGGTTGCTGGATCTGCATTACAAAAGTTCGGTCCAGAACTAGAACAACATCAACAATTATTAAATGCTGCTTCTAATATTTTGATAGAAATATACATGACAGAATCAGCAATTTTAAGAACTGAAAAGAACGCAAAACGTTTTGGAGAAGATTCTCAGAAAGAACAAATTGCAATGACGCAATTATACTTATATAATGCGGTAGAAATCATCAATAAAAATGCAAAAGAAGGTATTATTTCTTTTGCTGAAGGAGATGAACAACGCATGATGTTAATGGGATTAAAGCGTTTTACAAAATATGCAAACTATCCAAATGTAATTGAATTAAGAAATACAATTGCAGAAAAAGTAAAAGCAGAAAACAAATATTGTTTCTAAAAATAGTAAGGTCGGTTTCTGCTGAAAAGTGTTTTAGTTTGAGGGAACCCACACATTAATTAAGTGAATCGACCTTTTAAAATTTTCTTAAACTTTAATAAGTTTTAGAATTTAGTTGTTTGTTAAAGACCGTTATAAATTAAGTTTTATAACGGTCTTTTTAATTGCCTCAATTATAATGTATATTTACTTCTTAAACGTATTACTTATGAAGTTTAGAATTTTATGTACATGTTTGTTTTTTAGTTTTTATTTCAATTCTTGCCAAACAGCAGAAAAAGTAACCATTGACGAAAAAGCTTTATTAGAGAATATTAAAACATTAGCCAGCGATTCTTTTGAAGGAAGAGGTTTTTCTAAACCTGGAAACTACAGAGCTCAAAAATTTATTGCTTCAAAGTTTAAAGAATTAGGATTAAATACCTACTTAGAATCTGGATATATCCAAAAGTTCCCACACACATTCAAAGGAAAATCTAGACAGCGATTTTTCCCGGTCAAAGACACATTGAAAATTTTAGATACAACTGTTATTGGTGGAAATGTAATTGCAAAAATTAAAGGACAAAGCGAAAAAGCAATCGTTATTACTGGACATTTAGATCATTTAGGAATTCGAAATGGAAAAATATATAATGGCGCTGACGATGATGCTTCTGGTGCTGCTGCTTTAATCACAATTGCAAATTATTTTAAAGATAAATCGCCCAAACATACTTTAATTTTTGCCGCTGTTGACGCTGAAGAAATCGGCTCGCATGGTTGTGAATATTTTGTTGCTAACTTCCCTTCTGCAAAAGAAAAAATAGCACTGAATATCAATATGGACATGATTGCCCACAATGACTCTTTACAATTATATGCATCTGGTTTACATCATTATCCTCAGCTAAAAAAACCTTTAGAAAATATTGACGCTCCAATTACATTGTTATTTGGGCATGACGCTCCAAAACAAGCGAAAGACGATTGGACTTTTTCATCCGATCATAGAATTTTTCATAAACGTAAAATTCCATTTATCTATTTCGGTGTTGAAGATCACAAAGATTACCATAAAGCAACAGATACATTTGAAAATATCAACCAAAAATTCTATGTTGAAGCTGTAAAACTGATTATACAAACGATTAATAATTATGATTCTTTTTTAGAATAAAAAACACACTTATATAAAAGCAAGAAAAAATTAAAATCAATTTAACACATTACCACTTACTTAACACAAAAAAAACAACGCACTCATAATTAGATAAATAGGAAATAATTTTTACCTACCTTAGTGAGGTTCAAAAAAAATACTGAATAATTATTATATTCTAACCTAAATTTTAAATTATGAAAATGAATTATTTTAAAGCAGCAAAAAAAATTGTGTTGGCTTTCTTAATGATTGCTTTCTTAATCCCTCAAAATACGGAAGCACAACGAAGAAAAAAGAAGAAAAAAGGTAAAACAGAAATTCCTGCTCCTCCAAAAAAGAAAAAAGGAAAAACAATTAAAGATCTTGTAAAATCGAGTAAAGAAATTGATGGTTTATTTAAAATTTATCAAGACACCATTACTGGTTCTTTGCAAATGGTCCTTTCTGAGAACCAAATAGGTAAAGAATTCATCTATTTTTCACAAACTGCTGATGCGCCAGGTGATATCGGTTTTACGGGTAGAGGAATCTACAGAGGTTCTAAAGTTTTTAAAATTCAAAAATATTTTAATAAAATAGAATTTATCACTCAAAATACTTCTTATTATTTTGCTAAAGACAAAGCTATATCTAAATCTAGTAATGCAAATATGAGTCATGGTAACATGGCTAGTTTAAAAATTGAAGCTTATGATAAAAAGGCTGGATTGTACTTAATTAAAGCTGATGGTTTATTTTTAAAAGAAACTTTTTCTCAAATTAAACCTCCTCGTTTTCCTGGACAAAAACCAACGGCTTTTACATTGGGTAATTTAGATAAAAATAAAACAAAAATCAGTGCAATTAAAAACTACCCTGAGAATACCAACTTAGTAATTGAATATGTATATTCTAAATCTTCTGTACTAAACGGTGGTTCTAATGCAGTTGCAGATGGAAGAAACGTAAGTATAAAAGTAAATCATAGCCTAATAGCTATGCCAGATAACGACTACCAAATTAGACTTGATGACCCAAGAGTTGGTTATTTTATGACTCAGGTAAATGATCAATCATCTATGAGTTCTACTCCATATAGAGATTTAGTACATCGCTGGAACTTAAAAAAGAAAGATCCTAACGCAGCTTTATCTGAAGTTGTTGAACCTATAACTTGGTGGATGGAAAATACAACTCCAAAAAACATTAGACCTATCATAAAAAAAGCAGGAGAACAATGGAATTTAGCCTTTGAAAAAGCTGGCTTTAAAAATGCTGTTGTGATTAAACAGCAACCTGATAACGCTGATTGGGATGCTGGAGACATTCGTTACAATGTTCTACGTTGGACTTCTTCGCCAAGTATTATGTTCGGTGGTTATGGACCTAGTTTTGTAAACCCAAAAACTGGTCAAATTTTGGGCGCAGATATTATGTTAGAACATGCTGTATTAGGCAATTCATTAAGAGGTGAAAAGCTTTTTGAAAAAGCAGCTTTAAATAATTTTCACAATGAAATGTCTGAACACATTACTGATAACAATCATGGTAAACTTTGCGTTGCAAGTCAAATGGCACAGTTAGATAATATGTTCGTTAATATTGCAAGTATTGCTTTTGATGATAGTAAAATGGAAAAAAGTAAAATGCTTAATGAGTTTTTACATTTCTTAATATTACATGAAATGGGTCATACTTTAGGGTTGAATCATAATATGAAAGCAAGCCAATTACATTCAATTGCTGATGTTAACAATGAATCAATTACTTCTAAAACGGGCTTAACAGGCTCTGTAATGGACTATCCTGCTGTTAATTACAATATGGATAGAGATCATCAAGGTCAATACTGGACAACAAGACCAGGACCATACGATGTTTGGGCAATTCAATTTGGTTATCAACCAATGAATACTTATGAAATAAAAACTCACTTAGCAAAATCATCACAACCAAGTTTAGCCTTCGGTAATGATGCAGATGATATGCGCGGTCCAGGAAAAGCAATTGATCCTAGAGTCAATGTTGGGGACATGTCAAATGATGCTATTCAATATTCTATTAATAGAATTAAATTGATAAATAAAGTTAGTAAAGAAGTATTAGCAAAGTATAAAAAGAATTCGACCGGTAAATCATTCCAAGAATTACGTACCTCGTATTTTGTATTAACTGGACAACAAGCTGGTTCTGCCAATACCATTTCTCGTTATATAGGTGGTGTTTATGTAGATAGAGCAATGAATGGCCAAAAAGAGGGCACAAAACCTTATACACCTGTAGAAAAAGAGAAACAAAAAAAGGCAATGAAAGCCTTGAATGATTACGTTTTTGCTGCTAATGCATTCACTGTACCCAGTGAAATTTACAATTATATTGCTGGACAAAGAAGAGGTTTTAACTTTTTTAGAGGCCCTGAAGACCCAAAAATTCATGGTAGAGTCTTAGGAATGCAGCGTAATGTATTAAGACATTTATTACATCCTAATACTTTACAAAGAATTACAGATTCTGAATTATATGGTAATAAGTATACCCTTTCTGAAATGATGAGCGATTTAAATAACGCAATGTTTAAAGCTGATAGATATACCAATGTAAATTCTTTTAGACAAAATTTACAAATAGAATATACTAATATGCTTATTAGCATGCTAACAAGTAAACAAAAAAGGAGATACACTAGCTCAGCAAAATCTATGGCTTTATATAACTTGAAGAATGTTAGAAACCAAGCTACTCTTACTGGTAATATTTCTACAAAAGCACATAGACAACATATACGTACACTAATAGATAATGCATTAAAAGAAATTAAATAAATTTCTTTTATTTCTTAAAAAACAAAAAAAAGGTTGCCAATGGCAACCTTTTTTATTCTAATTTCTTACTGCAAACTTATTTTGCTCTTAAAATAATATCTCCGTTGAAGGTTTTAAAAGAAATTTCTGGGCCTCCACCGTTAATTGAACCTGTAATCCAGTTTTCAACTTTCACTTTATAAACACCACCTTTAGAAGCTTTCCCTTTCGTTACTTTTGCTTTTTGTGGCTTCGATTGTAAATCAAAATCAGTAAAGATTTCTCCTCTATCAGATTTAATTTTCACATTTGCTTTTATTGATTTTGGTAATGTTATATCTAACTTACCATTTAGGTTACTAAACGCCATTGCAGTCTTTGGTGTTACTTTAAGCAAATTGGCAACGATGTCTCCATTTACAGTATCTGCACTTACAGACCCCCTAATGTCTTTCAACGTAATTTTACCGTTTACATTACTTACTTCAATGGCTCCTTTAATATTAGAAACTTCAATAAAACCTCTATTCACAGTAGATACTTTCAAAGAAAAATTAACTGGAACTTTAATTTCAAAATCAATTGTTGCCATTGGCGTACTCTCTACTTTAACAGTATTGTCATATTCTTCAACAGAAAACTCCATTGACTTGTTCGAAATTTTCTTTAAACCATATTTATTGGGTTTACTTTTTCTTTTCTTTTCAGCTCTTCTTGTTCCTATAACAATTACCTCTTTACCATTATAACCTGTAATTGTTATTGCTCCACTTACAATTCCCATTTTTAAAACTCCAGAATTGTTGGGGTTACTTAATGGAACTGCTATTTTTTCTTGTGCTGAACTATTTGCAACCATTAAAAAGAGGATTGCTACTGCGATTGATTTTATTGCTTTTAATTTCATTTTATTAATTTTTTACGATTGTATCTCCGTTTAATTGATCAAAGTTTAATTGTACACCTCCGTTACCAATTTTAAATTGTCCTTTTGATCGTATTCTATACTTTATTCCTTTGCTTTTTCTTATTTGCTCTTTTACAATTTTAGGTGCTAAATTTGACACTGCATAATTGGTATAAAAACCACCATTCATTGTTCTATGACTCACATTTGCATTTAAATTATTCTTAAACTTAATATTGATATCTCCATTTAAAGACCTGTACCAACTCTCTTTTGTTGGATTCTTTGTGTACACAATATTAATATCCTTATTTAGCGCATTCACATCTGTTGTTCCTGATACATTTTTTAAGGTAATTGCCCCATTTATATTACTCGCTGATAAATTCTCTCCATGCATGTTTTGCACATAAATATCGCCATCATTTACAGTACTAACATCTATACTTATATTCTTCGGTACTTTAATTTTAAAATCTAAAGAATATTCATACCTTCTTCTACTGCGTCTGTTATTCCAGTTTTCTTTATGACTATACCTCCCTGTTTCTAAATCGAAAGATGTATATGGAGAGTTTGAATACGCATAGATTTTATTTCCCTTTTTTTCTACTTTTAAATTGATTTCACTTTTCCCTTTTGCAACAATTTCAGAAGATTTCCCTATAATTATTTTAACAACTTCTATTATAATTGTTTTCCCATTATACCCTTCTACTTCAATTGCACCGTGCATATTGTCTACAAAGAAAACATTATCTTTTGATGTTGTATTAAATTGCACTTCTTTCTTGATAACTTCTCTACTTTTTTGTGCAGTTACTGCTATTGAACAGCAACACACAATGATCATAATTATTGATTTTAAAAATTTCATTTTTTACTTTTTTTTGATGAATGACTTGTTTCTTTTTTAGTAAAAAGCGACCTAGGACTTGCCAGTTACATCGTATTGTATTGATTAATTTGATCAGAATTAGTCAAAAATTATATTAAATTATTTGTTGTATACTTTCTTGCATTTTTAATTTTGCACTTTCATTTACATCCTTTTCATTGATTAATTTTTTAAATGATTTTACAGCCTTCTTTTCTTGTAACTCCACCATTAAATCTGCCAAAGCAATTTGTACCATTGGCGACTTTTGATGTATAATTGAAGCGATTAATCCTTCTCTTACTTCAGAGATTTCTGTATAATTAGACAATGCTTCAATGGCTGATAAACGAACATTTACATTGGTATCACTATTTAATGTAGAGAATAACGCTCTGGTAATTGTCTTTGTTACAGAACTCAATTTGTTAACTTCATTTACTGCTTGTAGTCTTTTATTTGCAGATGGCTGATCTAACAATGTCAACACCAATTGAGAACGTATATTTTCAGTCTCAACCTGAGCAACGTTTAACAATTGCACATCTGTATTTTCGTTCAAATCAAAAGTGTTCCCCAGAAAAAAACCAACAATTAAAACAGTAAAAGTATAGGCCAATTGCTTTGTTTGCTTAGCTTGGAAAATGGTTGTTAACTTATCTAGAAACGACACCTTATTTTTCTTTTGCTCTTCTGCATTTAACATTGAATAAAATTTCATATCCATTGCAGAACTTGCTTCAATCTCTTCATTAAAACTAGTTAAAAATTGGTTCACCTTTTCAACTTCTTGGTTTGCCTCTGGATTGTTCTTTAAAAACAGTTCAAACTCTTGCGTTTGTTGCTCAGAACAATTTCCGGTAATATAATCTGTAATGAATTCTTCAAATTGTTTACGCTCCATGATTATCTTTTTTCAAGTGTTAAAAAAACTTCTTTTAACTCGTTTAAGGCACGATGAACTTTAGTTCTTGCAGCTCCTTCACTACAACCAATAATCTCACCAACTTCTTTATATTTTAATTCTCTAAATTTACTAAGCATCAATAGTTCTTTTTTTTCTGTGGATAAATGGTTTAATGCCATTTGTAACGTAGATATGCTTTCGTTTTTTGTTATTTGTGACTCAATAGTTTCTGATGTTGTTACATTGTATTCGATTTCGTCAATATCTCGATGTCTATTCTTCTTATCCTTTTTATAATTGTCATAATTCGTATTTCTTGCAATTTGAAATATCCAAGTGACAAACTTGCTATCTTCTGTATAGGTATGTTTGTATTTTAAGATTCTGATAAAAACATTTTGCACCAAATCTTCACTCAAACTTGCATCTCTATTCATTTGAAAGAAAAACCCAAATAACCTATTCTTATAGCGCTCATACAACAAGCCTAACCGAAAGGTTTCTCCCTTTTTCACTTTCAGCATTATTGTATTATCTGATAATGTATCCAAATTCTGTATATGTTAGTTGATTTTCTAAAATGATTAACTTGTCTTTTCTAAAAACGTTACAAATTAATTCTTTATTTATTAATAGTTTGGCTTCAAGGAGATATACTACAACTTTATCAAAACGTTACATAATAAAAAAGAGATTGCTTTCGCAATCTCTTTTTATATAATATATCTGTAGACAATTACTCTAAAGCACCAATATAACGCTCTGCATCTAACGCTGCCATACAACCAGTTCCTGCCGCCGTAACTGCCTGTCTGTATTCTTTATCTTGTACATCTCCAGCTGCAAAAACACCTGGTAAATTTGTCTTAGTCGATTTTCCTTCAGTAATTAAATATCCCGTATCATCCATATCTAAAACACCTTTAAAAATTCCAGTGTTTGGTTTATGGCCAATAGCAATAAAAACTCCAGTTACCGTAATATCAGTTTTTTCACCAGTTTGATTATTTACTGCTCTAACACCATCAACAACAGTGTCTCCAATTACCTCATCAATTTCCGTATTGAATAACACCTCAATGTTTGTCGTTTTTTCAACTCTATGTTGCATTGCTTTTGATGCTCTCATATAATCTTTACGAACTAACAATGTAACTTTATTACAAATATTTGCCAAATATGTCGCTTCTTCTGCAGCAGTATCTCCTGCTCCAACAACTACAACATCTTGTCCCTTATAAAAGAAACCATCACAAGTAGCACAAGCAGAAACTCCACCACCAATTAAGCGCTGTTCACTTTCTATGCCTAAATATTTAGCAGTTGCTCCAGTAGAAATAATTACAGTTTCAGCTTCAATTTCTTTTGATTCGTCAACAATAACTTTATGAATACCACCTTCTTCCTTACTAAAATCAACTTTAGTAATCATTCCAAAACGAACCTCTGTTCCAAAACGTTCAGCTTGTTTTTGCAAATCGTTCATCATTGCTGTTCCGTCAGTTCCATCTGCATATCCTGGAAAGTTATCTACTTCTGTAGTAGTAGTTAACTGACCTCCCATTTGCAATCCTGTATACATTACTGGCTTCATATCTGCTCTAGCCGCATAAATTGCTGCTGTGTATCCTGCAGGACCTGAACCGATAATTAAACATTTTATTCTTTCTATTGTTTCTGACATCATTAAAATTTTATAAGAACAAATGTAATTTATTTTTGAAGTCAATAATTATTATTTCATTATTTTTTATAATAAATGAATAGATATAATCAATTGCATTTTTGTAATTTATTCTTACTATTAATATCGACTTATTAGATAATTCTTTATACATTTGCAGTCCGAAAAACTTCGGGGTGTAGCGTAGCCCGGTCATCGCGCCTCGTTTGGGACGAGGAGGTCGCAGGTTCGAATCCTGCCACCCCGACTTAACAAAAAAACCTTATTGATTTTCATCAATAAGGTTTTTTTATTTTACAATAGTATAAAGTTAGATTTCAAAGTCTACTTGTTTAATTATTCTTGCTCCAGAATCTACCAAGACTTGATATGCATCTTTAGCTCCAGCTCTTATAATTGCTTCAACAACTTCTTTTTCTTTTCCTTCAGGAGCTAAAACAACGATGCTTCCACCTCTACCTGAACCAACAATTTTTGCACCTAAAGCCCCTGCTATAAGTGCTGCATCAATCATTGCATCAATTTTCGGAACCGTAATTTTCAAAACATCTTTTAAAATTTCATGATGTTCATTCATTAAACTACCAATCTTTTGGTAGTCTATTTTTCCTTTTTTAAATTCTTTATATGCTTTTCTAGTGATATCATGATTCAAAATTGCCGCATAAAAATAAGGTAGTAAATGATCTGGCACAAAATTTTTATATGTATTATAACTGCTTTTATTCGCTTTATTCAAATCAAAATCAGGAACCTCTTCTTTAATTTTATCGATAGCCAACCAAGAATTTTCTTTCAACTCTTTTAAAAGCCCTGAAGTATCTTTTGGCACTCCAGATTCTGCAATAATCAATCCTGGTAATTTGGCATCAATTCTTTCATAAGAAAAATCATCTCCTGTTTCTAAATAAATGACATTCCCTAAACCAATACTATATTGGTCCATTTTTCCACCAGAAAAATTCTGCTCAACAACCTCTGCTTCATAGGCAATTCTTGAAATAAACTCTGGAGTAATCTCTTCGCTACATCCAAAAGCTTCAAGTAAAAATTTGGTCCAAGAAATTACTACTGCAGAAGAGCTAGAAGTGCCTGCATTAATAGGAATGTTACCTGTAATAACAATATTGTATCCTTTATTGGGAACGCATTTGTATTTCTTTACAACTTTTAAAACCGATAATAAATGATCTCCTTTTACATCTAAATTACTGACTACAACATCAAGCTCTATTTTTCTAGTTTTATGGATATCTGGTTTTGAAATATTAAAACAACTTTCATTATTCTCTACAGCATGTAATTTGATATATCTGTTAATAGCACAGGCTATTATTGGCAGCCCTAAATAATCTTGGTGGTCTCCAAAAAGGCAAGTCCTACCTGGGGCTAATGATACAATTTCTCTCATCTATCTTTACTATCTTATTTTTCTTAATATGTGTCTTTAATCCAATTATAGGGTTTTCGTTTCACCCACATCCCTCGGGTAAAGTCAGGAAAATCTTGTGGCTCACCATTATTTTCTATAGAGGCTTCAGAAAGTGGCGTAATTGCACTCCAAGCAGCGGCATCATAAGCATCTAAAGGCGGTGCTATATTTCTTTTTGCCGACTCTACGAAAGCATTGATTACAAAGAAATCCATTCCTCCATGCCCAGCTCCTTGTGCATGTTCACCATATTTTTTCCACAACGGGTGGTCATATTTCTCTAACCATTCTTTTGAAGCATCCCAACGATGTGGATCAGACTCCCCTTCAATATACATTCTAACTCCATCTTTTTCCCATAAACCTTTTGCTCCTTGTACTCTAAATCCTAATGAGTAAGGTCTAGGCAAATTACAATCATGAGTTACAATTATTGTTTCTCCATTTGCAGTTTCTATGGTTGATGTAATTACATCTCCTTGCTTGAATTTCAATTTTGCGTTTGGATGTTCTTTCCCGCCGTGTTTTACAATATAATTATGCAATCCAATACCTTTAGTCGCATGAGAAGTTAATGACATAAATCGATTTCCTCTATTCACATCACACATTGTTGCCATAGGCCCAACTCCATGGGTAGGATACACATCTGCATTTCTTAATAAAGAATGTTGAGTTCTCCAAACCGATTCAGAAATTCCTTTATCACCAAATTCGACTCCTTTTCCATAAGCAGATTTTCCATCATTTAGTTTTACAAAGCGCAAATCATGTTGGTAACCGCATCTAAAATGCACCAATTCTCCAAAAACATTTTGCTTTACCATGTTTAACACGGCCAAAACATCTCTACGATAATTTACATTTTCTAAAATCATCAAATGAGATCCTGTTTGCTCATGCGTATTCACTAAATCCCAACATTCCTCCATTGTATTCGCTGCAGAAACTTCTAAACCAGTGTATTTACCAGCCAACATAGAATCCTTCGCCATTTTTGTGTGCCACAACCATGGTGTAGAAATGATAACAGCATCTACATCTTTCATTTCCAATAAGTTTCGGTAGTCGTACTCATCTTTACCAAAAACTTTAGGTTTTTTCTTTCCTGCTTTATCAATATAACCTAATGCAATTGCAATTCTTGTTGAATCTATATCACAAATTGCGGTAACATCAACATCATCTCTTAATAGCACATTATTTAAGTGGTTTGTTCCTCTTAATCCTACTCCAATTAATCCTACTTTTAATTTCCCTGAAACTTTAACGGCTCCATAAGATAAACTTGGA
>Ga0105356_10004944_pt1 | contig 12777 bp, 12 predicted proteins | sample GOMGulsemesocosm_3_FD_83502 | JGI IMG/M metagenome (GOLD analysis project Ga0105356, IMG submission 83502) | Methane-oxidizing microbial communities from mesocosms in the Gulf of Mexico - GOM9D Gulf of Mexico | ecosystem: Environmental > Aquatic > Marine > Cold seeps | place: Gulf of Mexico...
CAAAGGCGATATCCCAAGGAATTCCCGAATTACAAACCTTAGTTCCCTGTGACTAACCAATTCTCCCGAGAAGCATATTCAAAATCTTCCCTACAGATCAAAAGCTTTTTGATCCTTTAATTGATAGCAGCGCAAATACCCTGTTCAACATAAATAAAGGTACATTATTGTCCTATTTATTTCCCGCAACCACAATTACAATTTCTCCCTTGGGTGGCTTATTGGTATAATGATCCAAGACCTCTTTAGCGGTACCGCGAATGGTTTCCTCGTACAGTTTTGTAAGTTCCCTAGATACTGAAACGGCTCTGTCTTCTCCAAAATATTCACAAAAATGGGTCAGTGTTTTTAGGAGCTTATGAGGCGACTCATAAAAAATTATGGTTCGCGTTTCTTCAGCGAGGAGTTTTAGTCGTGTCTGACGCCCTTTTTTCACAGGTAGAAAACCTTCAAATACAAATTTATCATTTGGCAATCCTGAATTCACCAGTGCAGGTACAAATGCTGTCGCACCAGGCAGACAGTCTACCTCAATATCATGTTCGACACAGGCCCTGGTCAATAAAAATCCAGGGTCGGAAATTGCAGGTGTTCCTGCATCACTAATCAGGGCAATAGAGGTTCCTGCTTTTAATTTATGGATAAGGTTTTCAACCGTTCTATGCTCATTATGCATATGATGTGATTGGGAGGGTGTATTGATCTCAAAATGCTTAAGCAACTTCCCCGAGGTACGTGTGTCTTCAGCCAAAATTAAGTCAACTTCCTTTAGGACTTCTATGGCTCTAAAGGTAATATCCTTTAAATTCCCTATGGGAGTTGGGACGATGTAGAGTTTACTCATTAATTAAACTTACTTTCAATAATTGTCATAAAACGGGCTTCAATGTCTTCTTTGCCTTCCCAATGATTGTAGTCAGGCTTAATAATATCTTGGATTAAGACATGAGCCTCACTAAATGTTTCAGAGGTGTTAATTTGTGATAATACGCGCTCATAATCTTCACTTTCTCCATCAAAAAGATGTTTAATAAAGGCGAGCTTATCGTTTAATCCTATCCCCAATCCGTTGCCTTTTAAAGCATCATTAAGTGATTTCTTAACGGCTTCATTGGCCTCATTATTTGTTGTTGGTACGGGCTCAAATACAGGGATATCTTTAAAATCGGCAGTGAGATCTTCAAAGTCGTTTTTAATATTTTTTTTCTGTGGTAGTACGGCTTCTAAAATGGCTTCAATATCCTGTGTTTCCTGAGGCATTTCAGCCACCATATCCTTAATCGTCTCCATTACAGGTTCCATGATATGATCATCTTCAACTTCATCAATATTGATGTAAATTTTATCCTCAACTTCAATAGTGTCACTCACTGTATTATTAAAGGCCTCATCAAGCATACCGAAGAAAGATGAGTCATTACCAATGGTAGGGATATCATCTTCAAAGTTCTCGTGTGCAAATTTTAATACGGTCAATTTCTCGTGAAGTGCGGAAACTTCAGCGTACATTTTCAACACGTCATCCTTGCCTTTCAGCTTTAGAATCCTATGCGCAATACTTATTAATTCAGATTCGAGTTTCTTTTTCATGAGCTTCTTTTTAGTGTTTTTTTATTGGTCACAATGGACTACTGACGGGTAGCTGTGATTTCTATTTATTGCTTAACTCAAAAACCTTGTTATTAATTGGTAAAATTAAATATTAATTTATTTCAAAGGGATTTCATAACTTTTATATTTAATGCGATTTAGGTTTTTGATTTTTAATAAATTTACGCCACCTTTATACAAACGAATAATTGCTTTGTTTTAGTGCTAAAATTACGAAATGTTTCTTGAAAATACAGTAAATCATAAAGAACAATTTGGTTGGATTGAAGTTATTTGCGGCTCTATGTTCTCCGGTAAAACCGAAGAATTAATTCGCAGACTTAAACGCGCCCAATTTGCTCGACAAAAAGTAGAAATCTTTAAGCCTGCGGTGGACATACGCTATAATGAAGAAATGGTCGTATCTCACGATGCCAATGAAATTCGTTCGACACCTGTTCCCGCTGCTGCAAATATCCCTATTCTTGCAGATGGTTGTGATGTCGTAGGGATTGATGAAGCTCAATTTTTTGATGATGAAATTGTCAGTGTTTGTAATGATTTAGCAAATAAAGGCATCCGTGTCATAGTCGCTGGTTTAGACATGGATTTTAAGGGTAATCCCTTCGGGCCGATGCCAAATTTAATGGCCACTGCAGATTATGTCACTAAAGTTCATGCCGTATGTACAAGAACAGGGAATTTAGCCCAATATAGCTATCGCAAAGCAAAAAGTGATGATCTGGTTCTACTAGGTGAGGTTGAAGAATATGAGCCTTTAAGTAGAGCTGCTTATTATAAAGCTATGCTCCGGGATAAAGTTCGCAATATGAAAGTAACAGACGCAGAAGAGATTCCTCCAAAAGCTAAAAATGCAAATGCCTAAAGCGCAAGAAACGATACTTGAAATAGACCTAAAAGCTCTAAAACACAATTTCGAATATCTTCAATCGAAACTCAAAGACAATACTAAAATTCTAGCCGTAGTAAAGGCCTTTGCTTATGGCAGTGATGCTGTGGTTGTATCTCAATATCTACAAAAGCTCGATATTGATTACTTTGCCGTTGCTTATACCAGTGAAGCTGTTGCATTGCGAGACGCGGGTATTAGGACTCCCATTTTGGTGCTCCATCCCCAACCTGTACATTTTAAAACGCTGTTAGAACACTGTCTTGAGCCTAATTTATACAATGCCAAAGTTTTAAATGCATTTATAAAAGTCGCAGAAGAAGCAAAACAAACTAACTATCCTGTCCATATTAAATTCAATACTGGATTAAACCGCCTTGGGTTTTGGGAAAATGATGTAGATTATATTATTTCAAGGCTGAAAAGCACAGCTTCAATTAGAGTCGCGTCAATATTTTCACACCTCGCAGCCAGTGAAGATCTCGATGAAAAAGAATTTACCTTTAGGCAAATTGAAACCTTTAAATCCATTACAGCTGTTTTTATTGAAAAAATAGGATACCATCCCATCCTACATATCTGCAATACCTCAGGAATATTAAATTACCCTGAAGCACATTTTGACATGGTAAGAAGTGGCATTGGTTTGTTTGGCTTTGGGAATTCTAAAGCCGAGAATAGCAATTTAAAACCCATAGCAACATTAAAGTCGGTAATCTCCCAAATTCACAATATTGAGAAAGGTGAATCCGTAGGTTATAATCGGGCATTTAGCAGCGACACCTCTATAAGAACAGCAACCATTCCCATTGGCCATGCCGATGGTATTGGCCGCCAATACGGAAATGGCAAGGGCTATGTAACCATCGATGGCGAAAAAGCGTCCATCATCGGAAACGTGTGTATGGATATGATTATGGTGGATATTAGCAATATTAATTGTAAAGAAGGTGATGAAGTTATAATTTTCGGAAAAGAGACTACTGCCGAAGACTTGGCCAATACTACAAATACGATATCTTACGAACTACTCACAGCGATCTCTCAACGTGTTAAACGGGTGTTTTATCAATAGCCTAGGCTAAATTTCCAATTCCTATTCCTTGTATACCAATATTTTAGTTAAATTGCTTAACGTAAATACTAACTAAATCATTATTATATGCTAAAAGAATTTAAAGAGTTTGCAATGAAGGGCAACCTCATCGACATTGCCGTAGGTTTTGTGATGGGTGCCGCTTTTAAAGAAGTTGTTACCGCTTTTACGGGAGGCATAGTATCTCCTTTAATTGGATTAATTTTCAATTCAGATTTTAAAGATTTAAAATACGTTATTACAGAGGGCGTTGCCAATGCAGATGGTGCGATAGAAGGCGAAGTTGCTGTGCTCTGGGGAGCATTTGCCACCCACCTCATCGATTTTATTATTGTTGCCTTTGTGATGTTTATGATTGTTAAAGCAGTCAATAAAATGAAGAAAACTAAAGAAGCAGCCCCTGCAGCTCCAGCGGGTCCATCAGATAATGATTTACTCTCGGAGATAAGAGACTTGTTAAAAAAATAACATTTTATTTCATGTTGTTAAAAAGGCCGCTTTTTTAATTAAATGCGGTTTTTTTATGTGATTATTAGAACATTAAAATGAATTAATAGTTACTTTTGCTGTTCAAATTTATTATAATGAGAGTAGCTGTAGTGGGTGCTACCGGAATGGTAGGCAATGTAATGTTAGAAGTTCTTAAGGAACGAAATTTTCAAATAAGCGAGTTAATTCCAGTTGCTTCAGAACGAAGTGTAGGTAAAACAATTGAGTATAAGGGTACCTCTTATACGATTGTAAGCTTAAATGATGCCGTTGCCATGAAACCGGATGTGGCCTTATTTTCGGCTGGCGGAGAGACCTCTTTAGAATGGGCTCCTAAATTTGCCGATGCTGGTACTACGGTTATCGATAATTCTTCGGCTTGGAGAATGGATCTTGATAAAAAATTAGTCGTTCCAGAAATTAACGCTAATCAGCTCAGTAAAAGCGACAAAATTATTGCCAATCCAAACTGTTCAACCATTCAATTGGTGATGGCACTAGCGCCTTTACACGCCAAATACAAAATCAAACGTCTTGTTATTTCAACCTACCAGTCTATTTCGGGAACTGGTGTAAAAGCCGTGAAACAGCTTGAAAATGAAATGGCTGGAATTAAAGGCGAAATGGCATATCCTTACCCTATTCATAAAAATGTTCTTCCACATTGTGATGTTTTTGAAGACAATGGCTATACCAAAGAAGAAATGAAATTAGTTCGAGAAACTCAAAAAATTCTCAACGACAATACTATCGCTGTAACCGCTACTGCTGTTAGAATCCCAACTTCTGGAGGACATAGTGAATCGGTAAATGTTGAATTTGAAAATGACTTCGAGGTCAATGAGATCAGAGCTATTTTAAATGAAACTACAGGGGTCACTGTACAAGATAATCCTGATGTTAATCTGTATCCAATGCCAATTTATGCCCATGGAAAAGATGATGTCTTTGTCGGTAGAATTAGACGAGATACTTCACAGCAAAACACCCTAAATATGTGGATAGTTAGTGATAACCTTAGAAAAGGAGCTGCGACAAATGCCGTACAAATTGCTGAGTATTTATCTGCTAATGCTTTACTGTAAAATACAACAGGTTTTATAGTGTTTTAGAGCAGCAACAACCCCTTGTATAGAAATTTTGGTATTATAACTAATTAATTATTAGAGGTTTTCTAATTTTTTTTATATTAGCTGTGCTATCAAATTGTTCTGCAATGATTAAGAAATACACCTACAGGTTTGGGGTTTATGTATTTTATTTTACATTAACCTCATGTATTAACGGGGATAATTATACCTCAGTTTCTCCTGTTGTCCTTGATTTTGGTAGCCTTCCTTATCCCTCATTATCTCAATATCATTTTTTTGAAGGCAATATTGCGGAGCTCAAACCTGTCTATGGTGTGCTGCCTTATAAAATAATAAGTGGCTTATTTATTGATTACGCAAAGGCAAAAACTTTTGTATGGATGCCCAAAGGTAAAAGCGCCACCTATGTTAACGATTATTCTATCTTCGATTTCCCGGATGGCACCGTATTAATTACAACGCATTATTTTGAAAATGTATTACCAAAGAAAGAAACTAAATTAATTGAAACACGTCTCATTATCAAAAATGAAGGGGAGTGGACCTTAGTAAATTATGTTTGGAATACGGAGCAAACGGAGGCTACTTATACTAAAGAAGGAAGTGTCGTCGGGGTAAGATGGCTTGAGAACAACGAAACGAGAACGGTAAACTATAGTATTCCTTCTTATGATGAATGTTTTGCCTGCCATAACAAATATGAAGTCATTAAGCCTATAGGGCCAAAACCTCAAAATATTAATCATAATCTAGCTTATAAAGAGGGTACTAAAAACCAACTGGAGCAATGGGTAGAAATTGGGTACTTAGATCCCAATTACTCCAAAAATATAGTGTCTGCAGTGAACTGGGAAGATGCCTCTCAGCCCTTGGAGCTAAGAGCCAGGTCATATTTAGATATTAATTGTGCACATTGCCATTCGGATAAGGGCTATTGTAATTACCCGCCGATGCGATTTTCATTTAACAAAACTAAAGACCCTAAATTCCTCGGTGTCAATATACAACACGGTTTTAATCTTGGCGATTCATTAACAAATATCGTTTCACCAGGTAATACTGAAACCTCTGCATTATTATTTAGAATGCGCTCTACTTTAGGTCAATTTAAAATGCCAATTATTGGAAGAAGCCTACAACACAAAGAAGGTGTGCAATTAATAGAACAATGGATTAGGTCTTTAGATACAAGCCCTGTGAAAGATCAACTATCCGCTAACAGAATAACCAAATCATTATGAAAAAAATATACTTTTTAATTTTTTGTTTAACAACATTGACAGCCTCCGCTCAAACGAGCTCAGATACCTGTACAGATGCTTCTAATGCCACTGCCATTACAGGAGTGGGAACTTTTACAGTGACTTTGATCAACGGTAGTGAAGCACCTACGCCCGATTGCACCATAAGCAACGTTACTGCCAGCAATGGAGAATGGTATGTTTATACGCCTTCGAGTACGGTTGAAGCTACTATTAGTTCTGATTTAGCGGTTAATGGAGATAAAGATACCAGAGTTCATATTTATAGTGGCTCTTGTGCTAGTTTAGCCTGTATTGCTGGTGATGATGATAGTGGTACTTATAACGGAACAAATTCAACTTCTTTTTTATCTGTTGTTACCTTTTTAGCCTTAGAAGGAGAGACTTACTACATTGCCTGGGATAATCGATATCAATCTAACGGATTTGACTTTGAACTGACGGAAGCCGCCTATAATTCTATAAGTTTCACTCAGCAGAATATTGTAACAGGTACCCACAGCCCTAGTATTTCTTGTGCTGCCGTAGATATGAATAACGATTTTCTGGATGATATTGTTTCAATTACCAAATCAACGATTACCCCGGAAGAACCCGCAACACCTTACCAGGTCTATAACTTAAACATCCAATATCAGCAGGCTAATGGTAGTTTTATCAGTACCAATCATGCTGTTGGAGCAACATATGATGCGAGCTGGAGCTTAGCAGCAGGAGATTATAATGATGATGGATATAATGATTTAGTTTTTGGAAGTGGCGCTGGTGTTAATGTTATAAAAGCCAATAATAATGGAAGCTCCTACACCATGGTCGCTGAAAATACCGGGCCCTTTACCCAACGTACAAATTTTGTAGATATCGATGGTGATAACGATCTCGATGTCTTTGTATGCCATGATATTGCCCCTAATGTATATTTTATAAATAACAGCAATAATTCGCTTAGTTATTACCAAAGCGGAGATAATAACCCTAGTAATCCTATTTCCGGAGATGGTTTAGGAGAATATAACTCGGGTGGAAATTACGGTTCTGTGTGGATCGATTATGACAATGATGGCGATATGGATATGTTTCTAGCGAAGTGTGGCGGATCGGAAGCCAAACGTAAAAATCAATTATTTAAAAATAATGGAAACGGGGATTATACTGAGGTTTCAATTACTTCAGGATTATCAGACATTATACAAACATGGTCTGGAGCTTGGGGAGATTATGATAATGATGGTGACATGGATTGTTTTATTGGCGGATACGCTGGTGTTGCCCATAAAATGATGCGTAATAATGGAAGTAGTGGCAATTATACCTTTACAGATATTACCGCCTCAACAGGCATAAATACCTTTTCACAAACCGGTGTTGATAATGCACCGGCCGATTTTAATAATGATGGGTTTATTGACATCTTTTCTAACGACAATATTTTGTTAAATAATGGCGATATGACCTTTACGGCCTTTTCGGCTGGAATGCCTGATTCTGGAGCCATTGGTGATTTAAATAACGATGGCTACTTAGATGTGGTTACTCCAAACTTCAATCCTAATTCCAGAATGTATTTGAATAATGGTGGTCCATACAATTGGATTAAAATTAACACCATAGGCGTTCAAAGCAATAAAAATGGAATTGGTGCTAGAATAGAAATTAATAGTGTTGGTTTAGGCACTCAAATTAGAGATGTTAGAAGTGGAGAAGGTTTTAAATACATGAGTAGCTTAACTACGCATTTTGGATTAGGCCTAAACACCACGATAAACGCAATAACTGTATATTGGCCGTCTGGTGTGGTGGATATTATTAATAACCCATCTATTAATCAAACTTTAAACATCACTGAAGGCCAATCTTTAAGCGTAAATACTTCATTATATGAAGAGCTAAGTCTTTATCCTAATCCAACGACCGGCGTCATAAATCTAAAAACAAGTCTGAATATAGAAAATACCTTATATACCATTTTCGACATGAAAGGTAGACAAGTCCTTAAAGGTGAGTTTAAAACGAGATCCATAGACGTTTCCCGCTTAAGCACAGGCGCCTATTTTTTACAAATTATGGATAAGGGTTTAGCGAGAACACAAAAATTCATTAAAGAATAACAAGGGCACAAGTATTAAAATAGCAAAGCTTGTCTCAGGGCTGGCTTTTTATATTATTTTTACCACTAAACAAAAGCGCTATGCTTCAGGTAAAAGACTGCTCCTTTACTTATAATGAAACCTTTGAGCTACACGGCATTAATTTTAATGTTAAAGCTGGTGAACACCTGTCAATCATTGGAGAGAGTGGTTCTGGAAAAAGTACCTTATTAAAGCTTTTGTATGGCGAATACGACTTGAATAAGGGTGAAATTTATTGGAAAGGCAAACAAATTTTAGGTCCGAAATTTAATTTAATTATTGGCTACGATTACATGAAATACGTATCCCAAGAATTCGATTTAGAACCTTTTATCACAGTAGCAGAAAATATAGGTAATTTTTTATCCAACATGTACCCCAAGGAAAAACAGGGTCGAATTACCGAACTTCTCGAGGTCGTTGAACTAAGCGCATATGCCAAAGTAAAGGTCAAGTATTTAAGCGGTGGACAAAAACAACGTGTAGCCTTAGCTCGAGCTATAGCTAAACAACCTGAAGTTCTATTATTAGATGAGCCTTTTAGCAATATTGACAACTTTAAAAAGCGCTCCTTAAGACGTAATTTATTCAGTCACTTAAAAGCGCATAATATTAGCTGTATTGTTGCAACACATGACAAGAATGATGTACTGCCATATGCCGATAAAATGATTGTATTACATCAGGGGAAAATCATAGCTAACAACAGCCCTCAAAAGGTATATAAACAGCCTAAAGAAGCTTTAGTTGCGGCTTTTTTTGAGGACTTTAATGTCTTTAAACTATCCGAAATCTCCAAGGAAAAATCAAGTGCTTCCGAAATCATTGTCTATTCAAATGAAATTACAATTAGGGATAGATCAGAACTTAGTGCAAAAGTATTCAAATCTCATTTCATGGGCTCTTACTTTGTCATTGAAGCGATTTTCAAAGGAAGGTCCATTTTTATCAATCATCCTATTGCAATAGACAATTCACAGGATATTTCTTTCGTTATTCCGGAAGCATTAATTCGATATAGAAGGCTATAAAATCTTCTCAATTATTATTTTCTTATCTCTAAATATAACCTGATCACCGACAGATTTTGATAAGAGCAGTTGCCCTATTGGAGTTTTTGAAGAGATGGCATAAAAAGCTTCTGAATTAACCTCTAATGCGCCGGCACTAATGGAGATAAAATAGTTGGATAGTGAGGTATACACTACAGTTCCTAAACAGACAATCTCGGATTTTTTCTCAAGGTCTATCCGACTTAAAATTTCCTTAGTTTTTTGGATTTCCGCCAATTGCTCCCCCATTTTCTCGCGTTCCAATTGCAACATGGCTCTGCCGGTTTCATGTTTATCACCGGCGGAACTTTTTGTTTCAGAGTTCAAAGCCTTTTGAATTTCTCCAATTGTTTTGTCAACGGTTTTCAATTTAAGATTGACAAACTCCAGACATTTCAAATATAAATTCTTCTTTACATCCATAAGGGTAGTTAGATCAATCTCGAGGTTTTTTTATAATAAATATTTCGCTCTTCTAAGTATTTTAAAAAGTAATTAAAACAAGCCTCATGCTTTCCAACAAGCTCAGGAGGGAATACTCCCTTTTCATTAAAAAGTCCTTCTAAAAACAAATTGGCCGCGGCAGTAGCCGTATAACCTGTCGTTCTCGCCATCGATGAGGTTTGTGTTTTGCTGCAATATACATCGTGTAAATTATAAACGACCTCCTCTTGTTTACCCGCTGCATTCTCACCTTTTAAGGTCACGCGCATCACGGTTAGTTCTTCTTCTGTCTCTCCCAACTTCCATTCATTAAACAATACTTTACTCGTAAAATCTAAGGGAGACACCGCATTACCATTTACATTTATAGTCGCTTCACTAAAAAAGCCACTAGACTTTAAAACTTTTATATATTCAACATGTCCGGGGTAGCGTAATGTTTTTTCTTTCATATTTGGAATGTGTGGCATCGTATATATAATAGAGCGTAATCCATCCGAATTAAACGATTCTAAGGTTCCTACCTTATCAAAATCTACAAATTCACAATCGCTAAGAGCTTCTCTAACCACAACTTGACTCTGCTCGACATACCTCGCTGGGCGGGTATATTCTTCAATCACATCAATTGGAGAGAAAGGAGCTTTATAGCAAAAAGGCCATTGTTTAACTTTTGGCAATCCCCCAACTAAACACTCAAAATCTGTCAGTTTCATTTTTTCATTATAATGTCCCAAAATCACATTATCCATTCCTGGCGCAACACCGCAATCTACAATTGCTGTCACCTTTTTTTCTTTAGCCAAAGCATCCAATTCCAAAGAATTCTCTGGAAAAAATGAGATATCAATAACATTCATTTCGGCATCAATAATAGCCTTTAGAGTTCTAAACCCCAAAAATCCAGGCACAGCACATATGACGAGATCGAACTGAGAAATTGTTGTTTGCAACTCCGAAATATTTGTCACATCAAGTTGTAATACATTTAAACTATTACACTTTAGTTTTACTTTATCTAGTACCTGCTGACTTAGGTCGGTGACAGTTACCTTATGCGTTTTGGATAGATCTATGGCCATAGTACTTCCAACCATACCCGCTCCTAATACGATTATATTGTTCATATTTATAATATTAAAATGTTAAAAGAAATTATTGAGAATAACTAAAGAAGTCACTAGCAGTGTTACAAACCTGGAATCAGAACCCAAGGCATTTCGTTTGTGTTTTTTATTCTCTTTATAAACATGACATAAAAGTAACCATTTATTTAAATCTAGGGATTCCTTTTATAAAAAAAAAAGACTCTGAAAAAATTTTCAGAGTCTTAATTAGTACTATTGTTTCTCTTCCATCACAAAATCTTCCATGAATTTAGTGGTATAATTACCAGCAATATAATCTGGATGATCCATTAACTGTCTGTGAAAAGGAATTGTTGTTTTAACACCTTCAATATAGAACTCATCAAGCGCTCTTTTCATTTTGCTTATGGCTTCTTCTCTCGTTTGCGCAGTAGTAATTAACTTAGCAATCATAGAGTCGTAGTTAGGCGGAATTGAATAGCCTGCATAAACATGAGTATCCAGACGTACACCATGCCCTCCTGGAGCGTGTAAGGTCGTGATTTTTCCCGGTGATGGTCTAAATCCATTATAAGGATCTTCAGCATTAATTCTACACTCTATAGCATGAAGCTTAGGGAAATAATTCTTTCCTGAAATCGGCACTCCTGCTGCAACTAAAATTTGTTCGCGAATTAAGTCGAAATCTATAACTTGTTCCGTAATTGGATGCTCTACTTGAATACGGGTATTCATTTCCATGAAGTAGAAATTCCTGTTTTTATCAACCAAAAACTCTACGGTTCCAGCCCCTTCGTATTTAATAAACTCCGAAGCTTTTACAGCAGCAGTTCCCATTTTTTCACGAAGTTCGTCCGTCATAAACGGTGATGGAACTTCCTCGGTCAATTTCTGATGACGTCGTTGTACCGAACAATCTCTTTCTGATAAATGACAGGCTTTACCTGTAGAATCTCCAACAATTTGTATTTCAATATGTCTCGGCTCTTCAATAAGCTTTTCCATATACATATCGTCATTACCAAAAGCTGCTTTAGATTCCTGTCTTGCAGAATCCCAGGCGTCTTTTAACTCTTCAGGTTTCCATACAGCTCGCATACCCTTACCTCCACCTCCGGCAGACGCTTTAAGCATTACGGGGTAACCGGTTTCCTTTGCTACTTTCTGACAGTCCTTAAAGTTTTCAATAATGCCTTCACTTCCAGGAACACAAGGTACTCCTGCAGCTTTCATAGTCTCCTTAGCATTTGCTTTATCTCCCATTCTATCAATCATCTCGGCCGAAGCTCCAATAAATTTGATATCGTGTTCACCGCAAATTTTTGAGAATTTTGCGTTTTCAGATAAGAAGCCATAACCAGGGTGAATTGCATCCGCATTTGTAATTTCTGCAGCGGCAATTATATTAGACATTTTTAAATAGGATTCATTACTCGGTGCAGGCCCAATACAAACGGCTTCATCGGCAAACTTTACATGTAGACTTTCGGCATCAGCAGTTGAATATACTGCAACCGATTTAATTCCCATTTCTTTACAGGTTCTAATAACACGTAGTGCTATTTCTCCTCTATTGGCGATTAATATTTTTTTAAACATAAATGCTTCAAATTTTCAATATTCAAA
>Ga0105356_10004948_pt1 | contig 12768 bp, 10 predicted proteins | sample GOMGulsemesocosm_3_FD_83502 | JGI IMG/M metagenome (GOLD analysis project Ga0105356, IMG submission 83502) | Methane-oxidizing microbial communities from mesocosms in the Gulf of Mexico - GOM9D Gulf of Mexico | ecosystem: Environmental > Aquatic > Marine > Cold seeps | place: Gulf of Mexico...
TATGCAATAATTATTGAAAACGCTGTACTGGTAAAATAATAAAGAATTACACAAATGAAAATAGTTAAAGTAATACTCGTTTTAATAGCCTTTCAATTTAGTTTATTAGGAATGGCTCAAGACCCACATTCAAAAAGTGGCTTAAAAAAAGTAATTGTTCAGGAAGTTCTTCAAGTAAAGTCATATACTTATTTGAATGTTCTAGAAGATGGTAATAGAAAATGGATTGCGGTTCCTACAATAGAGGCTAAATTAGGAGAAGTGTTTTATTATAAAGGAGGTATGGAAATGCCGAATTTTAAAAGCACTGAACTTGATAGAACTTTTGATGCCGTGATTTTTATTGGATCTATTACTAATGCAGATACAATTAATCTGGAAAAAGGTATGGTTGAGCAAGAAGCTGTTGTTGTAGAAGATTCAAAACCTAAAAAGAAAGGCACATTAGCACAGTTAGAATTAACTATAGAAGGTATTGAAGGCGGTGTAAGGATTAGCGATGTGTTTAAAAACAAAGCACTCTATGCTGGAAAAACCATTAAAATAAAAGGAGAAGTCACCAAATTTAATGGAGGAATCATGGGGAAAAACTGGGTTCATTTCCAGGATGGTACCAGTTATGAAGGTGCATACGACTTAATGATAACAAGCCAAGAAAATGTAAATGTTGGTGATACTATAGTTTTACAAGGGGTTCTTAGCTTAGACAGAGATTTTGGTGCTGGTTATTTTTATAAAGTTATTATGGAAGGTGCTGTCGTTATTCAGTAATAAACAGGTCATCCTTGGCATTTGCTTAATACATAACACAATCAATAAGAACTTGCTACTGCAGTACTTTTAGTCGTTGAACTACTAGAGTAGTTTGGAGAAACCATAAAGGTGTTCATGGCTATTTTTTCACCTATAATTTTATATTTTGGGGCTCTGGTCAGTTCTCGTTTTTCACCATCCATTTCAAGAAGTATATATTCAAAATTTTGATACTCTACGGCAAGTCGTAAATAGTTACATTCAAAGCGGGTATTGGACACTCGGGTCCATATTTCTTTATTGAGAAGTTTTGCTGGTGGTAAAAAAGAATATGCCTGCTTGACTTCATTTTTTTTGGATGTTTTAGGATGTTTTATTTCTTGAGAAAATGAAGATGTAGCATACAGTATTGCACACAGAAATAGTAGGTTTTTCATAATAAAGTAGGTTGTCAATTGATTGTTAAATGTTGGGGGAACGTTTAATAATCTATGGGTTAATTTGTTTGGGTCTTGTCGTTTTTTTTATATAAATTATTGTTTATAGTTAGTAACAAACTTTCTCAAACATAAGAATAAAAATCAATAAACCAAAAAAAACCTACAAATATTCGTTGATAGTCGTTATTTTTTGTTGTTTGTCGGTATTTTAAATGAAAATTAGTCTGTTGATTTATAAAAATCATGGTAGAATAATTCAAATTAAATTGAAATAGGTTAATATAGAATTAAAAAATATTCAGGCCCTTATTAATAAATAAGAGCTAGCTCTTTAAATGTGGGTTAGAAGATGATATTGCACTAATAAAGAAACGGCAACCTCGTTTTTTTATGATAATGACTAAATTTTAAGGATTAATCTAGCTTAGATTCAAGAATTAAATGGGGCCTCATTTTAAACAATAAAAGGGTTGATCTTTTCACGATCAACCCTTTTTTAAATCCATATATTACAAATTTATGTCCTGCCTTTATTCTTGAGATCTGGTATAGCTTCGTTCTTTATGGCACCCTGTTGCACAAGTACCTCCGTTATCATTCTCAAGAAAATTAAGAGGCATATCCCAACGTCCAAATCGTACTGTAGTCGCAATTAATTTAGTATTATTGGCCGCATGCACATCATGACAGTTCATGCAAGTACGCCCCTTCTTTTTATTTAAATGGACAAAGTGCAAATTGCGTTCACCTTCCCTAAAGCCAGTACCCGAAGCGGTGGTTTCAGCATTTATAATATCGGTGTCATGACAATTAAAACAAAGGGTGTAATTGTCTTCCTGAGCTTTGGCATAATTTCCTAAAGGATAATTTTCTTTAAACAGCCGTTTACGTTCAGAGTAATGTGGGCTATGGCAAGAGGTACAGCTTTTCTTTAATGCTGGGTGATTGTGTGAATTGTCCTTTAAATGTTTTTCAATATTTGCTAATTTTCTATCATCTTTTTTAATGATTTTATTATGGCAACTCAAGCATAAATTTCGGTTAACATCTACTAGTAAACGTCTAATTTTAGAAGCGTGAGGGTTATGACATTTTAAGCAAGACTCACCTTCTAATGAGGCGGTATGTACAGTGGTTGCCGTTTCAATGTGTTTTTCATATTCGGTATGACAGGAGAAACACAACTTTGGCGTGTCATCCAATAAGAATTTTTGGTTATCTGAGCTGTGTACTTCATGACAGGAGGTACATTCCTTATTCTTTAGAGGTTTGTGCTTGTAGCGCAAGCCGTGTTCTTCCTCTAAGTCTGTATGACAGGAATAACATAATTCTGAGCCTTCTGCAAATAGGGAAAAACCAGCAACACCTTCTTGTGGGTGTTTTTGTCCGTTAGTTTCATGGCAAGCAATACAACTGGTAGCCGTAGGGCCATGAATATGTTCTTTTTCCACTGCCTCTTTATGGCACTCAATACAAGATTTGTCAGCGTCGTTTTGAGCTTGTACCTCAGTACTGAGTAGAAATAAGCACACCAAGCTTAAACTGTAAATAATGCGAAGTGGAGGCCTTGTCGGTTTTACGTGTAGGTTGTTTAAAGGTTTCATAATCTATGGTTTTTAGTTTATATCTGGTATTTAAAATTTTCTTATAAGTTGAATACTTGCTCCCATAAAGTTGGAATCTTGTCCATCAAAGGTTTTGTTATAATAGTTTAATTCTGTTTTAACTTCGAGTTGATTAAATCGTGTTCGGAATGATAATCTCCCAGTTAACCAGCCTATATCCAGAGCATCGACTTCTTGAGACCGATAAGCAACATCCATGTTTAAATTGGTTTTATAATTAAAAGCATAAGCGAGATTTCCTGTTAAATATTCAAATTGCTGCGTCCGGCCTTCTTCAGCAATCATGAGGTAGTTTATCCTGTTATAGGTTAGACTATAATTAAGTTTTTTTAATAATACCCCTTTCATATTTACATAATAGTTTAGTAATTTAAAAGGAACGATATTACTCTTAAAATCATCATACTCTACGCCTCCGTTTATAAAACCAGCTTTTAGTTTTGTGCCATACTTTTGCCGCTTGTAAAAATCTAATTTTAAGTATGGCATCTGTCTGGGGTCATGATATTTTTTAGATGAATAATTATAAAAGACTTGTATTTTACTAGTTAAAAATTCTATAGAAGCCCCATAGTTAATTGCGCTATTGGCTAATTTGTAGCTTTCGGGTTGTATAAAACTGTAATCTAAAAGTATGGATGAATTATTTGTAATTAACCCTCCTGGGACACGTTGTATTTCAATAAAATCACCTAATACAATTAAATAATAATCGATGCCTTCCTGATAGATTATAGAGCCTGTAGCATCTTTTATAACAAGAGTTTCTATGTCCACATCCGAATTTTCTAGCAATATAATTTGGCTGTCCGAGATATAATAGGATTCATTATACACCGGTATGATTGCGATTTCGCCCTCACGATCCACCAAGGTATTTCTATAAGCATAGTTAAGTCTTAGCTTTCCTTTAAATGGAATTTTTTTAGTATAGCTAAAATTGGCGCTAAGTAGTCTTAGGCTTTGGCTAAACAATGCGTGCTTCTGAGCATTATAATTGATAGAAATATTGGAAACAAGACTCTCATATAAGCGATGTGTTAGCGCATTATTGATTTGATAATTAGTTTCGGTATCTTCTCCTAAATGTTGTAGGTTAAAATTATACTGAGATGAGAGTGTTAACCTATTGGTTAATTCGGCATTAAAGGTGTTGTTAAACGACATCCGTTCTTGATCATTCAGGCGGGTGTTGAAACTGTAATAGTTTAACCTAGAGCGTAACAATACCTCTTTTTCCTTTGCCAGGTTTAGCGTATTGTTTAGCGTAAAATTATAGACTTCGCTAACGAAGGTTGGGACATTATTGGCGTTACTTATTTTATTTTTATATAGAGTTCTATTTAAGGTTAAACTGGCGTGATTTTTTTTGCCATAATCTTTGTTAGAAACCGTTTCTAGGCGTTCTTCTTCCCTCACCAACTGTCGGTTTGATTCTACTTCGAGTTGATCTTGTTTTGAATTGGAATAGTTAAGGGTTAATGGAATACTTGTATTTCTAAAATTAAACACACCACCATAGTAGCGACTAACGGATTTAATGCTGGCAAAGTTTTCTCGGTTAGAGTAGGATTCATTATAATTATAAAAGGTTTGTACGCTATAATTGGTTCTTTTCATGATTTGGGTGTTCATTCTAATAAAACGTTGACTGTTTGTCGTAGAAAAATCTGGTCGAACAATAGCTTGATAATTCATTATTTTGGGTTCGTAACTTCCAGAAATATCCAAGCTTAATAAGTTGGGGTGATAGATGTATGATTTGGTAAATAATGAAATAGCTCCCGATAGACTTGAATTTTGGGTTTCATCATTAATGCCCGATAAAATATTATTACCTTCGTTATAGGTGCCAGATAAACTTACATTACCAGAGAGCTGTGTCAGTCGCCAATAAGACGGTTTGAAATTCCCATTTTGCGCCGTAACAACTCCGGCATATAACCCTAAAATAACGCATATTAGATTTAACCTTTTCATGGTGTTTCTAATTTATGGGTTAAATAAGGCGCATTACTGGCATGCGGATTATGGCAACTGATACAGGTTTGATCTGTTGTAGATTTATGTATTTCTCCCTGGTATAAATCTTTGGTATTATGGCAATTTAAACACAAGGCATCCCCTTGTGTAAGCAGAAGCTTGTTGGCTGTTGATTCATGATTGTCATGACACAAATTACACTGGCCAGAGGCTACAGGGCCATGGACAAACTTTTTATCAACCAAACTGGATTCATGGCATGAAAAACAAGCGTCTTTTTGTAATACAAAACGATCATTACCGCCATGAGGGTTATGGCATTGCGTACAGTTATTATCTTCAATTTTGCTGTGGATTGGGTTTTTTAACACTAAGGCCTCTTCATGACAATTTAAGCAGAGGTCGTTACCTTCGTGGCGTAATAATTTTTCTATTTTCGAGCGGTGCGGATTATGGCAAGTTGTACAATTACCAGAGTCGACAGGGCCATGTAAAAAGCTATGCTCGCTCGATGGAGCTTCGTGGCATTCAAAGCAAAGATCAGGCACTGGTAATTTGGGTTTGGCCATATCACGTTTGTCATGGCAGTTACTACAGCCTCTATTTTCGTATGGCGGGTGTACATACATTTCCGGCTTTACGGGTACGACATTGGCAATGTCCAAACTATCGGTAACGGTATTAAGACTGTCTAATTCAGTAACTAAATTTTCGTTGGGATCTGGTACGCCATCAAATATAAATGATCTTAATTTATAGGTTGAGCTTGCCGAACATGCATAAAACAAGGTTATGACTAATGTAAAAATAATACAATATGTAAACAGTTTTTTATACACTTGGCTAGTCTTAAGTATAGCATGACGTTCATGCTAAGGGGGTTACTTACCTTGCTTTAATTCTACCCGGCCATAGACATTTAATTTATAGGGTCCAAATTGATTAATCACAAAAATTAGGTATTTTAAATCATGTCTGGGGTCCACATATTTTACAAATCTTTTTACATCATAACTTATAGCGATGCTGGTTGGTAAATATAGTCCGCCCCGGTCTCCAGTGGGTCCTCCAAAAAACAGTAAGAGTTGCCCCTCTTTATTAAATATTTGTACGTTTTGAAATGAGGCATCAACCACATAGATATTCCCTTCAAGGTCGGCAGCAATGCCTTTAGGGCGAATAAATTGCCCCTCATTTACACCAAAAGAACCTGTAACATTGAGCAATTCACCAGTATGTGTAAAGGTCTTTACAGAGCCATCACCCATATCGCTAACATAAACTTTGTCCTTAGAGACCACAAAGTTGGTCGGGCTATAGAGCCATCCTTCATCACCTTCTTCCAACTCTGGGAAATAATATAAAAAGGCTTTAGAGGTTTTGTTATACACATTCACGCGATTATTTTTAGAGTCTAAAACCCAAACCTTATCTTTGGTGACATTAACATCTGAAGGTGCAACACTTTCCTGAGCACCAATTTGTCCCATATACATTAAATCTTTATTGTATATGGCGATCTTTTTTTCGCCGATATCGGCGACATAGAGTGTGCCATCGTCGTCCAGGCAAGAGTTGACGGCCCCTTTTAATTTACCTCGACCTTGTGGTACAAAATAGGTAAAGGTCTCATTTTTAAGATCGATAATATCAAAGCCTGCAATGCCTATATCTGCAACATAAATCTTACTGTCGTGATATTCTACACCATAGCCTTTATTGATGGCACGTGGGCCAACATCACCTACAAGTGCCTTATTAAATTTAGATTGCTTTTTCTCTATATCAAAAGAGGTGGTAAATGAGGTTAAGTACTGTATTTTGGCAGAATCCACTTCCTCAGGGTAATATACCTTTGGCAACTCGGTGGTTATTGCGGCTTTCTTTGAGGCGCAGGATTGCCACAACAAAAAACTACTAAAGATGACTAATAGGTTTAGAAAAAAGGATCTCATAATACAAGGATTTATTAGTGTTTATACTGGTACTTTACCATGTAAAATTACTGCGCTTTTCATACGGAAACTATGACATCCATCATGAAGCTTGTAACAAAACCCAATAAAAAAAGCGATCTTTAGATCGCCTTTTTTTATTGGGTTAAGAATTATTATTTTGCGTGACAAGTTGTACAAATTGCACTATTAGCATTAGATACTGCTAACAGACCTACACCAGAGTTGATGTTTAAACTATTATGTACATCATGACATGAAGAACATTCTACGGTTCCCGCAGCACTTAATCGAGGGGTTGCAGTAGCAACAGATTGTAAACCACCATCCGCATTAATTAAATTAATGTTATAATCTATAGAAATTGGGTGTTCGTCAGATCCACCATTTCTAACAGCAGCTCCACCATTAAGGTCACTCATTGTAGTTGTTGCTACACCTGTATAATCCAGTTTGGTTACACCATCATGACAAGTTAAGCATAATAATGACACACCAGAAGGGGTAGTTGTATAAGCAGCAGCGATACCATCCGTTGCTGTAGCTAAATCATCCGCATTAAAGGTTGGAGAATTATATGATGCAAAAGCCCCTGATGTCACTACTCTACTCCATAATGGAGCGGCAGCAGCGATATCACCCTTGTGGGGAGAATGACAAGCATTACACATTTCACCACTGGTGGCATCATTCCAAGCAGCAGCGCTAAAATCATGCTTAGTTCCCGTAATTTGAGAAAAAGCATAAGTCGCAAATAGCATTAAAGCTAACGTTAATATTTGTTTTGGAGTTTTCATAATTGTTTAATTTAAATTAAAGATCGATTTTTTATAAAATTATTAATAGTTTATTGTGTTTTTAATTGTTGCTTAAATTTACGATTAGACTCTTCTAAAAAACATGATATTTATCACTTTTGGAGTAGATTTAGAAGGGTTTCAAATGAAATTTCTACAATACATATAAAGCACAGTAAATCAGCTGATTGCAACTTAATTAGATTGATTATAAATAAATCAAAATTTATTTAAATTTTGTAAACAACTGAATAACAGTGTTGTGTGTAAAATTAGAAATTAACTTTTTTAGTGGTTTTTCGTCGAAAAATCAATTTAGAAGACAATTTAGTCTTCTAAATATTCTAAAAACAAAAAGGGACATTTTTGTCTTATTTATTTCTTGATTTAGTACCCTATAAAAATTTTGTCATTACGTCGGTATTTTTCGCGTTTTAGGCTGAAGAAAATCTCATTTATGAGCTCATTTTGAGCGGAGTTTGAACTAAATAATGGCCCTTAAAGATGCTTCAGTTTATAAACTTGATGTAAATAAATAAAAATGGAGCTGTCCTTTTAAAAAGAAAAGCAAGAATAAAGGACGCTGAGGTCTTTTAATTAGAAATAATGACCACAGCTAGATTGAGGGCTTAAAGTCTTGTAATACTTGTTTAAAAGAGCTTTCTAGCCATGCTTATGCCTATTGTTGGCACATTTTGTAAATAGGGTGTGTTTTTTTATAGGGTAGGGTCAATAATTAGAGCCGTCTTGTTTGTGTGTATAGTTTACCACACCTCTAGGATCATGACAAGTCATGAAGCATTTTTTTGCATCGAGATCAATCATACGCCCATTTAAAGGATTAGGCTGTATGACGGCTTGGTCAAAATTAATACCATATGCATTCTCATTCAAATTACCACCTTCATAGCCATGAGGGTCATGGCAGGCATTACAACCAATGGTTTTCATGAAATGTCCGTTGCTAATTTCAGTATGTATATTGGTAACCGAATTGAGCTCATGACATTCAAAACACAGACTAAAGTTACTTTGAATAAGGGATGGCCAAGCCTCTCCTAATTGAGGCGTTTTGTCCATATTGTAGTTAGACTTTAAAATACGTGGGTAGATAGATCCATGTGGTCCTTCGGGAGCATTTCGATCATCACTAGCATGACAGGAGGTGCAATATAGGATGCTTCGTGCATTATAGGGTTCAATTAGCCCCTTGGGATTTGAGTTTTTGCCTTGTTCAATAATTGGATGGTATGAAATATTCTCTGGGCTAAAATCTGTTCGGGTGTTTGAAGTCCCAAGATATCTTGACGTATATTCTGAAGTCACAGCATCATCGCCATGGCATTTAAAACAAAGTTCGTATTCGTTTTTAGCGGGAAATATTTCTACACCAGCTTGATTAATCCCTTTCGTATTTTTATTAGCTCCTTTTATTAATGGTGCTTGAGATGTCATTTTGTTAGATGCATGTGGATCATGACAATCGACACATTCAACGTGCTTAGTCTTGTTTATGTTAGATTCTAGGGGGTCATGAATGCCAGTATAAGCATACACATCATGACGGTAGGGCTTGGTCAATTCGTTTTGAATATTACTTGTGGCAACATTACCATTGTGACAATCGTTGCAATTGTCTTCTTCTGCCAGTCCTTTTAATAGGCGTTCTTTTCCTGAGGCATTATGAGTGTCATGGCAATTTGAGCATCCATTTTGGGACACATTGTTATAAGCGTTGTCCATATGTTCCCATGGATTTGGTGACGAACCGTTCCAAGTGTTTGTGGAGGTGTTATGACTGCTATTCCCCCAATAGGCCTTATCATGACAGGTAAAGCAAAGGTCTGAAAATTCGTTACTGCGTTTTAAAAAGTTGCCCTCAATATCTTTATGTGAATCATGACAAGAGGTACACTGTAGTTTGCCATTAGCATCTAAGGTATGTCGTGATAGCGATGAAGGGTCTTTTAAGTCACCATCTGTAGCTGCTAAAGACGCATCATATATAAAGGAGATAGGGTGGTCGTCAGACAGGTCGGTCCCCAAATTACCACGTTTGGACATGTTTCCTGCAAAAGACATGGTTTTTGATTTTTTTAAGGTGTTTCCTAAAGCGACAGTACCATCATGACAAGATAAACATAATATGGAAGGGCCATCAGGTTGTCCAGGATTAGCATCTAAGGTAGAGCTATCATATAATGTATAGATGCTTCCAGATTTTTGTCTATTCCACAACGGATCTTTGGGATTGCTAGAATGACCAGTATGGCAATAAAAACAGACGCCTGAATCATTATCCATAGATTTAAGGGTACCTCTACCAGTTGCCGATAAATTATGACGTGATTGGTCAACTCCCTGTGCCTCTAATTGGAAAGAGATAAGTAAACATAGGATCATATATATTGAAAACGATTTCATTTAGAATATTTTAGCTCAAAGATTTGTATTCGGGAGTTATAGCTATCCGCTATATAGATATGGTCAGTAGAATCAATAAAAATACCTGAAGGCATCCAAAACTCTTCTGTAAGTCGCCCTTGTTTTCCAAATTGGTCAAGATAATTACCTTCAGCATCAAAAATTTGTATGCCATGAAACAATGCATCAACCACATAAATATGACCAAAACTATCTATTGCAATTCCTTTAGGGCTTGCAAAATAACCTGTTCCATTTCCGTTTTCACCAAACATAGATAGAAAATTCCCCTCAGCATCAAAAATCTGTATTCTATAATTTAGAGCATCAACGACATAAACTTTGCCTTTAGGACCTATACAAATGTAGGTGGGGTAATTAAACTCTCCAGGTCCAATTCCGCGTTGCCCTATAGTTTTTAGGCGTCGCCCTTGATCATCTAAAATAGAAATGCGGTGTGCATTGGTTTCTACTACCCAAATATGATTGGTCTTTTTGTCATAAGCAATTCCAGTAGGTTGTAAAAGGTCTAAGTTATTATTTATAATATTGAATTCCTTCTTATTTTTGCCTAAGACAAAGATTTTGTTGAGTTTAGAATCGGTAAATAACACCCGTTCATCAGGAAGTATGCATGCACCTACTAATGAAGGGAAGTAGGTGTTTTTTTTACGCAAAAATTTAGGGATCTCAGGCGCTTTATTATCGGCCATAAATAATGTGCCATTACCTTGATCTAAAATGATACAATTAGAAGGGTCTAATCCTATAATTGCAACTGGCTTTTGTAAGGTTGTGAGCTCTTTTTTTCCTAGGATTAAGTGTTTTAACCACCCTTTTTTTGAAGGTTTCTGATCTTCTTTAAGTGTTGGAATTTGATTGACCCAACGTATATTATTGCTTTCTATCAAATCAAAAACATCTACATAGGTACTGTCTTGTGCCTCCGCAAGTTGTGTGTTGAGTAAAAGCAACCCAACCGACAGTACATATAAGTATGTTTTAAAGCGATAATTCATAACACGTTTTAAATGCTGAAACCACCCAGCGATTTGCACTTAGGGTCGTAACAAAGCAAAATTATGGTAATGGATTGAATTATTGTGTGACAATTGTCATGTCAATATTTAAGACATTATTTTAAATTGCCTAGTAATAGAATGCTTTTTTTATCTGTTCTAAACCAGATTAGGAGCATAAATTATGACGGATACATTTATGAGATATTTTTTATACCTATTATTAAGCAGTGTGATATTCAATGGTTATGCACAGAATACTGCGTTGCAACTTCAAAAAACCATAAACCCGCTTGTTATAGACGGGACTCTAGACGCTGTTGAATGGAAGGATGCGGTAATATTAAGGGATTCAAAAGGCGAGCAAGAAGGGGTAAATGCTCTAGTTACTTACGATAATGAGTATTTGTATATTGCTTTTTGCGATTTAATAGATGCTAACAAAAGAAAACGTAATGCAGAAGTACTCATTCATACCAAAATAGAGGGCGATACCTGGGATGGGAATTGTTTTTGGTTTCATTCATCTTACGGTAATTGTTCGGCAGTTGGGGAATACTATGTTTGGAAGGATTGTTTTCCAAATCGGAAAAGATGGAAGGCCAGCATGTTCTCTTCTAAAAATGAAGAGCAGCATATTGAATTTAGAATCAGCTTTGACAAACTTGGAATTAAACCCTATAAAGGGATGTCTATAAAAATAGCTCTCAAAACTAGTGATCCTTTAGAGCAGCACGACTATTGGCCAAAGGATGCTGTAATTGAAAACCCAGCAAGTTGGGGGATTATAAAATTTCAAGATTGACCTTACCATTGGTTGTTAGGCTAAACAAAAAAACGCAACCTAAATAAAATTTTTAGATTGCGTCAATCAGGTCGTTATGTTTGGGTTTTAATTCTTTGTTTTAGTTAATATAGAAATCTGTTCTGATATAACCGTATTCATTTCAATATCGGAATCAAATTTTTCAGGATGACTCATTAATTTTCTCATGACGTTATTGGAAACGGTATCAATCATTTTCTTTTCAGTGTCAATTTCAAAATAATCAGAAACTTTTTGATTTACGGTAATTTTGTGTTTTTTCAATAGCGCTCTTAAAGGAGCTTCTTGGATCCATTTGCAATAAATTTCAAGTTCTTCATCAATAATGAGGTCAACTTTATCTATGGCGGCCAATCTTTTTTCTCTGGTATCTTCTAGCTCTGCTGAAATAGAATCTAAATCAAAGAAAATAATATTTTTATTTTTTGCTAATGCATTGTCTATGTTACAAGGAACTGCAAGATCGATAAGCAAAACAGGTTTATTTAAAGTGTCTACGTTATGTATAAGGTTTTGGCAATTTTTAGCTGCAGAAATGATAACGTCGAAATCTTCAAAATCGTTGTCAAGAACTTTATTCCAGTTATAGACTTTACAGCGATGTGTTTTTGCTAGTGCGATTGCTTTTGATTCAGTTCGATTACTAATATAAATATTACTAAAATTGAATTTTGAGTTATATTTAAATAAGTTTTTTACGATATCACCAGCACCAACAAATAGTATTTTTTTTGTTTTTCGGGATTCTTTTGAAAAAGTATCTCGAATAACTTTTAGAGATTTATAGGCTACAGATGTTGTGCCATCTCTAAAGTGTGTTTCATTACTTACTCGTTTATGACTTTTAAATACAGATTGTAAAGCACGTTCCAATAATGACCCTTGTAATTGGTGTTCAACAGAAAATTGATGCCCCTTTTTTATTTGATGAATTATTTCTGCATCA
>Ga0105356_10004951_pt1 | contig 12762 bp, 11 predicted proteins | sample GOMGulsemesocosm_3_FD_83502 | JGI IMG/M metagenome (GOLD analysis project Ga0105356, IMG submission 83502) | Methane-oxidizing microbial communities from mesocosms in the Gulf of Mexico - GOM9D Gulf of Mexico | ecosystem: Environmental > Aquatic > Marine > Cold seeps | place: Gulf of Mexico...
CCCGCAGTTACATTGGGCTGCAAACTATAGCCTTCTGCCAGCTCATCAAAGATACGTAGAGTTTCGGTTACATCTACCTGACCATCTTTGTCGTTATCAACAAAGGCAATCCAGCCAGAGCTCCAGTCAGGCTGACCACTACACAAATATAATGCGCGAGCGCAGAACACAACAGATACATTTCGACTTATCGCCTCAGTACGAGCAAAACGTGCCGCAGTCACAAAGTTATGACTTTGAGTGGCCAATCGATTAGTCCGAATAAGACCAGAGAAGCTGGGCACAGCCAGCAATAAAAGAGTGCTACCGATCAGTAGCACCACGAGCAATTCAATTAACGTAAAACCCGATATATATATATATATTACAAGAGCAACGGATAAAACCACAACAGTCAACCACAAACACCTACGTGGGGAAAAACCCTGAAAAGATGACACCGCCAGACCGTCGAACACATTATCAAGCTGAAGATACAAAGCAAGCCGCCGAACTTAAACGGCGTAAAAATGAACTCGAAGAACGATTACTGATTCCTGCCACAGAGATTGTACAGACGCTGGCTCACGCCTTTAAAACAGTAGCGCTTACACTTGATACATTACCCGATGCTCTCGAGCGTGACGGACTGCTGGCTAGCACTGACTGATCGAACGGTAGCGTTGATTGATGAACTTAGATCTAAACTGGCTGAGGATTTGATGCATTTAGGGACTGAAATTAGGTCGTTATGTTCTATTTAGGTAGCTTAACTCTCTACGCCACTACAAATCTTGTCTTTGATGAGGTGTTGCGTAGTTGACCGAGCCACGACCGAACTTGTTGGATTGGCTTATATTGTTCCAATTGTTTGTCTCTTGCCAAAAGTGGATATGTCTCAGTGGAAGTAGCCGCCAGAAGTTCATACACCCAAAGATAATTCATTTATAGACTATCGTGCCCGTTTGGTTTTAAAACTATACAAAGCGATGCGTAATGTTAAACAAAGAATGTATATGGCTTGCAGTTCCTATCTATGTTGCGCCATTTTATAAAGATGGGTTCCTATGAAAGTTGTTGATTAATGATTGGGTGTGTTGATATGCGTGTGCAAATACAGCTCTAACCACAAAACCCAATTTAAGAGCAGCTTCCAGCTGTAGTTTTCGTAATAAAGGACCGGCCTGTGGCCGAGATAGTTACGACGCGCTCCATGCTCCCGACAGAAGGTGACTGTCGACATACAGTCATAGTAGAGACCGTATTTGAGGCACCATTTGGCGCAAATGTTAGGGTGTGCCCGCCACTACTGCTAATTTTATAGCCAGTATTGATTGCTTGAGAGCTTTTTATAACAGTATCGTCCTCGGCAATTACTATCCAACCCAATTCCCAATCCCCACTACCTTTGCAGCTCGCTGCATCTGAGGAAACGCATAACCTTACTGGAGTATTTCGCTTTATCGCTTCACTGCGAGCAAGTACAGAACTCAGCAGGACTTCGTTAGCAAGGGTTTTGAGATTGGTGTTGAGAGAAATCTGTTGGAAACTTGGTGCTACGACCGTTAAGAGTATTGCTAATATCGCTACTACTACCAACAGCTCTATCAAAGTAAAACCGTTGAGTTTTGGTTTTTGAGGTGTAGTGAATGGAGATAGAGTAGCCATAATTAACCAATTTTTTTTGGGTTTTTCAATCACTGTTGAATATTCCAGTACACGCGGGACTTCGGCTGACTCGTGGTGCTGCCCCCCCCAATAATTTTTGTGCCAACTGCAGAACCTTCTCCGCCACATCCGATACAGAAGGGTACAATTGTGCCGTCATCGAGCACTACGTTGCCTGCCACAGGCGACGGAGGAAGGCCACCACCTACAATGTTGACGGTTTCACCGGCAGCGGTTTGCGGATTAATGCTATAGGTTGTAGAAGTCCCCAAGTTTGCACCGCAGGCCCCTGACACTAGAGGTTGAGGGGCAATGTGTGTACTAAAGTATGCCTCATTATCTACTGTTAGAGCAGATGTAACTGCCTGTTCACCTGTAGAGAGTGAAAGTTTGAAGCCTTTTGCATTTACCGTCGACGCGGTAGTAGAAACAGCTGATACGGTGGTAAGTGAGTCAACACATATAATAGAATTGCCGTCACAAGTTGTGGATTCCGCTGTCAGCCAGGCCCAGTCAGTGGGGTCGTCTACAATTGAAAATAGATAGTTCTGCACATCTTGAGACGCACCATAATCCAAGACCGGTTTTTCCCGATCACCGGATCCAATGACTATGCCAAATTCGCCGGTTACTGTAGGTTTGACTACATCCGGGCCAAAAAGAAACTTACGATTGGAAGTGCAGGTCGATGTGTCGCCGCAACCCAGTGAAGCGATTTTGGTTATCGTCCAAGAAGCGGGGGCAGTGGACCCAATTGGTGCGTTAGCATTTATGCCAGATATACGGTAAATGTTACCTCCAGTGTCAGAGGCGTAAGCATATTGAATATTCCTATCAGTTTCGCCTACCGGTACCGCAGTAATTTGCCCTACAACGGGACGATCAGTATCGAAGGCCTTAAGCTTCGCTCCAGTCTGAATATCAAATACGTATATTTTATTTCCCTTAAATGAGCCAGATGTACAGTTGTGATTTGCATTGCCTGTACCTCCATCAAAGTCTTCGCATTCGTCATAACCCCCACCTACTATGCCTACAGGAGCGCTGATTCCATCTACTGTCGTTATAGATGGCGGGGACCAGATCTGACCGATATCATCCCAGCCGGTCGTACAATCAGTGTCGTTTAATAAATTGGGGCAGCCCTGGCGCCAGAGGAAACTGGGAGTTGCTGCTGTTGTAACATCAAAGACATGAATAAGTCGGGAGCCGCGGCGAGCAGTCGCATAAAGATAAATCTTATCTGAGCCTCCAATTGTGCCTTCCCAAACTGAGATTGGGCCGTCCATACCGTAGGGTTTGGGCTGCCCGCTTGCTGTTGATCCAGCATTCGTTCCGGTGGCAGGCAGAGTAATCTTAGTACTATTACTCCTTAAAGCTTTTACATTTCCGTAAAACTCCGGGGCCATAAAAGCCCAAATTTCCTGCCCAGGTGCGAAACCACCAAAGGCATCGCTGCGGTTACCGTTAATAGCTCGCAGCATGCCATCATTAGCACCGTAAAAAACGACAATTTGCGGGCTGGAATCTGTACCGTAGTTAACTGCCACAGGTCGTGAATGTATGACATCGGCATGGGTAGTTGAGCGCATTTCTGTGGTTTTATCGGAATTTAGATTTTCATCGTCAATGTCCAAACCGCGTGCCCAGGAAATCAATTCGTCCCGCTCGGTACTGTTCGCCGCACCAAGAAGTGCTTGCGTTATTGAGGTATTCGTCGTATCGAAATCAGTCAGCGTTCCGCAGGTTGTTGGTGCGCAAGTGTATACATTTCGTGATGTTGACAAACGACTTAAATAGGCGGCTGCGCCTTTTTCGACTATAGATCCATCAGGTGAGTTTGATACGTCCGAATTCGGAACCGCCAAGCATTCCCCTCGAGGTGTTAGTGGCGCCGACCAGTAGGAGTCGGTTGTGGTAGGTGTCCATAAACTCCGTGCACATTCTGTGACGAACCCCGTGTTTGAGTTAATGGCTGGGGCGTCATCGCTATCTACTAATTGGATATCGCTTCCCGCTTTTCCGATTTTGTATTGCTTGAGATTACCTTGCCAACGGGGGAAGGCGTTTTCATCTGGGCGAAACATTCCAATGAAGATCTGATTTAAAAAGGTGCTCTGGGAATTAGCGTTGGCGGGTAACGCGACAGCTGCAAATACAGAGTTGACCGCTTGTATTTCTGAGAACACCGTATTCAGTGCGGTTGAAATTTCAGCTCCACCTCCTACGCTGGAATCAACGCGAAAATAACGTCCACCACTCTGGAGAGCCATGCTTTCCAAAAGAGTGCTGTTTCCCATGCCGTTATTGTGCCCTCCGGGTAGGGGGGTGGGGTCAACGTCGACCGTATAAAAGGTTGCACCCATACTCTGACTCATAAAGCGTGCCCACTCGTCCGCGTAATTACCCTGGTGGCTCGAATAAGTTAAGGGTATTTCTGTATCGTCACCACCTGCGGCTACTAACTCATTACCTGATGATGCGTTGCGTGAATTGTTGTCTTTTACTACGTTGCCACTTGGTACAGTATTGCCGATGTAGACAATGTAGGTACCACCGCATCCCGCGATGTTAAACGTGCTGTTATCATAAGTTGTGGCGGTTGCACTACTTAATGCGTTTCCGGCTAATGCGTAAACGGCTTTGCTGGCTGCTGTTCCCGTTGTATTTCCATTGTAGTCTCTTTTGGTATTAGTCGTAGTAGTTGTTGTTGAATGTGTGGTTTGTAGACCATTTAAATATCGATAAGCCTCGGAAACAGTCCGACTAAGAGTCCGGGCTGATTCCCTATCATTAACTTGATCTAAGTTACCTACCATATCAGCGTAGAGAAGCTTGTTTGTGGCATCCATTGGTCTGATTGCAGCTCTTACGTAGCCAACATCGGGACCTCCGAACATCATGAAACCGACATTAAACTTATCAACAGGTAAATTTCTGAATACATCCTCTAGAGCCGCTTTTTCATTCGTGAAAGCCGTATTCCAGTTCCCTGTATTATCGATTAGGAATAATACGTTGGGTAGGTCAACGGAAGTGACAGTGGGGGGGGCCATAAACAGGTCAATATCCTCAGCGAACGAGTGCGTAGCTACGACCAAGAGAGCTACTGCGAAAGCAGTTTTCATTTTGCTTAGTATCATATTACGTGCCTTCCTATAAACCGGCAGCTTAAGGGCAGACGGCATTTTTCTGTGCGTCTGTTAGTTTTACTCGCACGCCCTCAATTAAACGTACGGCAGTGCCTGTGGCTGCGTTTGTTGCGGTGGTATCGAGTTCCCAGACAGTATTCCAAGCTGATCCGCCGGACATGCCCGGCAAGCTAACACTACCAATAGCCGCGGTACTAATCTGAGTAGCGCTTACACAGGTAGGTTCAACCATATCTACCGAATAATCTGCGACATCATCGTTATCAATGTCTACATCCCAGTTTGCTATAGCACTCGGTGTATCGGTGAAGTTTCCGCCCATTACCGATTCATTAACATATCGTGCAGCCGATATAGCTTCTTCGCGGAATTGCATGTTTCCGACAGCCTGTAGATTCACCATGCTTAATGCATAAGCCATAAATACAGCTCCTGTAATCATTAGCAGCATTAACATGCAAATTAAGAGAGTTGCGATACCACGCTGTTTGTAGACGGTTGTTACGGCAATCATGGAGTTTCCCGCCTTCCTGCGACATTCATCAGTCGTACTGTTTTGCTATATACATGTCGTTTAAATCCATCGTTGAAGGGGCCTAGGCTAAGTCCCCCCAACGTATAGGTTTTTGTGTCAGTGTAGCCAAGGCTAGCTTCTGTCGCGCGAACCAACACATATATTTTTACTGCCACGACATTAATTAAGTCGGAATCTTCACAGGGTGCCGCTCCTGACGTAGTGCAGTGCACAAAAGCTCCATCTGGAGCTCCATCACCCCTATTGGTCGGCGACTCCAAAATGTTGGGATTAACCCAGTTAACAGCTGTCGTGTAGTCAACAGCAGCACCCGAGTCGCTAATGTTATCTATACCTAATTCGATTCGAACCCCCTCAATACCGTCTACTAAAGCAACGGGGGCTTGATGCTGAAGAGCTCCACCAGACAGGTCAAATTCAGAGCGAACTAGTGTTGGAATGCCGTCCCCTGCAGTCATGGAAAAATCACGAATGTAATAAAGGTTTTGAATAAATTTGCGTTTGTTCGCGACAGTGCCAGCAGTGATGGGCATTGCACCTGATGTGCCAACGCAATCACGTTCATGTAAACCAAAACCAGAGGTTCCCAAAACGTATGGCGTCCCTGCATCTCGCTCAATTTCACATCTGGAATATTGAAAATACAGCTTCCCGGCTAAATCGGCTTCACAGTTCGCATCTCCGGGAACACAGTTGTTGGCATGGCGGACGATTAATACATCCGTATTTGCCTGCTGGTTTTGTACAACCGAGTTACAATTAGCCGATGGCGATCCGTTATAGGCCTGTAGGGGTATACCAAATATTGCATCGATATAGGCTGCATCCCAAGGTGTCGAGAAAGGAAGACAAGGGTCGGGGACATTAGTTGGTACCTCGCTAGGAATTGCGTCATTCGTTAGGTCATCAAAATCGGGGATAAATCCAGCAAAATATCCAGCGTGAATAATATCGTTTTCGAGAAATTGAATCGCAAAGCGTGCGTTCTCTATCTGGCGGTTTACCTATGCCATCTCCTGGTTCGTGCGGCTAATATCTGAGAAAAGGGAAATCAAAGCCGCAATTAAGACTAAACCTATCGTGATTGCGACCATAAGCTCAACCAAACTAACGCCCTGCTGTCGAAGTAGGCAGGCGTTTGAGCTAGTCTTCTGAATGTATCTATATTTCATTTTTAAAGGTTCGCTATTTTGACAATACTAGTAAGGTATCGTCGACACGCATCGCCAACGCATTCACTTCCCGCCTGGTCGTAAAGGTTCTGAGCGCAGCTAACACTGGTTGGTGGCGGAATGAAGGGCGTTTGCCCTTGCCAAGTCACGGAGACCATGTATTGATTGGCACCCAAATCCTCGATGCAGCCACGAGCACCTACCATCGCACCCAGATTGCTGCTCCCTTCTGTTTCTGCAGCCCCCTGAAGGGAGAGGCACCATTCGCGCTGATCTATCTGCTGACGATTGGTAACAGCCGTAGGGCATACCATCCCCACACCTAAATAATCCGCAGTATAACTTGCGGCATTATTACGGTTTGTGGAAATTCGGCTCGTCATATCGCTTACAAGCAGAACAGCCTGCGTACGCTGGTAACTTTCAAATTCCGATATTTGTAATCTAGCCTGAACACTCATGATACCGTAAATGCCAATTAGCATAATCACGATGGTGATCAACACTTCCAGCATTAACGCCCCTTGCTGTTTTTTTAAATCGGGCATAATGGTGCTTAATCCCACTTGTCCGCTGGTGTTTTAATCCCAGCATTGTTAATTGTAAGAGCTCCATCACTAGCCTGGCCTCCCGTAGGTGTGCAAGTAATGGTGAATGTCGGGACCGCTCCTCCGCCAAGAGCTACGACACAGCCGTACCTGTCAGCAACTTCGCTTCTTAAGGTATAGCCCAAGTTGCTTAGATTTGTTGTAAAGGACCTGTTAGATAGGAGGTATTGCTGCTGACGGTTGGCGATATCCAGCATTTCTGCCTGTGCTGCGGCTCGATGCCCCCTGCGGACTTGATCACTATAAGTTGGCAGTGCTATAGCCGCTATAATTGCGATGACGGCGACAGTTATCATTAGTTCTATTAGCGTGAAACCCGTGTGCAAAGTGCGTTTTTTAAAATAAGTCATAAGCGGCTAGTACTATTAAAGTGTGAAGTTTTCTTAATGTGAAAAATGTTCATTTTTAGCAACATTTTATTGTGAATATATTTTAAGTATAGACTCGTATGGCACACGGCAATAAGAATATATAATTTTTAACATTAGCGGCTCTGTAATCGGTGTTTTAGTTCGTTTTTAGTGCGGTAGAGAGACTTTCTAATGAGTTATCGAAACGGGCAAATTGGTTTTCGGTAAGGTAGTACCAATGACTTCGATATACGCGTTGTTGGCAAGGGCTTTGCTCTTGGTAGACTAAAAAGAGAGTGCTCATTTAATACAGTGCTTATTAATCTCTGATTTACCCTCGAGAAGCATTGCGTCACGTTCGTCTACACTATATTGCCGATAAGTTCCGTCTGGCTGCAAAAAACGGGTTCTAGGATTACTAGTTTCTAGTATTTTCATTCGTTTTTGCGCTGCCGCGCATATTTCTGCACTAAGTTTGGTATCTTTTGTGCTCACCGACTTTTGGGACTTGTTTGTATATTTTTGTTTTGTCTTAATATCCAGCTGGTTCTTGGGCGCTAGGTTCTGACCACTCTGGTTTTTTCTTTCTCTGTCACTCACCTTAATGTTTATTTCAGTAGCTTTTCCACCATTGGGGGGGGGGTGTTGGGAAAATTGGATCGAGCCATTACCATCTATCCAGCGATATACTTTTTCTTCGGCAATTACAGGAGAGCCGAATAAAAGAATGCATAGGGTAGAGCAAAGAAACCTATGTTTACTACTAAGCATATGTGGCCTTAAATAAGTAATGTTTTGATTATTGGAACGCCGTTTGAGTAGCAGAGATAATCTAGCAGCTAGTAAGTCATGCTGTCGCCAAAGAACCGACAGCTGGTTAATATTTATGGACAAGCGGCCAAAACCACAAACCATCAAAAATACAAACGGAAACACACTCCGCCTCTAAATTCATAGAGTATAGACAAAAAGGTGCGCATCCGTGGAAGCAATGGCATTATTAATTCGCCGAACCAACCTATCATTCAAAACCCTACTATATGGACCTATCTAGCATACAACCCTTTCTCGACTGGCTGGCTGATCATCAGCAATGGGTTGCTGTGTGCATCGCGGCCATCGCGTTTCTGGAATCATTAGCGATCGCGGGCATTGTCATTCCGGGGGTTCTGCTATTGTTCGGCGCCTGCGCGGTGGCTGGCAGCGGCACACTGGGCGTTTGGACCGCGCTGGGCAGCGCTTTGATTGGTGCCATTTTAGGCGACTGCGTTAGCTTCTTTCTCGGCAAAACCTTAAAAGACCACATCCGCGATCTTTGGCCCTTTCGAAATTATCCGCAATGGCTGGAAAACGGCGAGAAGTTTTTCAATCGCCATGGCGGTAAAAGCATTATGATCGGCCGCTTTGTTGGCCCTATTCGACCCGTGTTGCCGCTGGTGGCCGGCATGCTGGATATGTCATCGCTCCGTTTTGTCAGCATCAACTTTATTTCCGCACTGGGTTGGGCGCCGCTCTACGTATTACCCGGCTACCTGTTTGGTGCCTCACTCCAGCAGGATATTAACCTGCCTGAGGGCATCGGTAATCTCGGCTGGCTGCTATTGGTCATTTGTGCGGCGTTATTTCTGTTTGTCCGCCTTTCTCACTGGCATTTACACCCGGATTCACGCCTTTCTCTCGCCCTGCATAGCTGGATCGACAGGCAACATAATGTGCGTATTTTCTGGCACTGGCTGGCGGAGCATCGTGGCGAACGCCCAGCCTTCCCCATCTTATCGGCATCGCTGTTAATCTTCAGTTTGATTGCCTTCAGCCTGGTTTGGCTACCGCCTTCGGACACAGGTTTTTGGGGCACATTCAACCACGCGACTCAGGAGTATTTTTCCAGTCTTCAACACCCTTGGCTGGATCGAGTTTTTATCTTCAGCCTGCGATTGGCGGATACCGGCTGCCTGGTTTTTCTCTCTGCCCCACTTGCTTGCTGGTTACTGGTGAAACGTCATATTGCTGCGGGGCTGCATTTTATGGTGGCGTTGCTCATGGCGGCGACCCTCAGCACGCTGGTGGCAGGCATCAACAATGAAACAGCGGGGATCATGCTGGTCAGCGGATTATTAGCTACGTTTATTGCCCAGGAGATTGAGCATCACAAACGCTGGTGGATTTATTGTTTTGTGTTGCTGCCCGTCATGCTGATCAGTATCAGCAGCCTTTATCAGGGACAAAGCCCGCTATCTGAGGTGCTGGCCGGTATTTTTATGGGTCTGATGATTTGCGCAGTGACCCGTGTCAGCTTCAGCCGTTATAACCGGCGCGCAATCAAAGCCGATATCACACTGGCTATTTGCTTTTTTGTAGCGCTGACTTTTGCCAGTTTATACATTGCAACCAGCCGTTAAGTAAGCGCCCGCTAACCTTCAAGCTCAGACAACATGTGATACAGCGCATTGTATCGCTGCTGCGAGTCATCCAGTTCCAGCAAATGCTGTTTTTGCAGCTGATCAATCGGTAGCAAATTAGCCAACCCCCACATGACCGACGTTAGACTCTCGTATTCGATGGCCGCCCCCTTCGCCTGCACCAGCGGGTGCTGTTCGAGTTTTTTCAGCAGCGAAACAAGCTCCTCATCCAACGCTTGCGCGCCCTGCTCAATATCAACAAGTGTTTGCGTGTCAGCCCACAGCAGTTCCCCTATTGCACCCGAGGCCTTACTGATCTCAACACGCTCGCGGCCCTCAACGGTAATACTAAGAATGCTGCCCTCCAGCTGATCCCAGTCAACAATATGGGCGCATGTACCCACGGAAAAAATCTCTGGCGTAACACCCACTTCCTGGCCCTTGCTGATCAACACCACCACAAACTCGGCATCCTGCTTGAGGCAGTCCTTAATCAGGGCCAGATAACGTTGCTCAAAAATTTTCAGCGACAGGCGGGCGCCGGGAAATAACACCGTACTGAGAGGAAAAAGAGGAACATGCTCCATATTATTTATCGGCCTTCAAATCGAACCCCAACGGGGCACCAGCGCCTGATCAGTACCCAGCTGGTCGAGAATGCGCGCCACGACAAAATCAATCATGTCATCGACACTTTTCGGTTGATGATAAAAACCGGGGCTGGCGGGCAGGATCACTGCGCCCATCTGCGACAGGGTCAGCATATTCTGCAAATGAATAGTCGAATAAGGAGCCTCACGTGGCACCAGAATTAACTGGCGGCGCTCCTTGAGCATCACGTCAGCCGCACGTTCGATCAAATTATCACAGCCGCCTCGCGCCACTGCCGACAACGTGCCCGTGCTACAGGGGCAAATCACCATACTGCGTGGCGCGTTAGAGCCAGAGGCTACCGGTGAAGTCCACTCTTCCTTGGCAAATACGCGAATCTGCCCGCCTTTAGCGTGGAAACGTTCCGCCAATGCGGCTTCGAGTTTATTGCCGTGACTGGGCAATTCGATATCGGTTTCGGTTGCGATCACCATCTGCGCCGCTTTGGATATCAACAGATAAACCTGATGCTCGGCGGCCACCAACAACTCCAATAGGCGCAAGCCGTATTGGGCACCTGATGCGCCGGTCAGTGCTAATGTGATTGGTTTTTTAAAATCAGCCATAGCCTTTTGAATCTCCTGCCAGCGCCGCCAGCAACCGTTGGTGGACACCTTCAAAGCCACCGTTGCTCATAATCACCACATGATCACCCGCGGCACTTTCAGCGCAAATTTTTTCAATGATGTCATCGGTCGATTGAAATACCTGTGCCGGCACCGGGCTCACCTCTACCACCGACTGTAAATCCCAGTCGACACCGGCAGGCTGATACCAAAGCACTTGGTCGGCATCCGCACACACCGGCGCCAATTTATCCTTATACACACCCAAGCGCATGGTATTGGAGCGCGGCTCAATAATGGCAAAAATACGTGCCTTGCCAACGCGCTTACGCAGGCCATCCAGCGTGGTTTCAATCGCTGTTGGGTGATGGGCAAAATCATCATACAGCGTCACACCCGCCACTTCGCCCAGCTGCTCCATACGGCGTTTCACTCCGTCAAACCGACATAGCGCCTCAATAGCTTGCGCAGGTACCACGCCGACATGGCGCGCGGCAGCAATCGCCGCCAAACCATTATTCATATTGTGTAAGCCGCCGTGCTGCCAATCGACCACACCAACTTCAACGCCCTGCAAGTACACCGCAAATCGATTGGCACCCGGCGTTAAAGGTTTGGCAGACCACTGCTGTTGGTCGCCACTGACATTTTCATTAATCTCACCAAAGTGTTCAACCTCACTCCAGCAACCCATCGCCAACACATCCGTAATATTTTGATCGACAGCCGGGGCAATCACCCGTCCTTGGCTAGGAATAATCCGCACCAGGTGGTGGAACTGTCGCTGAATTGCCGCTAAATCATCGAAGATATCGGCATGATCAAACTCAAGATTATTCAAAATGGCCGTGCGTGGTTTGTAATGTACAAACTTGGAGCGTTTATCGAAAAAGGCAGTGTCATATTCATCCGCCTCAATGACAAAAAAGGGCGTATCACCCAGTCGTGCCGATACGTCAAAATTCTTTGGTACACCGCCAATCAGATAGCCAGGGGCCATGCCCGCATGTTCCAAAATCCAGGCCAGCATGCTCGAGGTCGTCGTTTTACCGTGTGTACCGGCCACGGCCAGCACCCACTTATCCTTCAGCACATGCTCAGCCAACCACTGAGGGCCGGAGGTGTAGGGCAGATTATGATCGAGCATGTATTCGATCGCTGGATTACCGCGCGACATGGCGTTACCCACCACAATCATGTCAGCGCCATTTTTTAATTGCTCAGGATCATAACCCTGAATCAACTCAATGCCCGCCGCTTCCAACTGCGTACTCATGGGGGGATAAACGTTCTGATCCGAACCGCTGACACGGTAACCCAGCTCCTTGGCCAAAATAGCCAAACTACCCATAAAGGTGCCGCAGATTCCGAGAATATGTATATGCATTAACTTTTAGTCCGATTCAATAGCCCGACTCAAGAGGCTAATCCGATAATGCCAATCATTATGCCGAGGATGCCTTTTAAAGCCCAATAAATTTTGCCCTGCGCATCGCGCGCCAGATGCACTAAACCGCAGAATCAAGTATCATGCGCAGCTCTTTTGAAACATAGAAAATTAGGTAAACGTTCATGGCTAAAAATGCTTTTTACGCTCAATCCGGTGGTGTCACCGCTGTTATTAACGCCACCGCCTGTGGTGTTATTGAAACTGCCCGCCAACACCCGGATAAAATCGGCAA